>Ga0209212_1006702_pt1 | contig 13056 bp, 9 predicted proteins | sample RifGroC2_FD_183996 | JGI IMG/M metagenome (GOLD analysis project Ga0209212, IMG submission 183996) | Groundwater microbial communities from Rifle, Colorado, USA - Groundwater C2 (SPAdes) (version 2) | ecosystem: Environmental > Aquatic > Deep subsurface > Groundwater | place: Rifle, Colorado...
CAAGAACAGTGTAAAGGAGCAGCCCGGCTCGGCTTCGGTGGTTGAAGGCGTGGCCCACGATCTTACCGGCATCGGTTACTCCGGCATCGGCTACGCCACCTCGGGTGTCCGTGCCCTTCCGCTCTCCGACAAGAAAGGCGGCAAGGTAGAGGCAGCCAACTATCAGAACGTACTTTCCGGAAAGTACCCGCTTGCAAGGATGCTCTACATCTATGTTGCCAAGAAGCCGGGACAACCGCTGCCCAAGGTTGTAGAGGAATTCCTGAAATTCGCACTCTCCAAGGAAGGCCAGGAAATCGTGGTCAAGGACGGTTACGACCCGCTGACAGCCCAAATGGCGGAAAAGCAGCTGAAAGCGCTGAAATAAAAAACCTTACCACCCCCAGCCCCTCCTAAAATAGGAGGGGAGTATCTAGCTCCCCCTCCTTCCTTTTAAGGAGGGGGGTGGTAAGTTTTAGTTATCAATTTCCAGGTTGGAATAATTATACATGAAGAAAAACTTTACCGACAAATCGCGCCGCAACGACCGTCTCGCAGAACTGCTGATCCGTATCGGCGGTGTTCTGGTAATCATCTCGGTGGTCTGGATCCTGGTGATGATCTCGCGGGTCGCGCTACCGCTCTTCTATCCCGCCTCGTCCGGGGTTGCCGCTACCATCAAGCTGCCGTCCGGCCTGGCATCCGGCAGGGTGTTGTCGGTCGGAACCGATGAGAGCCAGCAGGGTGCCTTTCTGCTGGACGAAACCGGCACCTTTCACTTTCTGAAAGCCACGGACGGCTCCATCTCCGCCAGCATCAAGGCTCCCAATGTACCGGCGGGAGCTGCCCGTTTGGTTTCGTCCGAATATACCGGCAAATCGGACTACAACCTTCTGTGGGACAACGGCGCCCTCTCATCGGTCACAGTTGTTCTGGATTCCGCCAAATCTTCCGACGGAACGATTACCCTCAATCATGATGTCACTGCCCGGGACGAACCTGCTTTTGCCGCCGCCGGCTCAGTGGTGCAATCTTTCGCCCGTCAGGTCGAAGGGCAGGGGAGCGTACGTATTGACCGGCTGGTGAGTGACCGTATCCGGATAACCCGCCAACTGGTTGAAACGGACCTGCTCGGCAACGAAAAACGGAGCAGCGAAACCGTTGAAATCAGCGACCCTTTGCCGGGCCGTCTCTCTGCCATGACGGTTGACTCCAAGGGGCATTACCTCTACGCCGGTACCGGCAACGGCATGCTTATGCGCTGGGACATCTCGGAGAGCGGACCCGCGCGGCTTCTGGACAACATCCAGGCCTCGGATGACCGCCGGGCGATCACCTCGCTGGCCCTGGTTCTGGGAGACGTATCGCTTGCGGTTGGTGACGACAAGGGGCGGCTGACCACCTGGTTTCCGGTCAAGCTGGCCGGCAGCGGAGAGGATAGACGTCTGACCCGCATCCATACCCTGCGCCCGAATTCGGGGCAGGCGGCGGCCATCCTGGCTTCCCCGCGTGACAAGACACTGTTCACAATGGATAACGGCGAAATCCACGCCGACCACATGACTTCGGAACGCAACCTGCTCACGATAAAATTGACTTCACCACTCCTCAAGACGGCCCTGTCACCCAAGGGCAACAGTCTCTGTGCACTGGACGAAGCCGGAACGCTCAAAATCTGGAAACTGGAGATACCGCATCCCGAGGTTTCGTTCGGCACACTGTTCGGCAAGGTCTGGTATGAAGGCTACGACAAACCGGAATTTGCCTGGCAATCCTCGGCCGCCAACGACGACTTCGAACCCAAACTGAGCCTGATGCCGCTGATGTTCGGCACGGTCAAGGCCACCCTCTTCGCAATGCTCTTCGCGGTGCCGCTGGCGATACTGGCCGCGCTCTACACCAGCCAGTTCATGTCCCCCAAACTGAAAGGTCGCATCAAACCGCTGGTGGAGATCATGGCCGCCATCCCCTCGGTTGTAATCGGCTTTCTGGCCGGACTCTGGCTGGCGCCGCTGATCGACAAAAGTGTTCTGACGGTATTCTTCAGCATCGTGCTGGTGCCGCTACTGCTGCTGGTTACGATCTTCTTCTGGAAACGAATCAAAATCAACTCGCCGCTGCAGCGCCTGACACGCGGACAGGAATTCGTCGCCATGATCCCGCTGGTTGTCCTGGGCTGCTACCTGGCTTTCCTGCTGAGCGGAGCGGCCGAGCTGCACCTGTTCGGCGGAGACTTCAAACAGTGGATGTTCAGCACACTGGGGGTCCGTTACGATCAGCGCAACAGCATCATCATTGCCATCGCGCTCGGATTTGCCGTGATCCCGATCATCTTCACGATTGCCGAGGACGCCATCTCCAACGTCCCGCGCAACCTGACCGCCGCCTCGCTGGCGCTGGGCGCCAGTCGCTGGCAGACCGCCTGGCGGGTGGTGCTCCCCTCGGCGCTGCCGGGGGTTTTCTCGGCTGTGATGATCGGCTTCGGCCGCGCCATCGGTGAAACCATGATCGTGCTGATGGCCACCGGCAACACCCCGATCATGAGCTGGAGCCTGTTCAACGGACTGCGCTCGCTCTCGGCCAACATCGCGGTGGAGATCCCGGAAGCGCCGGTGTTCAGCTCGCTCTACCGGGTGCTGTTCCTCTCGGCGGTGCTGCTGTTCATCTTCACCTTTATCATCAACACCGCAGCCGAAGCGCTGCGGCAAAGGTTCAGGAAAAAGTACGGAAGATACTGAAAGTTCTCCCCCCGCCCGTCAAGGGAGGGGGGCTGAAACTAAAAGGATTATAGGATGAAGAAATTCTGGAAAACAGGCGAACCGTACGTACTTGCCACCGGCGCCGCACTGGCGATCGTGCTGGTGATGACGCTCTCGCTGGTGGGGGTGGTGGTCTCCAATGGCCTCGGCTACTTCTGGCCGAAGCAACTGGTGCGCTTCGAACTGAAGGACGGCAGCGCCGCCCTGGGCCAGATCATGCAGCATGAGAAAAACCCGATCAGCGGAGATCGCCGGCTGCAGCTGAAAATTGCCAACCGCGACGTCTTCGGCCAGGACTTCCGCTGGATCGACGAAAATGATATCGCAAAGCGCAGCCTGCCGGCTGATGCGATGCTGCTTGAACGCCGTGAACATGGCAACTACTTCGGTTTCCTGAAGGGGGTCACCGCCGAAGGGCTGAACATCCCGGCGGCGGCCACACCTCAGGAGACGCTGGAACGTGCTCTAAAGCTGGTTTCGGAGAAGAACCGCGCCACCCTGGGGATCAAGGATAAAATGTCCGACCTGAACAACCGGGCCGAACGTCTCCGCCTCAAACTGCTAAAACTGGAATACAGCGGAAAAGAGCAGAATAGCGCCGCCATCGCGGAACTTACCGCCGAGCGGGAAAAAGCCATGGCCGAGTTCAACGCTCTCAACGAACAGTCCGGCGCAGCCCTGGCCGAGATCACCCGTATCAGCGCCAGTTTCGAAGATGTCACCGGAGGCGCCAAGGATATCGCCCTGGTCGAGATCGTTGCCCATCAACGTCCCAACAGCATGTCGTTTATCGCCAAATGCGGAGCCTACCTTGAACGCGTTCGTGAACTGCTGCTGGACGACCCGCGCGAATCCAACACCGAAGGGGGGCTCTTCCCGGCCATCTTCGGCACGGTGATGATGGTGCTGCTGATGAGCGTCTTCTCGCTCCCCTTCGGAGTGGTCGCCGCCATCTACCTGCGCGAATATGCCCGGGACGGACTGCTGACCCGCGCGGTGCGCATAGCGGTCAACAACCTGGCCGGCGTCCCCTCGATCGTCTACGGCGTCTTCGGCCTGGGCTTCTTTGTCTACGGCATCGGCGGCAGCATCGACAGCCTGTTCTTCCCGGAACGGCTGCCGACCCCGACCTTCGGCACCGGTGGCATCCTCTGGTCCAGCCTGACGCTGGCGCTCCTGACCGTGCCGGTAGTGATAGTAGCCACCGAGGAATCGCTGGCCTCGATCCCGCGCGGCATCCGCGAAGGCTCACTGGCGCTGGGGGCCACCAAGTTTCAGACCCTGACTAAGATCCTGCTGCCGATGGCCACCCCCGGCATCATGACCGGCCTGATCCTCTCCATGGCGCGTGCCGCCGGAGAAGTAGCGCCGCTGATGATCGTCGGCGTGGTCAAACTGGCGCCGACGCTCCCCTTCGACGGCAACTTCCCCTTCTTTCACATGGACCGCAAGTTCATGCACCTGGGGTTCCATATCTATGACGTCGGTTTCCAGTCCCCCAACGTGGAGGCCGCAAAACCGATGGTGTATGTGACAACCATGCTGCTCCTGGCGATTGTGATCGTGGCCAGCAGCACCGCGATTTACCTGCGCAACCGCATGCGCAAGAGATACACGACTTCGACTTTCTAAAAGCATATTCAAGGAATTGACATGGCACAAACCCAGCAACCAACCGACAAAACGCCGATTCTCTCGGTCTCTGGCCTGAACCTGCACTACGGCGAGGCGCAGGCGCTCAAGGAGATCAACCTGGACATGATCCGCCACCAGGTGACCGCCTTTATCGGACCCTCCGGCTGCGGCAAATCCACGCTGCTGCGCTGCTTCAACCGCATGAACGACCTGGTGGAGAGCGCCAGGATCACTGGCAGCATCCGCTTCAACGGCGCCGAGGTCAACGAACCGTCCACCGACGTCATTTCTCTCAGGCGCAGGATCGGCATGGTCTTCCAGCAGTCCAACCCCTTTCCCAAGTCGATCTACGAGAACATCGTCTACGGCCTGAGGATCTCCGGGGTCAACGACAAGTCTACCCTGGACGAGGCGGTCGAGCGCAGCCTGAAAAGCGCCGCGATCTGGAACGAGGTCAAGGACCGCCTGAACGATTCCGCACTGGGGCTTTCCGGCGGCCAGGCCCAGCGCATCTGCATCGCCCGCGCCATCGCCGTCAATCCGGAGATCATCCTGATGGACGAACCCTGCTCGGCGCTGGACCCGATTTCGACGCTCAAGATTGAAGAGTTGATCGAAGAGCTGAAAGACAAGTATACTATCGTGATCGTCACCCATAACATGCAGCAGGCCGCCAGGGTATCGGATGTAACCGCCTTCTTCTACCTGGGGGAACTGATCGAGGCCGGCGCGACCCGCAAGATATTCACGAACCCGGAGAAGAAGCAGACGGAAGACTACATCACCGGAAGATTCGGTTAAAGGACGGTTCTTTTCCGCCCTGGTTTCGCCAATCTTCACTCCCGCTTGTGCAGCGTACCAACGAGTACGCTTCCGCGCGGAAGCTCGATTGTCTGACCAGAACGAAAAATACCGCGTCCTTAAAAGAGGAGAGATAATGCAACGAGAACACATCAGCGCCGTATTCGATGCGGAACTGAACGATTTGAAACAGAGTATCCTGGTGATGGGCGGCAAGGTGGAACTGATGATCGCCAATTCGGTCAAATCCCTGGTGGAACGGGACACGCAGCTGGCCGAACGCACGATAGCGATGGATCACGAGGTCAATACCGCCGAGGTGTCGATTGACGAACGCTGCATGGAACTGCTGGCACTGCGCCAGCCGGCCGCGCGCGACCTGCGCTTCATCACGATCGCGCTCAAGATCGTGACCGACCTGGAGCGGATGGGGGATCAATGCGCCAACATCGCCAAGCGCGCCCGCGAACTGAATGAAGAGCCGCCGCTGAAACCGTATATCGACATCCCCCGCATGGCGCACTGGTCCGAGGTGATGGTCAAGGAAGCGCTGGACGCCTTTGTGCGCGGAGACTCGGAACTGGCCGTCAAGGTCTGCAAGGACGACAGCTTTGTCGATGACCTTAACATCCAGATCCAGCGTGAGCTTCTGACCTTCATGATCGAAGATCCGTCCACGATTTCACGGGCGATGAAGCTCAACTACATCTCCAAGTCCCTGGAACGCATTGCCGATCACGCCACCAACATCGCCGAAATGGTCATATTCATGGTCAAGGGCAAGGATATCAGGCACACGATTGCCTGAAAACGGATGGCGGTGAGAAACAAAAAGAGGGGGCCTGCCGTTTTCGGCAGGCCCCCTCTTTTTTTAAGCAGTCGGGGCCGCTGGGCCTGCCGACGGTTGTGAAAGACGGCGGTGAATGGCAGAAGCTTTGATGAGAAATCTGTGTCCGGATCTTCGGGAGTGACCATTTGTGAGCACTTTGATTCTGTGTCAAAGGCAGTCTGGGCATTGTAGGTCTGTTCAAAACCGCCGCCAGAGACCGGCATGATCCGGGACTCTTCATCAGTCAAATTGACCTGGTCTTTGGGCGTTGGATTCGCAGTTGGCGGTTTGGGTTGTTTGCCTTTCGGCTTCTTGTCGGTTTCTTCTGTCTTTTTTGCCCGTGCCGCAACCTTTACCTCGTACGCAGCCTGCTCAAGAGCATGACGCTCGACAGCACGTCGTTAGATCTCAGCCTTGGCGGCGACGATACCGGAAAGACGCTGTTCACGACGCTGAAGTACTTTTGGAACATTCATGCCATCCGGAATGTCAGCCTTGTCGGCGGATTCAGCAGCCTTGAGAAGTTTTGCTACTTCTGATTTAAACTGTACCTCCAGCTTGTAGGCATGCTCGTAACTCAACGCTTTGTGTTTGGAGGCATTTGCTTTGATCTTTCTGCCATCCAGGCTGACACTGTGCCCAGCTTCAGCATGTTCATCTGGCGGGCAATCATCAAAATCTGAACGAATAATCCTTAAAGCTCTTTTAAAAACCGCTTCTTGATTGTGGCAATGGTGTCGTGATCAGGATGACGGTTTGCTGCAATAAACCGAAACGCTACCGAGTCATATGTGCTGCGTTCCGATTTTCGACTGGAAAATACACCTGTAGAGTATGTCCCGTCTCGGAGCAACCGGAGAGAACATCCGAGTTGGTGGAACCCGCCGGACGGTTTTCCTCGCCCAACGCACCCAGGATCCATCGGTGAGCGTGGTTACCATGACACAGGCGAAGAATACACTGTCCGATGCTCTTGCACGTCTGCCGGAACTGGCAAAGGAACTTGAAAAACCCAAACCGGCACCCCGGGCGATGCTCGGTGTACCTGCTCCAGTGGTATGGGAACTTGCCCTTGATGAACTCTACGATACGGGCCTGGATCTCCGTCCGAGATTGTCTCTAATAGGAGCAACTGCCCCCACCGGGCCAACGCGGGCACTGATCAGGACAGCGGAGCCGCTCTCAGCGATACTTTCACCACTCACGCTTGATCCCCTGACTGCGGTGGATGACCAGGATTACTTCCCCCGACTGGAGTCCCAGATCAACCTTCCCCGTGAGGTTAAAGACCAGCTGCGGTCTTATTGGTAGACAAATGTATTTCAAATCGACGCGTCGAATTCAAACTATCGACGATAGTATATTTCAGTTTTATCAGGTGTAGTTGTCGTCCAGAATAAAATAGAAGTATAAGTGAGGAGTTGCATGGGAAAAACTATCCATGCCCAATATAACTTGCTGCCGTGAGCAGCAAATCTTCAACTAGACCGCTCGCCCGAGTTTACCTCGACTGTGGACACAGGGGGGTGAGTAAAGAGGGGTACCCTGCATTTGGGTGCCCCTTATGTTTATGGATTTTATAATGGATTTTGAATTGTACAGTACGGTTCCTCTTGGCGTGATGCATTATAATGCATCATTTTGAGCGTCTTGAGGCATTATATTGCATACCCTCGTTTGTCATATTTATACTGATTTGTGAAATTCAAGAGGTAAACGCCAAGTTTTTCTCATCATCCGACTTCTATTACTAGCACAATCATTCCCGATAGAAAGAATATTTGTAGAGCTTGATTCTCGATGGTCTGCTTTCTCCGGATACAGGGCAACACAGTCACACTCTTTGTGAGTAGCGGGACGGTACGGAATAACGGTTGCCGTCCACCTCTACGGGACGGTCTTTTACACCGTTGCAACCACCATTCTTCTTGGCGGGTACTGGAACCATAAGGATTATGCTCTGTTGTACAAAATAATACACAATGACACTATGTGTTACACATTAGAACAATATGGAACAAATTAGCAAGGATTGGGCGAGAGTTATCGGTTGATATAATATTCGTAAACCCATAGGCAGAATCAATGCCGTAAAGCAGAACATACTAGCCCCTGGAATCCACTACAGGGGTTTTATAATTTTAAAACTCATAAATACAGTTAGTAAATGGATTTTGGAACAAGGAACCGGACACTCTTCTCATCTTTATAGTATGGGGAAGAAATTTTCTCCAAAAACTATCAATAGAGTATCAAAGGAGAGTGATTTTATGAGTAACAACGTATTGAAACATGGTATTCAGCTGACCGGACTGGAACAAAGCCAGCTATTTTTGCCAATAGACCGTATCAAACCCAATCCTGATCATCCCAGGCTTGCCAAAAACAATGACAAGCTGGTCTCTCTAGGTGAAAGCATAAAGAGGGCTGGGGTGAAGTCGCCGGTGCTGGTTTGTAAAGACGGAGTGGATTTTGTTTTAATCTCCGGGCACCGACGTGTTACTGCTGCTATTTATGCCGGACTTGAAGAAGTCCCAGCAAGAATTCTGCCTGGGAAAGCCAGCGCTTATTGGGATGATATTTTTTGTGCTGATTTGTTAGGTGTTGGCCTTAATCACCTCGAAAAAGCACTATATATTGGTCAGCTTGTGTCCAGCGGCATAGCAAAGGAAGAATTGTGTTTACGCACTGGCTTGAAACCGTCAAGTATTTCAGAGTATTTGGGTATCAATCGCATACCACGTCGAGTCTGTAAGGAACTGATTGTTAACGATCATACTGGTATGCGATTCCTGATCGAACTTTCAAAATCTGGTGACCAAAATGAAATCTCCGAAGCATATTCACATTACAAGAAGCATAATCAGCTGCCGGAACGCCAAAAAAGGGGGTATAAGTACAATCTGGAGAAGATAAAGTTGCAGGCGTTGTTGGAAAAACTAAATAACTACGCGAAAAGATCAGACTGTCTGGACTATTGTGCAGACGCTGAAATCGACGAAAAAATCAGGACTGCCATAGTGGAATTGCAGCGATCACTGCACAGCAAAGGTTGGTTTGTTCCCAGTACTTTCGACACGTCGAATCATAGGTAATTGACACATTCAACTTCAAATTTGGTAAAAGCAGTTCAAGTGTTGACAAATATCATTTCAAATACATGATGCAGACCGGAATATAATGTCTGTCAATAGCCTTCTGGATATTGCCGAAAAAGATTTGAATCAAAGAGTTCCCAACCTGGCGCGTACGGTCAATCTCAAAGCCGGGCTCAATACGGTCGAGGTAACCATCAAGAGCGGTTCTGGAATCAATGATGACGATGATGACGGTGAGCATCATGATGGAGATGACGAGCATAGTAGCGATGGAGAACATGACGCCACCGCAGCGTATCTGATCCTGACGATCATCGGCAAAGCTTGCGGCAGTTCCGATACGGCTCCTCCGGCATTTTCCACTCCACAACCGGTTGATGGAGCTCTGCTGGCGGAAGCCCGGCCTGCCATCTCCATAGCGTTTGCTGACAATAATGGCGGTTCCGGGATCGATCTTGCCTCTGTCCGTATTTCCCGGGATGGCAGCGATATTACCGATACCTGCAGCGTCAGCGTCAGCGGAGCCTCTTGTACCCCTGCCGGAAATCTTAACGACGGGATGCATTCGGTTACGGTTGCAGTTGCCGATCTGGCCAAGAACCCGGCCAGCTACAGTTGGCGCTTTACCATCGACACCACGCCGCCGCAGATTGCGCTTACCACACCGCAACATGGTCAAAATCTTGGCAATCCGCTGGTTACCATCATCGGAACGGTTGATGATGCATCTGCAAGCATCACCGTTAACGGCATATCAGCCACACTATCCGGTATGAACTTCAGCGCTGTTGACGTCCCGTTGGCGGAAGGCGCTAATACGATCACTGTCATTGCTTTGGATCAGCTTGGTAACCAATCAACCACATCGCTGAGTGTCACCCTGGATACCTCCCTGCCGATCGTGACCATCATTGCACCGGTTGATGGAAGTTTCACCAACGTGCCGGCCGTTACGGTCAGTGGTTCGACCAGCGAAGCGGTTGCCAGTGTCACGGTTAACGGTCGCCCATCTGTGTTGACGGGACAGAGCTTTACCATGGAAAATTTTCCGCTGGCCGAGGGACAAAATAGTATAGCTGTCGAAGCGTCCGACCTGGCCGGTAACAAAGGAAGCGCTCCTGTTACTGTCACGCTTGATACGGTCAATCCGCAGATTTTTGTCACTGTCCCGGCGGATGGTCTGCTGACCCGCAACCCGCAGTTGACTGTCAGCGGCACAATAAGCGAACTGCTGACTTCCCTGACGGTAAACGGACAGCCGGCAACGATTACCGGTCAGACCTTCTCCACGCCCCTGACCCTGAATGAAGGTGCTAACAGCATCATTCTGGAGGCTGCCGACCGCGCCGGAAACAAGGGGAACGTCCAGATCAGCGTCACTCTTGATAGCACTCCTCCGTCAATACCGCTGCTGGAGGTATTGACTTCTCCCACCAACAACCCGATTGTTGTCGTCAAAGGGAGCGCCGAACCGGGGAGCAGCGTGGCTCTGTCAGCCGGAGCGGTGCAACTGGCAAGCACAACTGCTGATGCCTCCGGCCTGTTCAGTTTCAGTAACATCACCCTGACGGAAGGGGAAACTCTCTTCACCGTCCAGGCCACCGACCAGTCCGGAAATGCCGGTCAACCATCGGCTCCACTGGCGGTTATTCTCGACACCGTCGCACCATCGGTCGCAATCAACACCCCGCTGGACGGCACGAGCCTCAATACCCCCACTATCACCGTCAGTGGCAGCATTGATGATACGACCGCCGTGGTCACGGTCAACGGGCTGCCGGCCATCAACTCCGGCGGCATCTGGACTCTTGAGGGCTTTACGCTGCAGGAGGGGAGCAACATTCTGCTGGTGGAGGCCCGCGATCCGGCCGGCAACAAGGGGAGCACCAGCGCCACCGTCGTTCTCGACACGATCCCGCCGGTCGTCACGTTAACCGCCCCGGTTGATGGGCTGTACACCAACATGGCAAAGTTGTCCGTCAACGGAGAGGCCAACGAATCGGTGGTATCGGTTACGGTCACATCAACTCCGCCCAGTGCGGGCACACCTCGTAGCGCGACAATCACCGAAAAGAGCTTCACCTTGTCTGACCTGACGCTGCTGGAAGGAGCTAACTCCATCACCGTGGAGGCCACCGACCTGGCCGGCAACAGAGGAACGGCTACCGTCAGCGTCATTCTGGACACCATTGCCCCGCAGCTGACCGTGATCGGTCCGGACGATGGCGCATTGCTGAACAACGGCCAGATTACCTTCGGCGGGAGCGCTGCCGAGCCGGTGGTGTCGGTATTGGTCAACGGTATCCCGGCTTCGCCTGATCCAAGTGGCACTGGTGGCTACACATTGCCGGTGACGCTGGTCGAAGGAAGCAATACCCTCACGATCACGGCCACCGACCGGGCCGGGAACCAAAGCAGCAGCACCATTACCGTCAATCTGGACAGCACCGCGCCTGCCGCGCCGCTGCTCGACCCGTTGACTACCCCGACCCGCACCGCGACGACAACCGTTTCCGGAAAGGCTGAGGCTAATGCCACGGTAAAGCTGTTCAGCAATGGTCAGCTGATCGCCACCCTCACGGCCGATGCCGCCGGTCTGTTCTCTGTTGCCGGTGTCAACCTGAACGAGGGAAACAACCCCTTCACCGCCCAGGCCACCGATGCCGCCGGGAATGCGGGTTTACAGTCTTTGCCGCTGATGGTGGTGCTGGATACCAAAGCGCCGGTGATAACCGTCTCCGCGCCTCAACCCGGAATGGTGATCAGTGCTCCGCAGGTTACCATCACAGGAACAGTGGATGAAACGCTGGCGTCTTTAACGGTCAATGGCGCTTCGACTCCGCTCGGCGCGGAGACGCTCGGCTTCGAATACATACTGCCCCTGACCGCCGGGGAGAACAGCGCCCTGATCACCGCCACCGACTTGGCCGGGAATGTCGCCACCACGACCGTCATAATCCAGCGCGACAGCACTCCGCCCAAGGTGGTTATCAACACCCCGCTGAACGGCTTGCTCACCAACATTCCCCAGATCCAGGTTGTCGGCACGGTTGACGATGCCGATGCAGCCTTGACGGTGGGTGGCGGCGCTGTTTCGGTCAGCAACAAGTCTTTTACAGCTTCATATCTGCTTTCCGACGGTGAAAACAGCATTCAGGCGAAAGCGGTGGACAAGGCCGGCAACGAAGGAACCGCCAGCGTGCTGGTTACCCTCGATGCCCAGCCGCCGGTGGTGACCTTGAGTGCCCCGGCCACGGCCACCGCCGGAACCGATGTGCAGATTACCGTTAATGCCACCGACAATCGTGGCTTGACCCTGGTGGATCTCAGCGCCGACGGCGCATCGCTCTGGTCTGGCACACCCGATGGCGCTACCATCGGGCAGAGCGTGTCGCTGCGTCTCTCTCCGGCACTCACTCCCGGCGCTACCGTCACCGTGCGTGGCAGGGCGTTGGACGCCGCCGGTAACAGTGGCAGCGCTACGGCAGTTATCACAATCGACAAGGGTGCCGATGGACCGGGCTGGTTGCAGGGCAAGGTGCTGGATGACAGTCGCGGTTTGCCGCTGGAGGGGGCACAGGTTAGTGTGACCGATTCCAATGGTGTTCAGCAGAGCAGCACAACCCCGGCGGACGGAGCCTGGTTCTTCGAACTAGCCTCAGGCTCTGCCAGGGTCGAAGTCGTCAAAAGCGGCTTCACCACCGTTCGCCGCGACGTGTCGGTACGTCCCGGACAGCGCACCAGCGTGCTGGACAGCCGCCTGACCAAGCTGGACGACACGGTCCACCTGGCCGATGCAACCGGCAGCATAGTCAAAAGCACCCCATTCAAAATTCAAAATTCATCATTCACAATTGATGTCACCATCCCCGCCGGCGCGTTGTCAACCCAGGCCGACCTGCGTCTGACCCCGCTTTCCAATCAGGCGTTGATTGCTCCGCTGCCGGCCGGCTGG
>Ga0209212_1006703_pt1 | contig 13056 bp, 12 predicted proteins | sample RifGroC2_FD_183996 | JGI IMG/M metagenome (GOLD analysis project Ga0209212, IMG submission 183996) | Groundwater microbial communities from Rifle, Colorado, USA - Groundwater C2 (SPAdes) (version 2) | ecosystem: Environmental > Aquatic > Deep subsurface > Groundwater | place: Rifle, Colorado...
AAGAGCAGGGAGCCAGCCACAATCAACCCAAATCCCTGCAACATTGCCACCAGTGAAAAATAATTGCGCTGCTCCAGCAAAGCCGGGTTTAACAGGTTGATCTGCTGGCTCATGGCACGGATCCCTCACGGCGCAATGCCGCGCCCAGCGCCGGCAATGCATATGCGGAAAATTCGCTATCGGCCAGCGCCGGGACTGCACCGACGTCCATCACCTGCGACAAGTCCAGCTTTTCCACTTTTGTGCCCATCATCGCAGCCAGAAACTCCACCAGACCGGTACCATCGGGCACGCTCACCAGGATGCGGCTCACTGACAGGTGGTTAAACTGGCGGTCGAAATAATCCAGCGAACGCTGCAATTCCAGTTCGACGCGATCGCGGCATTGTTCACGCAGGCTCTCGTTGGCATCCTGCAGTTGCCCCGCGCTGATTTCGATGCGCCGCGACAAATATAACTCACCACCCGAAGTAAACGTCAGCAAGCCGCCGTTATCGTCAAAAGCCAACAGCACCAAGGCGCGGTCTTCCTGCTCGAGCAGTGCGGCGATGTTGCGTTGCGCCATTTCTGGAATATCGATCACATCCAGTTTGATTTTCGCCTGCCCGAATAACGCCATATATTTTTGGATAGTGCCATTGGCTGCGGCAACCGCATACATGGATTGCGCGCGCTCCGGGCCGGATTTTCCGGCGGGGATCTGCAACACATCCACCGTGGCATCGTCGATACGGTAATTCAAGCTATCCTTGATTTTCCAGCGGATCGCGGTCTTCAGTTCTTCGGCGGGAACATTGGGCGCCTCGACCAGCAATATCTGATATTCACCCGGAGCCAGCAGCGTGGTGACATGGTGTCCGTCAAGATTCGCCTCGCGGCGCAGCTTCTCCAACGCAGCCGCCGATGCTGCGCCGACCTCATGATATTCGCAGCGCACCACTTGCGGCATCGCCCCGGCAAATTTGATTTTTGCCAGATAAGCGCCATGCGCGCCCAAACCGATGGCAAACCGGTCGCCACCATAGCCTTTCGACCTGAACCATGACCTGAACCATGAAGAGATACGCGGAATTTGCATAATTGACGCGAACTTAATTAAATAACCCATTGTTGTCAATAATTATTTTCAATATAAAATAGCGCCTTCCGCGATACCTCATGCCCGATCACATCGAACGTAACGGCCTTCCGTCCACAACAAGAAATCCTGTTCCGGCTCGTCTATCAAAAAAACCGTTAACACTTTGCAGGAGCGTCGTAGAGCCATTCGGCCAAGCCACCAATATACGGTGAACATAAGCCGCGGGTTAACGACAACCTAGTGGCTGATTAAATCGCGTCTGCCGGGCTATTTGATGCTTGAAACAGAATTGGTTCGATGCGTTGTTGCCAGACCGCGCCTGACGACCATTCGGGATCAATACATTTCGCGCAGATAGATGAACTCGTCGTTGCCCTTAAACACGCCGAAGGTAGCACGCACTTTTGGGTCGTTATTGTAACCGGTACCCGGCGACCACAGCCCCTGCAAGTAAGGCAAATTTGCGGAAGCGATTGCCGAGCACACCGTTCCCCCAACAGGATCGGCACCCAAATCCACGCACAAGTCCACGCTGCCTTTGCCAGCGGGCGTCGGGCTTGGCTTGGACAAATTAACTTGCCATCTCCCTTGAATAGCCGCCGTATTAGCCAGCGTGGGCGACGTCGTCCACGTATCCCCCGCTTTACGCTGGTAATTACCCAATGCGACATTGGTCGAATCGAGAACGGTACAATTATCGGCTTCATTAGGCACGAACGTCGTGCCGTTCCAATATTGCGCCTGAATCGGAACCGGTAGGTTGAGCAATTCGGAGCCGTACGCATTGGAAAGCTTCAGCCGCCCGAAGCGCATTTTCAGGGGGCTGCCGGCAAAGCTTTTGTAGGTCGAGACACCGCCGATGGCACTGGGGTTGAAGTCGGCACCGGCCACCCTTGGCACCGTCGCCACATCGGTATCGGCCACGGTCAGCCCCATATTGAGCTGTTCAAAGGGGCCAGACGGAGCCGCTGGGCGCGTGAAGGTCACGGCAGTCGCACTGCCCGTCAAGGTGAAAATCCCCGCCGCCCATGTTCCCGAGAGCGGCAGACCGGTGCCGGTAAACACCAGCGAACCACCCAGGTCAGTCCCGTTATCCGCATCCTCGGCGCCGAAGCCAACGCTACCCGGCGCATAGGCTCCGGCGTAATTGGCTGTCACGTCATCGGCAAAATTTCTGGCCTCGACTACTCCCGCCTGAGACAGCGCGAAAGACTGCCCCATGTAGGTGAAAACACCCGCCGCACAGGCATCGCTGACCGCGCCCGCTACCGTAAAATGATCCGGCACAAAGCGCCCGAAGGGACCGGCTGCAGTCGAACCGAACTGACAGGAATATTTACCGTTGCCATCCAGCACATTGCTGAAGCCCGGTATGCATTCGCCCTTGACGGAATCCACCGTCGCAAAGGCGTCGTCATAGACCGCGTATTGAGCCAGATTGAAATTACCCACCTCGTCGTATTTGAATCCACTGGCTGTCGATACACCAGCACTTGCCGCCGGGAAAGTTACCGCTTCGACAGAGCCCAGATTTGCCAGGCTGGTAGCGATCAGACTGTCATTGAGCAGCGGGGTGCCGTTGTAGCCGCCGGTCGGGGTTGCACCATAGACAGCGGTAACGGTCAACGAAAAGGGGTCCGTGCCTGCCCGGAAAACGGGCGCGCCGCCGGTTCCCGGGTTGGAAGCCGAGCTGGTCACGGTGAAGGCTAGAGGGCGAATCGCGAAGTTGTCACTCGAGCATGACAGCACCGGCCCCGGTGTCGTCATGCGCACCTTGACGTTGGGTGCCGCGTCGTTGTAGGTAAAAGCGACCGTCTGCCGGGGGTTACCGCCGCTGAGAGTGAACGTCGCTGGTGAAATCGTACTGGTGAGAGCCGGGTAGGTGCTGCAGGTGCCACTGCTTGCATCTACAAGTTGCACCGCGGAGACAGCTTGATTGCCCCCTCCCGTGCGCACCGCGTGCAGGTTGAACGTCGTGCCCGCCAGTTTGGTAAAAATCGGCGTGCCCGCAACCGAAGTAGCGCTCACCTCAACTGTATCCACCGTACAGGCGCTGAACACCAGAGAACAGGTTTCCGCCGCCCCGTTGAAACACCGGGTCGCGTTGCCGGTCGTGGGCGAGGTCGCCGTCCCGCCCAGCGTCTGGGTGTTCGCGGTGGTGTTGGCCAGCGTCAAGTCGACCGAGCCGCCCGAGAATGTCACCGGTTCAGTGGGCGCCCAGGTCAGCGCCCCACCTGCGTTCGGGGTCAGGTTAACCGTCACATTATCCAGATAAAGCGCAGTACAACCCGCATCGGCACAGGCTTTGACGGTGATCGGCGCAGTCCCGGAGGTACAGGCACTGCCGCCATGGTCGATTTCGATGTGGTGCAGCGTGGGTGTCACCAGCGGCTGCACGGTGCAAATGCTCAGATTCCCGATTTCGTGGATATTGGTAGAAGCACCGGTGGAACCGGTAAAGGACAGGTTAAAATTGAGAGGTATGGCGCTTTGGCTGTAACCCGGATCCTTGACATCGAACGGCGCGAGCAGGTTCGTGTAGGCCGTGCCAGCCCCGGAGGTCGTATCCCGTTCGACCGACACATAGGCGTGCACGCTATCCGTATGATCGATAATGATGCGATAACGGTGCGCAACCGTACCCGGCGGCACATTGTTGCCGTCAATGCCCGGGCTGAGCGTCGCGGTGCCTTCTAGAAACCGGTAGCCGGACACACCCGTACCCGAACCGCGGATCGACACCGAGTCAACGACCTGCCCGGTGCCGCCGTAGCGGCCCTCGGTCGGGTTTGAAAAGTTGCCGTATTCATCCAGCGCAACACCCAGCCAGCCGCCGGCGAATCCCGGGCAGCCCCCAACGATCGTGCAATCTGAACCCGGATTGCTTTTCTGCGCGTAGCCCAGAGACCCCCCGAAGGCACCGGCTGCAGGGGCCACCGAGGCATCGGAAAAAACCACCGCAATACCGTCAGCACCGCTGCCGCCATAAGCAAAGTGCTCGAACTCTACCGTCACCTTGTTGCCCGCTGCCGGTAAAAGCCGCTGCAATGTCGCCCAGGTGGCTTGGCCGGTAGTCGCATCCGTCAATCTGAGACGGCCCGAGACAATCGCCGGGGTAAAGCTCCCTGACTGGCTTCCCACCAACCAGCTAGCCCCAAGGGTTCCCGCAAATAAATCGTTAAAGCACAGCGATGGCGCGGTAAACGTCACCTGCGCGGTTTGCGTGATGACGATTGAATCGGTGGTATCGGTAGCGGTGTAGGTGATCGGCCCTTCGACCGTGCCGTCCCTGACGGTGAATGTCGCCACGCCGCTGGCATCGGTGGTGCCGCTCACCGTGGTGATGACCGAACTGCCCGAGCCCGCCGCCAGCGTCACGGTTTTTCCGGGAACCGGCAGGCCCGAACCGGTTTTCAAAGTCACCGTGATCGTCGACGTGGTGACATTGTCTGCTGCCACCGAAGTCGGGTTGGCCACCACCGTTGACGCCGATGCACTGACCACCAGCGGGACTGCGGTTTCTGTCACCGCGATATATGCACTGGCCGCAGAACAATAAACCCTGGCTCTATTCGTCGCGCCGGGTTGATTGAAGTTATATTGCAGCATCAGCCGATGGCCGGCAGGCACGGTATAGAGCGGACTGCTGATCGTATAGGGGTACGCGGTCGTTGTTCCCCCGCCCGTCAGCGTGATGGCCGGACTTGAGCCGATCAGCGTCTTGGTTCCCAATACGGGGTCGTAGTCATACAGGCTCACGATAACGGTGTTAGTGGTTGCCTGCCCACGGAGGCGCGCGCTACCGCTTGGGTTGGCAGCGATATTCGTAGCGACCGCGTAGTTGGTGTTGAGATACCATCTTGAGTGGGTGTACAGCCCTGTGGGGTGATTTTGCGACCTGGCACTGCCCGTGCAGGTATTCGCGGTAGTCAATAACGCGGTGATGATGGGTGGGATAGTTTGATTGGTTCCGGACGTTACATTAGTCGTCCCGTCGAATCCGATATTCACGCCATTGGTCGTATCGTGGTAGTAAGCCACGGGTCTTGTGACGGTGTAAACCTCTCCGGTGAAGCTGCCGTTGCCGGCACCAATACCGCCCAGCGGATTGCCCGCGCTATCGATGATGGAATCATCGTCTGCGAGGTTAAGGCCCAGAGTGCCATTGCCGCTGCCGGTACTTGCCGTGACGGCCCAACTCGTCCCGCTGCCTGTCACCGAGGTAATGAGCGCGCCGCTCACGCCCCCGGTTTGAACCAGCGCGAAATCGGCCGCATCGACGCCGGTCACGCTCTCGCTGAACGTCACCGCCCAGGAGACGCTTGCCAAGGCGGTTGGCGTTGGATCGACACGCACGACGGAAGAAACTACCGGTGCAGTCCCATCCATGGTGTACACCTGCCCGGTGAACGGCAAATTGGTTAATGCAGGGCTGACGCCGGTGGTGTTGGTCATATTCAAGCCCAGCGTGCCGCTGCCCGTCCCGGTACTGGCCGTAACCGTCCACGTATTGCCGCTGCCGGTGACCGAAGTGATCGCCGGCGTGCCGCCCAGCCCGGAATTGACGAGGGTGAAATTGCTGCTGCTTACCCCGGTTACACTCGCGCTGAATGTCACCGTCCAGGAAACGCTGGCTGCATTGGTCGGGTCGGCATCAGCTCGGTTGATTGAAACGACCGTTGGCGGCTCGGGCTTCAGCGCCAGGACGATACCGCCCGAACCCACCACCGTATTCGTCCATGTGGCGGTAACGTTCCCCGTGGCGCCGGCAGTCGTCCTCGCGCCTGCCCCAGCGGTGCATGCGCCATCCGAACCGGTGGACGACTCGACGTAAAGCACTTGCGCTAGGGTAGCTGGATTAGTGGCGCTGAATGTCGTACCGCTAGCGGCGGAGTTATTTTCTCCGCATAACGAAGCGACGATCAACGATTCCGCCGTGAGCGTCGTGATGCCGTTGAGAACATGGCCTGCGGCGGTGGACGTGTTTGGTGTTCCTTTAACTTCCCAGGGGTCGCCGGTCGTGATCGCGCCGCGATAGGTCGTAACCGCCGCGTAGGTATTGCCGGTTGTCGTATTCTTGTTCACCAGCGGATTCGGCTCCGCAGCGGATGCCGCCCTTCTCCACGCCCACCAGTATCTCGCCGTCGTGCCCCTGTCAACTGTAGCTATTTGCGTCCAGCCAGTAGGCCAGGTAATTGTGTCATTTACATCGCGGACAACAACTTGCAAAAGCAGAATGTCATTTGCCACATGCGCGGGGAGAGTAACGGTAACGTCTGCTCCAGTTGACGCTGCAATCGCACTACTTGCCTGCCATGTTGGTGCAGCCGTCGCACTCCCGCCCCATGCGCCCAACCCAATCAGCGACACCAGCAAAACAAATATCTTCAGAAACCCCAGGGGCAGGCCAAGTCTTCCCCAATTCAGAACGCCATTCATTTCCCATCTCCTTCGATATCAGCCGTAAAACCGGTTGTGGAATTGGGAGAAATCGCCGTATTGGTGGTTGCAAGCGGGGACAAAAGGCTTTGCACTTTAACCCCGCCTTGCTTGGCCAGCGCGGGGTTTTGAATCCACATCTGAATAAAAAATTCTCGCATTTGTTCAGACTGAGCCAAACGGCTGAGCATCAGATGCTCGGGGATTACCGCTCGCGAGATACCATCGTGTTCAGACATTCGGGTCTTCTCCGCGCTTGATCTTTTCCAGTGCCACGACATCAAGTTGATCCTTGGGGCGATTCGCGCTGCGCTTCATGGTCAGCAGATCATCAATGGAAGCAATCCACACCTGCCGGGAAAACAATTCGCCCGCTATCGCATTAACCATAAGCTTGTCGAACGGCACTTCCGGGCGCACCAGAACATCCACTACGCTGCCACCGATGTGCGGTTCCCTCAGTGCAAATGCCAACATGCCTTTTTCGCGATGCCACTGGTCGATCTGGCTGGCGTTTCTGAGCGAATCGATCGTAACCGGAATCACGGGAACCAAACCGTATTGTTTGGCTACCGCAATAAATCGAACAAGGTTCTCGTCGTTCATTGCCAGAACCAGATCAATATCGAAAGTGGATCGCAGGAATCCGTGCAACTGAACTGCCAGCCCGCCAACCAGCACATACTGGACATGCTCGTCCGACAGCGATTGGAGCAGGTCAGCGATTTTCATGTTTTTGTACCAACTGGAACAAACGGGTAAGGTAAATAGGGAACCACGGTTTTCTTCATATCATCTTCTCAATATCTGGATTGCCCATTTTTTTGACGAGAACCACGCCCGGCAGATTTTCGAAGTGGGCGTCACATGTCAGCAATTCGGCATCAAATTCGCGGGCCGTCGCATACACCACAGGAGTTAAGCTACGGTCATTACAATTCAGAACGCCGTTCATTTCCTGTCTCCTTCGATATCAACCGTAAAGCCGGCTGGGGAACCGGGAGAAATCGCCGCATCGGCGATCGCAAGCTGGGACAGCAGGTTATGCACTTTGCTCCCGCTTTGCCTGGGCAACGCGGAATTTTGAATCCACATTTGTATAAAAAATTCCCGCATTTGTCCTGGCGATCTCAATAATTACTGCGCAATTGTAACCATCATCTGCCGCTCGACGTAACTCGGTGTGGCCACCGTGCCCTGCGTCGCGGTCGAGGTCAGGCTGTAAACCCACAATGTCGCCGGCCCCCCACCGTGCGAAGTCGCCGTGCATTCCACGTTGACGTTGAAGCCGGCCAGTGTGTTCGTCAAGGCAACCGATGAACTGGTCGAAGGAGGATGGGGATCAAGGCGACAATGTTCGGCAAAGCCGCCCGCCACCGCAGAATTCTGCAACACCTGATACGCGCCCCATTCCACCCCGGCGCGCGCCGCCTGGTACGCCCGTGCGCCCATCACATCCAGCGCGGAGCTCTGCTGCTGCGTGGTGGAAAGGGTCACCGCAAATGTGCCGAGCGCGGCGATCACCACCAGCAGGAAGATGGCGGAAACCAGGCTGAAACCATTGGAGGAGCGGGGAGCGAGGAGCGAGGAGCGAGTTGAGGTGTGGTGCGCGCCACGCAGTGGTTTTGACTCAATCCTCAATCCTCGCTCCTCAATCCTGTTTTTCATCATGGCTGATTGCTCACATGCACCGCGCTGTACAGCGTGACGGTTTCGCCTTCTTCGGTGATGCCGAGGTTTATCGTCACCAGGCCGGAACGCTGCGCGACCACGAAGGCATCGTAACTGAAACGGCAACTGCTGACATGGTTCGCCAGCCGGGCGCGTGCGCCTTGGACGGCAATGAGCGCATCCAACTCCGCAATCGTATCCGTGTCTGCCTGAGACGGCTTTATGGCATAGCCCCAATACCGCCAGAGCGTGCCCGCGCCATCGCATGCATAGGCCACCGGGGCAGAAATCACATGAAAGCGGCGCCCCGGCGAATCGAAGGGGAATAATTTGGATGTAATATTTGCGACCGCGCCCGCCGGAGGTGCAGAAACCGTCGTGCGGTTATCGCCCGCATAAGCATCCGCGCCCGATATGCCGAGGTTGTACACCACGATCTGATCCGTACCGGCGACCAGACCCGTTGGCATCGGCCCCAGCACCTCGAAAGAATTATCCGCCACGGAAAAGTCCAGCTCATCCCCGCCCATCCCCGCGCGATAGCGCCCGCCCCCTTTGGTCGGCAGAAACTCGATGAAACAGGCGGCGGTGCCGTTGCAGGGGCCCGCCACGCGCACGCTGTTCGGCAGCGCCAGCCGCAAGTCGCGGCCAATGCGGCGCAACGCGGTGTCGGCGATGTCAGTCATGTCGGCGCGGCGCGCGACATCGGTATATTGCTGAATTGGCGCTTTCAGAAACATCGCAACGATGCCGCCGATGATGCCGGTGATGACAATCACCATGATCATCTCGATCAGGGTGAAGCCCTTTGAGGTAAGTGGTAAGTACGAAGCGGAATGTGGCTTTCCCCACTGAGGCGCAAAGCGCCGTTCCACTGAGGCGCAAAGCGCCGCTCTACTCTCAACTCCCCACTTTTTTTCCATCATGGCAGCATCCTCGGCGCGTAGCGGGTGCGAATACCTTCGACTACCACACCGACACCATCCGGACCGGTGACGGTGACGGCGATGAGCAGTGCATCACCCGCAGCCACCTCAGGCAAGGTCGCGTTATTCACATTGATGCTGGCGGAGTAGCCATTCAGCGCGGCAATGGCAGGATTATCGGGATAAGTAATATCCCGGATGCCACCGACACCGGTGCTGTCGCATCCGGCATTGGCAACCCCGGTGTTCAACTGGCAGCCGTGGTAATCGTTGACGTTGTCGAATGGCGCGGTGGTTGAGTAACGCGTTTCATCGATAGCCTGGTAGGGCGCAAACGCTGCATCCAGCCCCGCGCTTTCAATTCGTACGCTGCATTCTGCTGTGGAGGTTGCCGTCGCCGCTGTTGGATCATCCGGATCGCAATAGGTGAACGGCATCAGCTCTACCTCCTCCAGCAGCGACTCGGCAATCGCCAACGCCTGCTTATGCACCAGCGGATCGGCGCTGCCCTTGGTGGTGACATTCATCACCAGCATGATGCCCGCCAGCGCAACGCTGACGATGACGATGAACATGATCAGCTCGACCAGGCTGATGCCGCGCTGAAAAGCGGATCGCCGCACCGCGCTCCTCGATCCTGTTTTACTGATGCACATAGCCCGTCTCGGCTTCCACGATAATGTTGCGCGTCATATCGCCGCCGGTCACGCTCACCGTTACGCCTGCGCTGGGGCTGCCCAGCGCCTTGAAATGAAATGACGCATCGGTAACGGTTACTCCGGCCGGCGCATCGATTACATAGTTTCCGCCACCCAACGGTGAAGCCAACGGCGTGCCGCAAGTCGCAGCCGTCCCTGTCGCAAGGGAAATGCTGTTGCCTGCGATGGTGACACAGACGAAACGCCGCTGCGCGATCGCGATTTTTTGCGCGTAGCGCAACGAAGCCTGTACCTGGTCGGCAAAGCCGCGGGACTTGAAGATATCGGCGTCAAAAAAACGCGGCGCGGCGAATACCGCAAGGATGCCAACGATGATCATCACCATGACCAGCTCGACCAGGGTAAAGCCGCGTTGACAAGACGGATGCGGCTTGTGCAGCCCGATAGCAGACAGGCCGTGCGTTGGCCCGGCGTATCCGGTCAACGCACGGCCTGGAGGTGTTTCACTTTGGCGGATAGTCAATCGCATCGGGTTCAGCCGGTGGGCCATTGCAAAAACAGGGGGGAGGCCGAAGCCTCCCCCTGTTCTGTTGCGATAATGGGTATCGCAAGCTCAGCCCATCCTACGCAGGCTTACGATCCGCAATCATCCGCAGTAGTACCGGCAGTGATTGTTGGCGGATTACCCTCGATGTACTCCACCTTGCAGTTGCCCGTTGTAGATGCCCCAGTCGGCACATAAGCAACGCCAGAGGCAGAAGTGACGGAGGTAAAACTAGCATCCAGACCGGCAAGGGTTTTGATATCGTCTTTGTCTGGATAACCAGTCACTAACGTGTAGTTCGTCCCCTCGATCGCCACCACCTCGCTAGCCTTAACCAAATAGGCGGCATGAGCGATGGCAGCCGCAGAGCGAATCGCCCCTTCCGCACCCTTAAGGGACGCAAAACGCGCATCCTTGCTCAAGTCAGCAAACTTCGGCAGCGCGGTCGCCGCCAAGATGCCCAGAATCACGATCACCATAATCAACTCGATCAGGGTAAAACCAGATTGTTGTTTCATTTTCATTCTCCTAAAGTTTCGGGGCCTGTATTGAGCCTCGTCGAAGGGCCGCAGCCCAAATTAACAAAAACTTTCACTTTGCCTGCAAGCCCTTGCCGCAACAAGAATTTTACACGCAGTGCACTGTAAGTGAAATTTGACTTGTGCGCAACCGCTATCTATTCCAGCCGACAGAATAGTTGCCCGCTGCCCCGGATTCCGCTTCACTTCATCCTGATCTACACCAACCAGCGGAACAGCACGAAAAACAAGTAAACACTAGCCACCAGCAGCAGCCAGCCAACTCGCTGAAAATGACCTGCAACAAATCGTTCCACTTGGTCGTGCGGCACCTCCAGCGCCCTGACGGCACGGTCCGAGGATATCCATTGATTGGCCGATTCTTCGATACCGCGCAGCAGGCTGGGGCGCAACCATAGGAACAAGCCGACAAACAGCGCAACCACTGCGCCGATCAGCGAGACGAGCACCAGCGAATTCAACGAGATATCCAGCAGCCAGTTCGGCGCATAACCGGACAGGCCTTGTTGGATAACAGGCTTGTCGAACAGCAAGCCAAAGTACACGAGGATGTAGCATGCCCCGAAGGTGATCAATATGCCGAGCAGGCGATGGTGTTGGTAAAACCACTGCTCAATGCCGATGCTGCGATTCAGCAATTGATCCATACGGCTCGTGGAAATCCAGCGGTTGGCCATGCGGCTGGTGCGCGCCAGGAGATGCGGCTTGAAGATGAGCAACAGGGAAACCGCAATGCCCACTGTCGCGCCAATCAGCAAGAAAATAGCCAGAGCGCGCCATAGAAAAATATCAATTGACATGTTAAGTCCTCTTACTCTGACCTGCACAAAAAACAGACCGTTTGCTACCCGGCAAGCCGGAGCAATCACACCCTCCCTACGAAATCAAGCATAACAAAAGGACACAAGGTGGACAATTGATATTTCACGATGCCTGTTCATCCCGGATTGTCCATCGTGCGCAGGCCGGGCCTTAACCTGTAACTTATCGAGCGTTAACCAGCGGCTAATGTCACCGTACTCTGGTGACTTAGCCGAATGGCTATGCAAAGCTGTTTGCCGGCTGGTTATGCAATGCTGACTCACACAATCAATTACCCTGAAAACCTCAGTTAGCCACAGATTTACACGGATAAACACGGATAAAACATTGCATTGTGAGGGATTGGCATTTCACCCAAACAGTATGAAAAGCTGATGCGACCCATTGTTCATCTGTGTCAATCCGTGTTCATCCGTAGCTAACTACGACTTTTAGGTTCGATCCGTTGGGTTGTTTTCGCAGGTGCAAATTTATTCGCACCCGCAACCCCGTTAGCTGCTTTTTCTGAATTCATCAAAACCACGAATATGGCTCAACCGGTTCAAACAGCGTGCCGGTCAGCGTTGCGGGGGCGTTTTGCAATGAGGGCAGGCGCGATGCTTCGTAGCTTATGGCGACATGAAAACGTATCCATTTCTTGCCGTCCTTGCCCGGCTTGAAGTAATTGACATTGCGCACGACATAGATCAGGTCGCGTGTCTTGAGGTCGAACATCCAGTTGCCGGACTCCACGGTCAGCGGGGTGGGATCGTAAAACTCCCCGGCATAATTACGCGGTTTCTTTTGCAACCAGTTCATCGGGTTGTCCTGCGCCAATAGCGGCATATCGGACGCCTGACCGCGCGTCAGGATCTGCCCGTATTGCATGACCAGCGCGCTTTGTATCGCATTGCTCACTTCCACCATGGCGGTCTTCTCGGCCTGCTCCACGTAATACAGCATGCGATCGAGAAACACACCCATCATCACTACAACGATGATGATCACTACGATCAGTTCGATGAGGGTGAAACCTTTTGAGGACTGATGGTTGAGGACTGAGGACTGAGGACTGAGTAAAGGCAGGATCGGGGGAGTGCCTCGTTCCTCTGTCCTCAGTCCTCGAACCTCAGTCCTCTGTATCATCGTGGCATCGCCGCCTTGCCGAGATCCCACATCGGCAGGAATATGCCGAGAGCGAGGATCAGCACCAATATGCCGAGGAATACGATCAGGATCGGTTCGATTTGCGAGCTCAGGGTCTTTACCTCGTATTCGACCTCGCGCTGGTACATATCGGCGACCTCGAACATCAGCCCGTCCATATCGCCGGTTTCTTCGCCCACCGCAATCATCTGCAATACCACCGGGTTGAACACGCCGGCGGCGACCGCGG
>Ga0209212_1006706_pt1 | contig 13049 bp, 15 predicted proteins | sample RifGroC2_FD_183996 | JGI IMG/M metagenome (GOLD analysis project Ga0209212, IMG submission 183996) | Groundwater microbial communities from Rifle, Colorado, USA - Groundwater C2 (SPAdes) (version 2) | ecosystem: Environmental > Aquatic > Deep subsurface > Groundwater | place: Rifle, Colorado...
GGTTCGCCCGCCATTCACGGGCGTTTAGGAGGTAATGGATGGATGCCGTAAACAGAAGGGCAATCGTCGGAAAAATCCATATGGCAAAAGACCGTGCGCGCGTCTGCCCGGAATGTGGAAGGATACATTTTGCAGATTCCTGCCCGACCTGCAATGTCGAGGGGCAGACAAGCATGGATGATTCCCGGTACCGGCAATTTCTTACCGACCTCACTGGCGTGGACAGCTGCACCAAGATGGCCGAGAGGGAACTGCAAAAGGTCGCCGACGCATTTGACAGGGCGGGATATAGCGCAGCATATCCGTTCATGTCGCCCACCAGGGAGCTGCGCTTACAGAAGGCCCGCATGAAGCGCCTGGTACTCAAGAGGGCTCCTTTGGTCCTTGGGTATAAATGGCAGTGTCGCATGCAGGGGATGCTTAACAAGATGGGAAAACCATCTCTCGATTTTTGCGATTTTACCGATCTGCGCAAGCTGCTTGGCTGGCTCAATCGGACAGAAAAATACCAAGGAGAGTAGCAATGAAGAAAGACATCGATGGGAAGGTTTTCTATGAGAATTCCCGTGGCGCATGGGTGCCAGAGGAATCAATCAAACCTTTGGATCTGCTGAGGGAGCAAGTCGTAGAGAACATCCATGGAAAGATCAAAAAACTCCGTGAGGGGATGGCAAAGACCAAGCAGGAGATCATTGAGGAAATCCAGGCGTTCCGCGACATCGCCGCTGAAGAATACGGGGTGGCACTTGGAAGCGAAAAGGGGAACCTACAGATGACCAGCTTCGACGGATCCATCCGGATCATGCTGGCCATCAACGACAGCCTCACCTTCACCGAAGGTATAGCGACGGCCCAGGAATTGATCAACCAGTGCGTGAGCGATTGGTCTAAGGGAGGAAACCAAAACCTACGGCTGATGGTTGATGAAGCGTTCAGATTGGACCAGTCCGGAAACATGGATGTCAAAAGAATCCTTAGCCTGCGTCGTCTGAACATTTCTGATGGGCGCTGGGTCAAGGCCATGGATATCATCAGCGAGAGCTTGAAGGTCCATTCAAGCAAGCAATACTTCAGGGTCCATGAACGGGACAATTTGGGTAATTACAGGATGGTGGATCTGGACATTGGGACGATGTGACCTATGGGAGAATTGGTGGTGATGACACAACCTGAGCTTTTCAGATTTCAACAGCAACCCGACAAAATCGGCAGGTTGTTTCTCACGCCTTTGGAGGTGTCGGAGATTTGCAACAAAACATACGCGCAGATCAATTACGACATCACCCTATATCGGCTGGACGCCATCAAGGTGGCACAGTATTGGAGGATCCCGGCGCATGCGATCAATAGATATCTCCAGGACTACGATGCAGCGAAGCGGGCATGGTTGGCATGGAATGATTATCTGGCTTACCGGGAATCACTTCGGCCGGAGAGTATTCCACCTCGGCGGAGGCCGGTGGTGGAGGATTGTCCGAGGCAGGATATCGATTGGTTCGATCTGAACGACCTACCAATCCCGAGTATTCTGTTCGGAGCAAATCTCGCCTGGATGTTGTCGATACCGATGCCGGTTTTATCGGGTGATAGCGGATGGAGATCGAGCGATCAGATATCAAAGGAAGAGGCTTTGGACTACCTGGTATCGAGAGAATCGTTGAACATCGCCGTTATCGAGAAAGAAGAATGCAGGGATGATGAAGACGCCTTCCTGCAATTGGATCTATTCGGGGAGGAGTAAGCATGGATGGATTGCGTTTGTTTCTCATGGACATGCAGATCATCGCTGTCTGGATATTCCTGGCAGCTTTGTTTGTATTGGTTTTGGTGCTCACCATAGCACTCAATGTCGTTTCCTATCGCATCGATAAAAATCGCAGGAAAGAAGAGATTCGCTTTCTTCCGCCCATGCATGTGAATTGCCGTTGCGTAATTCATCCATTGGAAAACAAAAAGGAGTAGGAGTAAACATGAAAAGCTGTGAATGTATCGAGTTTATTGTAAAAAACGGTATTGAACTTGTCGGAATCGAAGTGAAACTGATGACTAGTAGAACAGATTTGGATTTCAGTCCCACCTATGCTTTAAAGGTGAAACAGCACGGAAATGCTTCAAATATGGCAATCAAACATTGTCCGTTTTGCGGTCGTGAGCTTCATGAGGTCACCGACGAAACAAGGGCTGAGCGCAAAAGAATTGCCAATGAAGCTAAGGCTAAGGGGTAATGGATGAGCACTAAACTGGATATCAAGGTTTTCACAGACCAGGTGCAAAAAGAGCTGGATGACGCCAATAAGAAATTCCAGGCATTCAGTTCCGATCATGAAGGATATGCTGTTCTACTTGAAGAATTTCAGGAGCTGATCAGTGATATCCAGAATGCTAAATACCATTTTGATCATACATGGGATTTTACCAAGAAAGTGAACCCTGTCGAGATCCAGCGCGAGCTACAGAAAATGCGGACATTCCTGCGAAAATCGTACAAGGAGCTCGTGCAGACTGCTGCAATGGTGGAGAAGTGGCTTGATAGGTATCAGCCCGATCGCAATTGGGACGATGGAAAAACATTGGCGTTTCCAGCAGGGAACGTATCCAAGGAGGATGATAAATGAAACATGATCTATTGATCGCTTTCGCAAGAGGATTGGAAGGTAAGACCTTTTCTGTGAAATTATCTGGACAGGTTAAAAGCATCGGCACAAAGAAAAGCGTCTTGAGGGCATGGAAATATCACAAAGAGTTCAACCGGGGACTAAAACCACCTTTCCAACCGATCGAAGCGGAAGGCCAGGGAGAGTGTATATCGATCTCGTATAAGCCAAGGGATTGCGAAGGCTGGGCTACGATCGTTCTCGACAAAGCAATCAGGCTGGATGTCCAGGTGGTGGAAATTCGTGTCGAGGATATCACCAAAATCATCAATGGATCGGGAGCTGCTACCCATGAATAAGACGAAAATTGAATGGACCCAGTATTCATGGAATCCTGTCACAGGCTGCCTGAATGATTGCCGATACTGCTATGCCAGGCAGATTGTAAAAAGATTCGCAACTGGAAACGGCGGAGGAAAACCGTTTGTTTACGAATCTCCAGACGCTGGACCTTACCCGGCTGGATTCGATCCTACATTCCATACATACAGATTAGGCTCACCGAAGAATGCACAGAAGCCCGGAAGGATTTTCGTGTGCTCTATGGCTGATCTGTTTGGTCCTTGGATACCGCAGGAATGGATCAATAAGGTAATGGAGTCGTGTCTTTCAAACCCGGTCCATCAATACCTGTTCCTGACAAAGAATACTGATCGGTACGTTGCGATGGATCGATGCGACCTGCTGCCGATCGCTGACAACATGTGGTACGGAACCACGGTGACTGGCGAAGGTGGATCCTTATTTATATCTGACCGGCATCATACCTTCGTTAGCATAGAGCCTCTCCTGGCTGACATACCAAAGGTGGAGGTTGAGATCAAAGTCGATTGGATGATTATCGGGGCAGAAACTGGAAACCGTAAGGATAAAGTTGTTCCAAAACTTGGGTGGATAGAAAATATTTGCAATCAGGCAGATCGTAATAATATCCCGGTATTCATGAAGGACAGCCTTATTCCAATCGTCGGTTCGGATGCCATGCGCAGGGAATATCCGGAGGGTATGCTATGAGTTCTTACACCATCACAATCATGACATGGAAGCCCGGTGGGCTCATCCCTAAAATCATCAACGTAAGAAATACTCTGGTCTATATGGAGAATATCCTAGGTGGTGAGATATCGATCATTGAGAAAAATGCTCCGATTAAAGGGACCATGATCATGGGTGGGCCTGATGGCAAAAGCGGGGTGATGGCTATTGTAAGAAACATTCGCGGTCATTGGGCTGGACTCACAAAAGAAGAGCAGAAGCAGGTAATGATCTGGTTCTTGCGAAACCCGGGAAAGGAGCCTGTATGAAGAATATTCTATGTTCCATCGCATGGATGGCTGGAGTGATGTTTACCTGTTCATTACACTTTTCACTCATGCTGATCTATTTCTTAATTTCTGGGATTCTTGCATTAGTTTGGAATAAGAAACTGGATCATAAGCTATAGTTGCAGTACAAGGAATTTCACTATATTCCTGCTGGCGAGGCTGGCAGGAAGGACCCTCGGATTCGTTCGGGGGTCTCTTTTTTATCGTTTCGCGAACGAGGTTAGAAACTTCGCGAAATCGGTCGCCTAAAAAGTTAAACGTTTTTTATCAAAACCCTATTACAAGCGTTTAATTCGCTATGCAACGTTGTTCAACGGCAACGCCAACAACAAGTCAACAACACTGATTTCTCTGTTTTCAACGGCTTTTTAGGCTTCTATGCGAAATAATTATCACCTTTCACCGGAATATCCTTGTCAATATCTACTGGAATTAACAATTACATGCTGACCAAAGCGCCTCAATACATTTTTAATTCCTTCGTAATCTCAATTCGGCTTTCCCAAATCATAAGAAATGACAAGTATTATTGTTAACTCCTTTGATAAATGAAGAATTGCACACTCCTTTTTTAAGTCAACAATTTAAGATAGTATTTACCCATGAGACCTGGTCTAAGCTACCCTAAAATATCAGTATCAAGAAAACTAAGAACTACAACCCGACTAAATTTTTCTGGTTTTTTTTTGTATCTGAGTATAGGATATGAATCAGATGAATTATTACAATTACTTAAAACAATTTCCAAAAGGAAGTTAGGAGATCTTAATGAACTTATCTTTAGAGATTGTGAAGCATCCCTTATTCCTTTTATTATTCGGGAGTGGCGGAATACTCATTGTAATTATTAGTTTTATGGGAATCATTCAAAATAAAAAACGAGAAAGAAGTGATGCTAGACTTGAAATAGTTGATATTTGCTTGGATGAAGTTTCAGCTATAAAAATAAAACTTAAGAACCGTGGCGATACCGTTGCCTTCGTCAAAGGAATTCGAGTTAAAGTTTTTGATTCTTATATTTTAAAAGATCCCATTACAATTAAATATAGACTTATACCAGAAGGAACAATATATGAACAAGTTCTAACTAATGAAAAAATTCAAAACTTCGAGCTGTCTGAATCAATTTCCGCTAACGACATCGACGGATTAAAACTAAAATTCTGTACCGCTTCCATCTTACCAGAATCAAGAATGATATTCTTCTTAAATTTCAGCCTGCTCTATGATGAAAAAAAACATACTGAGTTCTCAGAGAAAATTATTATCTCCGTAATATCATCAAGAGATTGTTATGGTAGTATTACTTTAGGAGATATTCTTAAAAATAATGTTATTGCAAATTTTAACGCATTAAAAAGATTTGATTCGTACAAGGGGAAAAAAAGTGATGATTTTTTAATGGTGAGAGATGAATATAAAAGAACTATTGAAGGATTACTCTAGGATTATCAAAATGGTTGATATTGACAAGCCTTCTCGAGGTTCTCGTATATCTTAATTTTAAAACAGTTTGTAAATAATTATTGCTAAGTTGTGAATAATACTAAAATTATAACAATATTGAGATGGACACGGACTCAGAAATACTCCGTAGGGTATCCGATGTCGAATTATGATGCGCCCTGAAATTAATACTAAAAACCGAAAAAGGTTAAAAAGAAACAACTGTACTATTCAAATATTCTATTGCCCTAGTTCTCGTTAGCCCGGAATAATGTAAGTAATCCCAGTTTTTTAAGGATACAGTTATATCAGGATAAAAATTTTTAAAAATACTCTTCATGAATGTATTGAAACATATTGGAGCATTGCATCTAACTCGTGTTGCATGATGTTGTAAATGAATATGAGAGCTTGGATGGTCAGTCCTATCTATATCTCTATCGAAGTCTACTCTAATAGGCGTTCTCATTTTTAATTGTTCAAGTGCAACAATATCATCCAGGTCTTGCTTAAGACCCCCAATTAAACCTAGTTCTGTTTCGGCCCACGCCATTGTGTCTTTAATTGGGCAAGGCCACCATAGAAGATTTTGCGATTGAATTTTCCCTTTCATATCGAAAATAAAAGAACATCGTATCACTGAATAATCAAATAATAATAGTTGATATGCCCCAGAAGTAATAATTGCAAGATACTGACTAATATTGTTGAAATTTTTCCCACTGACTAGCCGTCCTCCTTGATGATTGTCCCAAGTTACATATTCAATATGTTCTTCCTGATTTTCAGAAAAAACGCTTGGATTATGAAATATTGCAAGTTTTTGATTAATTAAATCTTTGCAAGTATTTTCTATCTGAGTCTTCGTATTTACAACGTTATTATTCATTGTATTCATCAGTCTTTTCACGTAAATGTAAGGTTTGGAGGAGTGGGATAATCTCTGGAACCATATCAACGTCTAGTTCATCACTTTCAATCAATCGTAAAATTTCTCGCAACTGCCCAGAAACTCTTTTTGCAACAATCTTTTCTGTGCTTGTACGTTCTCGATATGCGATACGAATTCTGGTAAGTTCCTCTTGTGTTGGGATTCTAAATCTGAGCGAATAATTTTCTGCAATGCATTTCTGGATCTCTTCTTCAAGCGTACGCATCTCGGGATTAATTCCATAAATTCGAACCCAAGCTCGTGATCGAGTAATTGCCGTAAATAGAGATCCACGTAAAGTAATCATTTCAGTTCCAGCGGCACAAAACTCAGCATTCAGGATATAAACTATCGGAGCTTCATTTCCTTTTGCCCTGTAAATACTTGAACATGTAATATGATTAGCCAAATGAAAAGTATCACGATCAGAACTTACTCCAGCAAGAAAAGATTTGATTCCATTATCTGATAAATAATCTCTTAAATCCATATATTGTCGTTTTGCATAATACGCATCTGGGAATATTACTAAGATATCATCCGGATCCAGCTCATCTTCAGTCAAATTCTTTTTAATTTCTGCCGCGACCTTTTCATACTGTTCAGCTTGTGTACTAAAGCTCTTAACTTGGATTGCTTCTTCCCTACTTATTAAGTGATCAAAATACTCTGGATAGGAAGTAGAGCTCCTTTCGAGGACTACATTTTCATTGTATTGCAGACTCCCACTTGAAACTCGATACCCAATATCCCTCCAGATTTCAAGGTCCTGGAACATCTGTACAAGCCCACTGCTCCGATAAATTCCAAACCCCAAAGCATGAGCCAATGACAAAGTCCAAGGTGTGTTTCGATAACAAACTGGTAAAATTATATCTCGCGAAGCTTCTCCTTGCCCTGTAGTAAAATTTACAACTGGAATATCCTCATCTGATTTTCCAAACATTTCCTCAATTGTGGGAATATTATTCGAACTTAAGTTTTGGAGTTCATCATAAGCAAAGACAATTCTCTTCGGATCCGTTGTTGCTCTATAACACAGTTTAAAAAAACTTGCGGGGAGATCCTGAGCTTCATCTATTAAAACCGCATCCCACTGTTGAAATGGTTTTTTATCCATAGCTTCAACAAGTTCTGTGCAAATTCCCTCGAATGAGTTCTTGCCATAGGTAGCTTTGGCAATATTATAACTCTTCGGAGTGACACCAATACTATCTGCAACTCTTGAATAAACACCAGGTTCAGAAGTTGTCCCCCAAGCATGTAGAATTTGTATTCTCTCCCAATTAGGTATTTCCTTCATAAAATCAAGTGCAAAAGTAGAAATTAACTCTCGAAATTGTTGTGATAGCGATCGAGTGTAAAATGTAACTGCAATATTCCAATCAGGATGCAGCATATGAAAATACGCTGCCTTTAATGCTAATACTACAGTTTTCCCAGAACCTGCCAATCCTCTAATTCTTTGTGGCCCACCAGCAATTTCAAATGCCGCTTGCTGCTGCCATCTATCCAGATTTGCAATTTCCTTTTCGATCTTTTTAATTTTTGTACCATACGAGGAGGGCTTTTTTACATTGTCTCGCTTTTTTCTTGGTTTCATTTTGCCAATTTTCTGTAATGCTTCATTCAATAATTTAAAAATATCTTCACTAGGTGCATTTAGGTTATCTAACTCGGATTTTAGCGATTCCGAATTACATGTTTTGTATGCGTCATCGTGCCTGCCTCGTGGTGTGGTTGTATCAAAAAATGTGATAACTACAGGATCAATGACAAGATAACGCCCCTTACGAAGTGTCTCATAGTTTGTTAACGTGTTAACAATTTGAAAAAACAGCGAGTCTTGCTCTTCTTCAAACTGTTCAATATCGCTTCCAAGCAAAAAAGCCACAAGCCCATGAGATTTGCTGATCAGTAAAGCATCAACTGTCGTAATAAATTCAGTAGTTGCACTTAATGGGTAACCTAAAAACAGAGTACCAGTAATATCTTGGTATTGATCATATTCATTTAGAGCATCAATCAACTTTTTTATCCCGATTGGATTTCTTACATGACCTCTTACGATGTTCAAGCTCATAGGTTTGTCTCCCAATACAAATCGATTTTTTTTATAACTAATCTAAAAACCTAAATTGTGTCATTTTTGGAAAAAATCAAGAGATAGTTCAGTTACCATATGATTGCCCCTAAAAATTATCTAGGAGAAATTATACATCATAGAATTTGAGTTGGATAGTCGGAAGAATTTCAAAGATTTGGACCAATTGCATCGGTAATAAAAATCAGCCAGTTCCTTTAGGTTTACATACTTTTAAATATTAAAATCTTCAATGACATTTGAATCAGATTATTAGCTATAGGATTCAAACACTCTGCTTGTAACTCTCCAACCTTGAAATCATTGGAACTATCAAAGTTCAAATGTCAATCTTATCAATAGCCAGCTTATAGCCCGAAATATCTAACGAAAGCACATTTTTCTTGTTCGGAAGTGTCCCTGCAAAATCCCGAATTAACATTCGTTCTAGTGTCACTCTATAAATATCTAGATCGCCGGGAAGAACGTTATACCGATAATAATTCCAATGGGGAATCGATGGATGCGATTGATTAAGTCTCGAAATCAACTCTCTTGCTTCTCTCAAGTAGACAAGTTTGTTAACTGTATCCAACAAGGTATAAAGTACATTGTTTGCTCCAATTTCATAAGGAAGTTGATCTCTCGTCCGCCAATCCTGCTTATATATCCGTCTCGTATCTTTTTCAGCTAATTCATCATCGATCTTTTTAAGCCCTGGAGATTCAATCAACCGACCGAAGAGATTGGGAAAGCAGGGCTCTTGAGTGTAATAAGCAACAAATCTAAATACCCTTTCTTCTATATCATATTCGATATCCAAGAATTCCCAGAAATGGATTCTCTTTTCGATTTCATCTGCTCCTTCTATAGTCAGTCGTTGTTCTAGGGACCGCATGTAACTCACAAGAAAAGCATGTTTTAATTCCAAGGTCAGTTCTTGTTGATACCAAAGCCTGATTGCGGGAGTACTCCTACCATGTATTGCATTTGTAACCCAACCCTCATAGGTTTTTTCTTGAAACGTAATAAGTATTTTCGATCGTGGATCCTTTCGTGATGAGATTTCTTCAAAAGTGTCCAATAATCCCCACATCCGACAAGCCCAATTCGGAACAGTTATTCCATTATGCTCGAACAAGGATTTATCAACTTTTTTCCGCCATTAAGGAAATTCTACGTTTGATCGTTCAAGTCTTATAGCCACCTTTCTACATGATTATTTATTTTTGAAACAACTATATTAAAATCTTCAGTGCAATAGAATCGGCAGCAATACAACACTACCACCCGAAACAAGTATATCTCACTATTCTGAACCTATCCATGAAAACCCTATTATTCATGCCTATACTTCCCGTTACAGTCAAACCCTCCTACTGAAACTGTAGGTCGAGACATTTGTTTAAGAGCATTCAGATATAGGGATACTTAAAGTGACACAACTTTGGTGCCAAGATAGGTGTAAAACAAAAATCTACCAATTAGTAATAACCCAATGGATCACAGAAATATTCTATATGACTCAAAAGCAACTGCTTCAACAATGGAGTCTACCGTAGTGCTATCAATTGGATCGATGAGTTCTGAAATGAAGCTGAGAGCCTTCCCTTTTATTATTGATTTCCATGTTTCTGGATACGGCCAAATCCCACCACTTCTACAAATTCTTATTGCTTCTTCATTTGAAAATTCTTGAAGCCATCGTATGAAGTCGTCAAGCGTATGCCCCTGGTAGACATATTGTTTCTGACAGAGAATTCCTATTTGGGTATTGTTTTCTGAGTTATTTGGATTTAATGAATTGAAGTATCCAATAAAATAGGGACATGCGTCACATTCTTCTTTCAATGCATGGAAACTATTTTTGGAGTAATGAATTTTTCTTGGACAGTCCAATAAGCGTTGCGGTTCTTTTTTACCCATTTTTTTGTACAACTTGAAAATAACATTCTCATCAATCATCGTTCCTATCGAAAATATCTTTTTTGGTGTATGGATAACATATTTATCATCACTGTTGCTTCCTTCCCAAAAATCTATCTTATTCGATATCCATTCAAGTTTTCGATTATACAACCAAGTCTTATGTTCTGTTGAATCGCAAAGTAGTTCCCGCAACTGTTCTTCCGAAAGCATTCCCTGTTTACTGAGGTCGATCTCAATGATGGATATTTCCTGCTTTTGAAAGTCAGCGATCTTATCCTCTGTGACTTTGTGAGTGACATAGATCTCTACTATCAATTTTTGACCTTTGTACTCGATTAGGATATCCGGAATTCTGTCAAAAAGCTTTTGTTCTGTTATTACCGTCCCTTCCGATAAATTCAGAGTTATTACCAAAGGATGAGAAAATAATACTTCACGACCTAGTACAAGGACTGTATGATAACCATCCATACCATACTTTTCTGATAGATCAGGTATTCTGAATCTTTTTTCATTTGCGATGATTTCTTTTGCAAGCATGTGCAAAGCTGTCTGATACCCTGTTGTACATGTTGTCCCAGCTTTGTGAGCGAAATGCGGTATTCGTTTTTCTCCCCTTCGCACAACAACTTCCTGATAGCAACCAGGACATACGAGTCCCTTTTCATGAGATTTGGCCCTTTCTATAGCAACAACTGCACCGTTCTTTAGAGCACATGGGAGTTTGAGAGTGTTTCTAGCCATACTAAATACCAATATTAAATTATACCGCCATAGGTTTCCAGAAAATTCAAATGGAAATGGTTTCTGACTTTGTGTAGGTACTTCCTTTATGTTCTTTCATGCCATTTACCGATTAGAAAATGGGAATTCATTTGAATTCTGGATTTAAGTCATATCAGTCCCCATTGATCAGTGGGGTAATATTCTTATTGAAGTTCTCCAGAACTATCACGAATTTCTTGTAGAAGATACAACACATCTTCAGCTTCATCGACTATATGCATTTTTCTATGGCAGTTAGGACATAGAGCAACCACATTATCCAAAGTATCCCCCCCTGCTCGGGATAACCACACAACATGGTGGGATTCTAGATATGGCCTTCCAAAACGATCTAGGAAAGGAGCATCATCACCACAGAGCTGGCACTTTCCACTTGCCCTTCGTTTTGTAGATTCTGAGATATATTGATCTCGATTTATTACTGTGCTGACAACCCGTGAAACTTTAGGGTTATCGGTTTGATGTTCTCGTGCAATCAGCTCCAGTTCTTGATCAGAAAGTTGGAGGATCTGTGCCTGATTAGCCAATATCTTTTGATCGTAATCTTCCAGCATTACGATCTTCGGTACCAATGGGAAAATACAGACCTTCCGTGGATTACCCTTCATGTCTTTTTGGATCCCCATATAGGGATCATCACAAAGCTCTACAAGACCATAATATTGGTATTCATTCTTCCTGACAAATTCAAAAAGATGAACACCAATTCCATTTGTCCTTGAATTGAAAAGCGTCGTATTTTGTAAGAAATTAAAATCTTGATCACCAAGCATCCCCATCCCGGTATAATACAAGATTCCGTTTTTCCATTCATCCTTATAAAAGGGTTTAGTTCGATCGGAGATAAGGACCAAAGTATTGGTATTCTTAGACCGTCGGATTGATCCTCTTGAACTACACCGGAACTCTTTAAAAAGCGTTTTATGATCAACCACTGATCCGATATCGAAGGATGGAATAAACAAACCTAGCCTCCTCTCCTGTATTTATTATACAACACCATTACATTAATCCAAAAAAAATAGGCTTTGTGAGTTATCATTATGTCACCCATAGCATTCAAACCTTCATGCCAAAACCATACATCTATACTTCGGTTTAGTAGTATCGCGAAAAAGGTGATACCAATAGTGATACAATTTTTGTGTCAAAGTGGGTACCAGTGGTGAGGAAAGGTCTAACACTATTTATATGCATCATAGGATATTACTACAAATTCTTACCCTTCAAAATTAAAGTGGTGGCTGTCTCCTAAGGAAGGGGTAATACCAGGTAATATCACCTTAGACTTTTTTAGTATTTTTGCCATTTCCTATCTTATCCACTATAAAGTGATACCAATACACGTTAGAGCGACTCTCTTCCAAAACTGCTAGACTAAATGTATGTTTAGTCGTTCTTAAAAAATTTGATAGAAAATTTGATAGAAAAACAAAGTATTATATATGGTTTCCGATTGTTTATATGCTGAACATAATTCTATTTACTGTAAGTAATTTATATGCTCTTATACCATATATATTTTTGACTATTTCACCTTCACACGGTAGAAGTCGTTGGTTCAAACCCAATCGCGCCCATCAAGCAACAACCAGTCGAACAGGCTGGTTGTTTTTGTCGAGACATGTATGATGCGCCCTGAAATCAATACCAAAAACCAAGAATGTTTTAAGTGGACTCAGGATGCTGCGATATCTACCTTCCGGAAGGATTCGTACCGCATGTTCGGTGTTTCATAATCCAGCGACTGGTGGAACCGGTCCTGGTTATAAAACCTGAAATATTCCCCAACTCCCTTCTTCAATGAGCGGAGGTCTTCGTAAGCTTGAAGATAGATATCCTCATACTTCACCGTACGCCACAGGCGTTCGATATGGATATTGTCTCTCCATCTG
>Ga0209212_1006711_pt1 | contig 13042 bp, 11 predicted proteins | sample RifGroC2_FD_183996 | JGI IMG/M metagenome (GOLD analysis project Ga0209212, IMG submission 183996) | Groundwater microbial communities from Rifle, Colorado, USA - Groundwater C2 (SPAdes) (version 2) | ecosystem: Environmental > Aquatic > Deep subsurface > Groundwater | place: Rifle, Colorado...
CGCGGGCAAGATCGACCTGATCGTCACCAAGAGTGTCAGCCGTTTCGCGCGCAATACCGTGGACAGCCTGCAGACCATCCGTAAGCTCAAGGAACACAAGGTGGAGGTCTACTTCGAGAAGGAATCGATAAAAACCTTCGACAGCAAGGGAGAACTGTTGATCACGATCATGAGTTCCCTCGCCCAGGAAGAATCACGCAGTATCTCCGAGAACGTAAAATGGGGTCGTAGGAAGCGATTCGCCGATGGACAGGTCACGGTATGCTACACTCGGTTCCTTGGATACGACAAAGGTCCTGATGGCAACTTAGTAGTGAATGTCGAGCAAGCGAAGTTGGTGCGGTACATCTTTTCACTATTCCTACAAGGTTTGACGTTCCATGGGATTGCAAAGCGCATGAAAAGCGAAGGACATAAAACCGGTACCGGTAATAGCGAGTGGTATGCCTCTGCGGTGAAACATATCCTGACCAATGTGAAGTACAAGGGAGATGCACTGCTACAGAAGTATTACATCGCTGATTTTCTTACCAAAAAGCCAATAGTGAATAAAGGGGAAGTCCCCCAATACTATGTAGAAAAGAACCATGAGGCCATCATCACACCGGAGATCTTCGATCTGGTGCAAAAAGAGATCGAGTACCGCGCCCAACATGTGGAGACGAGGAATGGGACCCACGTTTTTTCCGGACGTATCCGATGCGGAGTCTGCGGTGGTTTGTTCGGGCCGAAGGTGTGGCACTCCAAGAGCAAATATCGCAAGATTGTCTGGCAGTGCAATGAAAAATATGCTGACCGGCACCACAAGTGCAGCTCTCCACACTTGTATGAGGATGCATTGCAGGACCTGTTCGTACAAGCGGTCAACAGTATCATCTCTCGTAAGGATGAAATCATAGGAAACTTTGGGAAGATCACCGAAGAAATCTTCGACACTTCCCAAGATGAAGCACAGCTGGAAGCGCTGAGAGTAGAACGTCGCGATATTGTCTCACGCATGGAACAACTCAATACCGAGAATGCCAATGTAGCAATGGACCAGCACACATATCAGGACCGTTTCAAACAACTTAGCAGTGAGTACACCGAGGTCAACAAGCAATTGACAGCTTTGGAAGGTGCGATACATGAACGGAAGTCTCGAAAGACAAAAACAGAACTGTTTCTCAAGGGTTTGAAGAAGCAGGAGGGTGTGGTGACCGAATTCACTGAGACTCTTTGGCTTTCACTTGCCGATCATGCCTTGATCAACAGTAGAGAGGATGTGCGGTTCATTTTCAAAAATGGTATAGATATCCAAAGGTAGTTATAGTCAGCGATACAGTAGATCCCCACAGTTGCTGATTGATGAATGGTTATGCCAACAACCTGAGAAGATATGGGTTAACCTTCTGTTGGAACTTATGGAGCTTCGATACGATTCGACATCCATTATCGTATGCACTCAGCTTCAACCGGAATACTGGCCTACTGTTCTGGGTAATGTAGCGCTGGGACAGGCAATCCTAGGACGGATACAAGCTGCGTCTTTTCCAATCTATCTTGATGGCCCTGATCTGCGAACGAGACACTCAAGGAAACCCTGATTGTTCTAATGTCCTCCCTGTCAAGTAAAAAGCCTGGCAGGGTTTACTCCATCGAGTGGCAGATTTTGCTCCGATCGCATGGCTGGATTCTATCGTCGAAGCCATCTATCAATCATTATAAGAACTATCGCGATTATTATACTTATCGTGGCCGTAATTGCAGGTTCATAATAAGATCCATGTACCGGGAATAATTGCCAACTGACATTGATGGATGCATGAAAAATTGCGGCAATAAAGACAATTCCCCCAATATAGCTCCCAATAAAAATAAGAGGGTTCAAAAAGACAGCGGGAATTATCCATAGTTTGTTTCTGATTTTTGTAACATCCCCCAATTGTACAATTACCGTGGGAACATAAGAGAGAGAACTATTTCTTGAGCCGGTAATGATAGCTGCGACAACCGGAATTATTGCCATTAGGGAACTTATTGGTAATCCAGGAAGAAGCATAGACCTGGATATGCTTCCAAGGACCCAAAGGATGAGCGACAATAACAGCACTGTAGATAAGCAAGTAAAAACAGTTTTTCCAGGATCATTCATGGCCGTTTCTCTCAAGCATTTTAAACGTATTCATGCTTATTATGGAAAGAAGAATCGAAATGATTGAACCAAGACCAAAAGGATAAAGCAATTTCTGAAAATACGTAGTTTCATCTATTTTCATTACAAGGATTCCCTCATCATTCATATTCCATGTTCGGCTTGGACAACTATTTACCACCATAGCTTTCCACAGCATATCAGAATACGAAGGTCCCCCACCACGGTTGCCACCCCTCTGATTCCCTGATGCCTTTCGTTGCCACCTATCGATAGATCAGTATCTCTATTTCTTGACAAACACTCCCCTTTGCAATTTTAATGTAACCAGTATTACATTTCCGAGGTATGAGGTACCACATGGAACATCAAGAATGGTTGACTATCAATTACTCGCTACCCAAAGAACCTTCACGTGTTAGGGTGAGCGTGTGGAGAAAGTTGAAAAAAAGCGGGGCGGTCATTCTGGGCCAATCGGTCTGGTTCTTGCCTATGAATGATAATAACGAAGCCTTCTTTCAGAAAATCTCTGCAGAAATCACTCTAAACGGTGGTGAGTCCTATATTATGCGGATGATTCCTCATAATGAAAGCACTTCCGAGCGCATCGTTGCTGCCTTTAACCAAGCCAGGGATGAAGAATACATCGAACTATTGGAACAGTGCGACTACCTGCTTTGTGAACTTGAAAAAGAATCAGGACTTGGGAAATTCACATTCGCAGAATTGGAGGAGAATGAGGATGAATTTCAAAAATTGACCGATTGGTATCAAAAAATACGTGAAAGAGATTTTCATGGTGCGCCCCTGTATCTCTCTGCTGAGGAAAAGCTGGAACAATGCCGTACAAAATTGGACACGTTCAGTTGCGAAGTATATCAGCGATCCTATGAAAGTACTCAGTGAGGGAGGCCAGAGCTATGAATATGAGAGAAAGAGCGAAAGAGTTGAAAATGGATATTCCAGCCGTGTTTCTTGCACTGAGGAAACGAGAAACGCCGGTATTTGCAAAAATGTGCGCAGGAGCAACCATCATATATGCCTTTTCACCAATCGACCTCATTCCAGATTTCATTCCGGTGCTAGGGTATCTTGACGATGTGATCATTCTGCCTGCGCTTGTGGCATTGACGGTCAAACTGATTCCACACGAGGTTTTTCAACAATGTAGAATTGAATCCGAAGGCTTATGGCGAGACGGAAATCCGAAAAAATGGGTGTACGCATTGCCAATCGCAGCAATCTGGCTACTGATCGTTTTCTTCATCATCAAATTGATTTGGTTTTAAAACCAGGAGAACGCACATGTGGAATGTCATTGTATTGGGATTAGTCAGTTTTTTTTCTGATATCAGTGCGGAGATGGTATACCCTATCATTCCGCTTTATCTCTCCTCCGCATTCGGCGCGACACCAGTACTCGTCGGCATTATTGAGGGTATCGCTGAGAGTCTTGCCAGTCTATTGAAGGTGTTCAGCGGATACATCACTGATAAAAGAGGTAAAAAGAAACCGGTTGCCTTTGTCGGGTATGCAGCAGGATTGGTTTACAAGGCAGCCCTCATCTTTGCTACTTCATGGGTTGGTGTTTTAGGTGCACGCGTCATCGACCGCGTCGGAAAAGGCATCAGGACCGCTCCAAGAGATGTGATGGTGAGCGAAAGTGCTGATAAAAACCAGATGGGAAAAGCATATGGCATCCATAAGGCGCTAGACATGGCTGGCTCGGCAATTGGTATTTTCATAAGTTATCTGCTGCTGAAAAATGCAGGGGAGCATTTTGTGTATAAAAAACTATTTGCCTTCTCAGTCATTCCTGCGCTACTAGGACTTTTCATGTTCCTTTTCATAAAAGAAAAAAAGAAGGACCGCACTATGAAAAAGCGGGAGCCGTTCTGGCAAGATATGAAAAAGTTGGATAGTCAACTCAAGATGTACCTTGCAGTGGTCTGTTTGTTCACACTTGGAAATTCTTCAAACGCATTTCTGCTATTGCGTGCAAAAAGTGTGGGGTTCGGAGACACAAATGTTATATTATTGTATTTCATTTTTAATATTACAGCATCCATTTTCTCAATCCCATTTGGACGGTTGTCGGATAAGATTGGGCGAAAGTATTTGCTCGTCACTGGCTACCTGGTTTTTTCAGTTGTATATCTCGGTTTTGCCATCGCCTCCAGCCAAGCGGTTGTTGTTGCCGCCTTTTTATTATATGGGCTGTACACCGCTATGATTGTTGGTGTGGAACGGGCGTATATCGCCGAAATATCGCCAGTGGAATTAAAGGGGACTATGCTTGGAATGCATTCTACCGTTGTAGGGCTTGCCTTGTTGCCTGCCAGTGTCATTGCCGGTTTGTTGTGGAATGGTATCGGAGCCCCGGCACCATTTTTATTCGGCTCAGGAATGTCGTCAGCAGCCGCCTTGATTTTACTATTCTTCATGAAAAATAGGCACGTCCCTTCTAATTGTATCAGTATCCTGTGAAATGAAATTATAGGTAGGTGGTCAGGACGAGCGGTTGAAAACTTATTTAATTAGAACTTTATGGGAGACTTAATCTATGGACAAAAGATATCTGTAAAGTATCTAGATGTACAGAGGATTGGTAATAATCCGAATGAGGTATTCAATTCGGAATACCATCACCCTCGTATCTTTGACAAAGTCAGCCTTGACGGGATTCGAGAGATGAGATGCCTACGCATAACATCCATAATATTGATTAGAGGGTTCACTACCAGACATTAATAGAACTGCCACACATCCTTGCGCTCTCGTCGAGAAGTAGCAATCGGATTGTTCTCTTAATGAATATGGGCAACGGTTGTTTGTATAGTTATATTCTCACATGTTCGAGATACTCTGTATCAACATTTCGGAGGATCATTTGGTGTTCCAATTCATGACAGGATAATATAGGTCTTCCTTCTACAGGATACCAATCCTTCTAGCTTCAGAAACTGCCTCCATTCTTGATGTCACCTGCAACTTTTCGTAGACCTTAGAAGCATGCCACTTAACCGTTCGCTCGGTGATATGTATCATTTGTGCAATCTCCTTGTTTAGGAATCCCTTTTCTATCAGCTTCAGGACCTCTAGTTCACGATCAGTCAACAGATAGCTCTTGGGCACATGCTGTGATGCATAGAGCTCCCGTAAGGTGGAAATATGACTCTCATTGACTTGGGTCCTGGAAAGCTCAGCCGTCTGGAGATCGAATGCACCATATTCAAGGGAGAGGATAACCGAATGCAACAACCTATGCTTATCCTTCAGCAACGTCTGCAAGGAAACATAGAGAGTCTCTGCCTGTTCGGTTTGCCCAGTCAATTGGTAATACCCGAGGACCTGCCTCTGTTCCAACTCATAGAGGTCAAACGGGACGCCCTGCTGCTCGTTCTTTCTTTGATACTTGTGTACCCACATTTCCAGAGCAGGAATATCCCCAACACGTCTCAGCGACATGGCATGCATCGCCTCGATGACGCGGTCATCCATGGCGGTGACATCATATTCGTTAGCCTGTTTGCCTGCGTCGCGAAGCAACCGCACTGCTTCCTCGTGACGATCAGTCACAATATAGAACTCAGCAAGTGCCAATTGTGCATGGAGAGAGAGATAGAATGAATATCCCTTTGCAGAGGCAAGTCCTCGTAACAGATACTCCTCTGCATCCTCTCTCATCCCTAAATAGAGAGAGAGCAATCCCTTACCTATCCAAGCCATGCTGCATGAAGTGGCATACCCTGCTTTTTCCTCATATCCCAACCTCAGCGCTTCATCAAAGGATTGCCTTGCTTGCTCAAACAACAAGAGTTCGAGTTGGATGGACCCTATTTGCCCAAGCAACACGATGGAAAGTGCATCGTATTGCTTGATCCCAATGGTTCGTAACGTCTCCTGCAGATGGTGATAGACCTGTTCAAGATCTTCCTCCGGTCCAAGAGGTAAGGACGCAATGAACACGCTGATAAGCGGACGAAGATAAGTCAGTTCATCAGGAAGCTTGTTCAACAGTTTTTCAGCATGATAGAAATCACGTTGGAGCAAGAGGTCGATCCCATCAAGGATGGACAGAAGGTCAACCTCCTGCATTTTCTTCCTTAGCCTGGATGACTGTATCCCGGCAATTCTGTCCATCACATGTCTCGCGGTCCATCCCTTGCGGATTCCGCTGAGTATCTCCAGTAGCATTAAGGAAGCATACCTCTCTACCGAAACCTTAGGCAGCTGTCCAATGATACTGGTGATAAAATCCAGATTCCCATCTGTCAACAATTTTGCACAATATTCATCGAGAAGACTGGCTACCAATTCATAGTCTTCAATCCCAAGGGTCATCGTTATCGCTTCCCGATATAATGATGCGTCAAGAAGATCTGCAACTGCCTGCGCCACGGCATGTTCAATTCTTCTGTTCTTCCCTGCTCTCACGCGATTGAGCACAAAGGAACGGAAAAGAGGGTGAATGAGAACCTCTCCAGCACTTGTCATTTCGACAAAAAGGGATTTCTCGATCAGAATCATTACCCCCGTCTTGAGGGTCTCTTGTTCCTTCCCAGGGAAGAATGCTCCAAGCAAAGCAGTATACACGAGTGCTGTTTCCGCTTTCTTTGGAACCTCATCCCAAATGGGGAGGAAATACGATTCAAGCTCACGGCTTCTCCCTTCCACCTGTGCACTGTTTTGAATCTCCCCTTTGGCAAAACAGGCTTTGAGCAACAGTGGGGATCCCCAAGTGTTCTCGATCATGAGCTCCAGCGCCTCGTCATCGATATCATCTGCAAAGTATGCAGCTAAACGTCTCCCTTCCTCCTGCGTGAAGGCAAGATCATCCCTGTTGATTTGCATCACTGCATCACGATGCATTGAGGCTTTTGGGAAAACAGCAATATCTGTTCCAATAAGCATGAGATGCACCGTTTCAGGAAGATATGCTGCAAGAAAGGATAACCAGGATGTAATGTGCTTATGGTTCAGGAACTCAACATCATCAAATATGAGGTACCGTGGTTCACTGATTTCTCCAAGAAGCTCAACCATTCGGCTTAACTGCACATCAGAAGGGTCCTCACTTTCTGTAACATTTGGTAGCAAGGAAATAAGCATAAGGCTCAGACGGGAAGCAAATGTTTTTGGATTGTTATCTTCAGAAGTGCATTGCATGTATGCATGACAGTACTCTCTTGAAGCTAGGTATCGGGCTATTGCTGTTGTCTTCCCATACCCATGGGGTGCATGAACCAGAGCGGTCTGGTAGTGCAGCGAGAGCGCTAGCTTCTCATCCAATCGAGGCCTTTCCACCAAAGCGCTTCGTGAGACTGAAGAGAGTGTCGCTTTGGTCGATTCATTTTCTTTCATATGGTATGTAAGTATAGTTTGAAACCTCTGTTGAGGCAACAAACCGTTACTGTACCACAACTGTACCTTCGTACAGTACCTCTGTAAGGCGCTCAATGATACGTTTCAAGCACAAAACAAGACCAAACGTACTTGGAGGTACACATGGACAAATTTAAACGGACCCAAGATTGGACAGTTGCAGTTCTGGGATTGTATGCGGCATTTTCTCCGCTCTTCTACACCTACTCAGGAGGTTCTGGTTTCAGTGTTGTGATTGCTATTGCAATTGTCATTTGTGCTGTAATTGCTCTTTCACTCCCAGAATCAAAACCTGTTCAATGGATTCTCATTGTTGCGAGCGTATTGTTGTTCATCGTTCCCTGGATTTCATCTATTACCGGCTGGGCTGCGTGGAACCTTCGTATCGTGTCCATCATCATGATTATTCTAGAAGCAAAAACGATGAAGACGATTGCGTAGCATTCACCAACAACTTTTATGAAACATAGGAGAGGAAGCTAATTTGCTGGCTTTCTCTCCACCTAGGACAAACCCATGAAATCAATTCCCGAGAACGTATTGAGAACAAGTCTGCGACTTGTATATGCAAACCCAGAGAAAAATCTCCCCAAACTTGTGAACTGGGCACAGCCCATTGCAGCAGCAACGGGAAGAATACAAGAGAAACAATGGAAGATGATCAAACGTATTACTCAAGACCCCTCATCAGGGGGATACGGCTTGATCATGAGGATCATCCACCAGACAGACTACGAGGTGCTAGAGAAGATAGTCATGAATTTTGTCTTCAATGCTGCTTGGTTTGGATCTGAACAGTTGGAGAAAAACCGTGTAGAAATGGATATGAATATCCCTTGGGCAATCTTGATGGATCCCACGTCTGCCTGCAACCTTTCCTGTACAGGATGCTGGGCCGCCGAATACAAGAAAACTGATGAGCTCTCTTTCCAGACCTTGGATCGCATCATTACCGAAGGAAAGGAACTGGGAACCTATGCATATCTCTTTTCCGGTGGTGAACCGTTGGTTCGTAAACATGACCTGATAAAGCTTGCAAGCAAACACAACGACGCAATCTTTGCTGCCTTTACCAATGCAACATTGATTGACGATGAATTTGCGGAAGACCTACTGAGTGTGAAAAACTTTATCCCACTAATCAGCATCGAGGGAACTGAGGAAATGACCGATGCAAGAAGGGGTAGTGGGGTTTGGAAGAAATGTATCCATTCGATGGACCTACTCCGTGAACGGAACTTGCCCTTTGGTTTTTCCACTTGCTACCACGCACACAATACCGAGTATGTAGGTTCTGATGAGTTCATAGAGTTCATGGTGGAAAAGGGGGCCCTCTTTGGGTGGTATTTTACCTACATTCCTGTGGGTGAAGGAGCCTCACTCGGTTTGGTTGCATCCCCTTCACAGCGGGCCTATATGCTCGAGCGAGTTAGGGAGATACGCGCACACAGGCCGCTCTTCGTCCTGGATTTCTGGAATGATGGTAACCATGTAAATGGATGCATTGCTGGAGGGAGAAGGTATTTGCATATCAATTCTCATGGTGACATGGAACCGTGTGCATTCATCCACTATGCCTGTGAAAGCATTCATGGCAAACCTCTCGTGGAAGCTCTTAGGAACCCATTGTTCAAGGCATATCGGGAGCATCAGCCATGCAATTCAAACATGTTCCGTCCCTGCCCCATGTTTGACAATCCTGAGTTGTTGTTGGATATGGTCAACCAGTCGGGGGCTCAAAGCACCCAACGGATCGACTCAGAATCAGTAGAACAGCTCTATGCTAAATGCAAGCCGATAGCTGATAGCTGGGAACCGATAGCTGACAGTCTTTGGGAGGCATACCAAGAGAAGTAAGTTCAGAAAACGCAAAGGATTGAACCCAACATATTCGGCTGACCGACCCTACCGATGCGCAAGGACCTGATAGGCAAAACCCATCATGCAAAACTCCAATAAAACTGTTTTTCCCGGTTGCCGGCAAGAGGGTTCATTGCAGAACTTTTCTGTGGCGATTGCCCATGAGATACCATTCATCTGCTTCGCATTGTCCAGAAGCAGAGACAATTGTCAACCGACTGTTCATGATCAAAGCAGTACTTGTTCAGCTGGAATCCCTGATGTTCTTCACCAACAAGATAAATAGGGATCCGATGGTTTTTAGAACGAACCATCGGGTTTCCTCATCAATATCTTTTATGGAATAGACCACTGCGATAGCTTTCTTTCGCCAGTCATCTGTAAGGTCATGAAATGATTTCGCATCGGTTGCCTTCACAACCTGATACAGAGTATCCACGAACAATTCCCGCTTTTCCTTATCCACTGACAGTATCCAGCGGTTGAGTATTTCATTCGTATATTTCGTACTACCTCGCACCGTTCCGACATAGAGGAAATCTTCTTTTTCGACTAGCCAGGAGAATGGGTCGTGCTGCATGATCCAGATTCGGTTGCTCTTCACCACCTTATACGGCTCCTGATGCTGCAGGAGCATCCCAATCACGGAAGATTGGGGTTGGGTCTTCTGTATCATCGTCTGAATGTCCGAATATCCTTCACTCAGCAATACCTCGGGGATGAAACCAGGTCCGTCGTGGGTATAGATCATGGTTATCCTTCCACGTATGTGCGGTTTGCATCGCAAGGATGAATAGACAGCAATATTTCCTCCTTTCGAATGTCCGCCGACTATCAAATTACTCGAAATGAGTCCCGCCACGGAATTAAGATAGGTGACACCCTCTTCCTGTGAAGGGACGGGATAGAGGAAAGCCATGTTGAAATCCTCCTTCCACCCGACGAATGTCGAATCAGTGCCCCGGTAAGCGACATATGCAATATCATTGTCGAGCAGATAGGTGATTGCCGAGAATTGCTTTTCCAACGTGAAATCTGTCTTGTCCACATGATATGCCAATCTCACATTACGAAACCTCGGGCTTTGGGAAAGCGCATGGAACAGTCTCCGGTTCTTCCGGCTATCACGTACATCTATGAACAACTTATCAAGATTGTCGTTTTTTGCCAGGTCTCGTATGCTGATCGGTTCTGAATTATCTGAAAATCCAGGAACAAATCCACCGAATTGAAGATATGCGAATTGGGATAGTATCAGACTATCCACTGCATTGATATCACGAATTGTGAAACTATCCTCCATGGCTTCCGCATAATCGATAATATTTCCCATGTCGAATCCTCCTATTCCTGTTTACAACTCATAAAAAATCATTTCTTCGAAACGGTTCTTGGTAATCTTAACACCATGCCCCATGATTTTTTCAGTTTTACTTCTCATAAGAAGTCATGGGAAATATAACAAGAAAATTCCAAACCAAGCTTTCGTGAAAGCATTCGGCAATGAATTGTTGACTGTTCCTCATAGATATATTATTTTTGACAGTAGTGTCAATAATAGTCGATGATGAGAGACTGTATCGGAAAAGGGTAAAGAAACCTTTCGATGGCTGCCTCTCCCCTAGATAATCCAATGTTCTGGCAAATGGCGTAAACATCTAGGGGCTTGTGGATAATACGGCACTTATCCCGTTAGTTATAACTTTGGATGGAAGGAAATGGAATGTGAGAACATGTTTGGAATTGGGATTTATGGGAGGGGGCCCAAAATATGGGTAGTGATTGGCAAGAAAACTTGGATGATATAATTCTCTCGCTGACTCATGTGCAGGAAGATATCGATAGAATTCCATTGTCACGCAGTCGTATCCTGACTGAAACACAACAACTGCTTCGAAACATGAATTTAGAGGCCACCCAACTAAGAAACATGCTTGAGTATATCGAGGACTTGGGTTTCCAAGAATCCAATGATTGATGTACGACGAAACCGACCTAATCCAAGCCACATGTTCATAACCTTTCATCTCTGCCGATGGGGTATTGACAATGGGCAATTGTCGAATTATTATTGACACATGTGTCAGAATAAATCCCAAAGCAATGGGTCGCCCATGATTCAATTGAAAATTGAAAGGGGAAAGAGGGGGATATCAGATGCCGAAGATTGTCAATCACGTAGATCGTCGTCTTCTTATAATCGAGAAAGCTCTTGTTATATTCGCTCAACAGGGCTTCTATTCCACTAATTATAATGAGATTGCGCAGGTATGCGGTCTGAGCAGGACCGGATTGTATCAGTATTTCCCCAATAAGGAAGCAGTCTTCAAGGAGACAGTGGAACATGTGGTGGATACAATTGCAGCAGCACGCTTATCCAAGCCAACCACTCTTGGGAGTATGCAGGGGTGTATGCGGATGCCGGGATATCCGGTACGGGGATGAAACATCGCAGCGAGTTCAGGCGGCTCATAGCCGACTGCGAGAAAAGGAAGGTCGACATCATCCTCACCAAATCCATCAGCCGCTTCGCACGCAACACCGTCGACCTGCTCAAGACTGTGAGGAACCTGAGGGAACGAAATATCTCTGTCCGCTTCGAGCGGGAGAATATCGATTCTCTCACGGGGGACGGGGAACTGATGCTCTCCATCCTCGCTTCGTATGCGCAGGAAGAAAGCTATTCTATAAGCGAGAACGTCAAATGGGGTATCCGCAAGCGGTTCTCCCAGGGACGCTTTCTCGCCTACAACATCTACGGCTACCGGTGGGTCGCCGACCATTTCGAGATCATTCAGGAGGAAGCCGAGGCGATACGGTTCATGTACCGCGCTTTCGCCGACGGGATGATGCTCACCGAGATCTCCGATGTTCTGGCGAAGCAGGGAATCTTCAACCGGAAAGGATTGCCATTTGGTAAAACCTCGATAATGAGGTTTCTCGATCAGGAGAAATATCGAGGTTTCAGCATCCTGCAGCGTACCTTCGTGGATGACCACATCACCCATCGCAAGCAGATGAACCGCGGCCAACTTCCTCGCTTCGAGGTGCAGGGGACCCACCCGGTGATCATCGACGAACAGTTGCACAAGAAGGTTGTGGCCGAACGTGAACGCCGCCGCCAGAAGGGAGCGGTGAGGTGGCGACGTGCCACCTGCTTCACCGGCAAGATCATCTGTGGGTATTGTGGTAGTTCATTCACCTTCACGCCCTACTCCCGTACCGGAGAGCTCACGGCGTTCCAACAGGGACACTACCAGTGTTCCCATAAGAGGAAGCACGGAGCGAAGGCTTGCCCATCGAAGAGCCTGCCGGTCTATACCCTGCGCCATATATGTTGCTCGATTATCGCACCGTTGGCAGGTGCATCTTCGGATGGACCGTTCGAGGAGGCCAGGGTTGAAAATCATGTCGATCATATCGTGGCATTCACCGATACCCTACAGTTCCATCTCAAGACCAGCGAAGTGCTCACCACTGCCTGGAAGAACACCGCAAAGCGCGATGCATGGGCATACCGGCACACATTGGCAAGACAACAGGCAACCCACAACAACGAGGTGATTTCATGAGATCAATACGCGTGATCCCGGCGGTACGGGATTTTTCCACTGGGCAGGCTACGGATTCCTTCGCACCCAAGCGTCGGGTCGCCGGCTACGC
>Ga0209212_1006712_pt1 | contig 13041 bp, 6 predicted proteins | sample RifGroC2_FD_183996 | JGI IMG/M metagenome (GOLD analysis project Ga0209212, IMG submission 183996) | Groundwater microbial communities from Rifle, Colorado, USA - Groundwater C2 (SPAdes) (version 2) | ecosystem: Environmental > Aquatic > Deep subsurface > Groundwater | place: Rifle, Colorado...
TTCGGTAAGCCCGGGCTTCACGGAGCCTGGACTGAATAAAGGCGGGCCGGGGCGGCGGCGGAGGCCAACCGAGGCCGGAGCTACCGCCCTGGCCTTTCCTTATTCTCTTCACAGTTTCCGCCTCTCCCGGTGGCTACAAATAATTCAAAAAAGACCGCCGCGGCGACCGCAGCAGCGGACGCCGGGGCGGTTTTCAATCAAATCGGGGCCACCGGCATAAATGCAGTTCAGCATTATCAGGAACAGGCCCGCGACGCGAGTAAATTTTCAGCGGAAAATTTATTGGCGGCGCGGGCGAATCTGTAATATAATGAATTCAGCTCTTTGCAGTGCGCGCGGGGAATAATTTTCTGCTTTGTTTAAGAGCGGGACACCTTATGATGGAGCAGAGCGAGCCCGCAGCCGGCCAATTAATTGGCCGACGTGTGGGCGAGCCTGCGGACCCGCCTTCTCGCGGCGAGGAGCGGTGCGGGGCCGCGCAGTGGCCACGCCCGCGACGGCTTCTCGCGGATAAGATCGGCCTACCTTGTCCAAAAGACGACCAGGGAAAGGTATTTACAAGGTTTCCGCTGGATGTGACGCGAAGTAGTGTCGAACTTTGATAGTGAAGCTCCGATTCTTTATCAAGTCAGACGCAGGCCGCGGCAGGGTTAACCGCGGCGCAGCCGGCAGGGGGGCGGACAGATGGATATCCGCAATTTAATATTGAGAAAAACCGTTCACGGCACTGTCGTGACGCGGTCTATCGGCGTTCTGCTGCTTATGCTGGCGGCGGCGCTGACACTTTGGCTTCTTGTCTGCGCCCATTACCGCAGGGATGCAATTGAAGGCATAGCAAAAAGCCTTGAAACGGCGAACTCCTATAAAATCTCACAGATAGAAGACTGGGTGAGGCTCCATGACCGGGAGGCCGTACGCCTCAGCGAACACCCTTTCCTGGGCAAAATAATTGCAGAGGAGATATCGCACCCCGGTTCACAACGCGCCCAGTTGAGGGCCTGGCTTTTAGGCCACACGGTACAAAAGCGGTACTTCGCAATGGCCATTCTGTCCCCGAAGGGGACCGTCATAGCGGCATCTCCGGGGTACGTCGCCGGAACAGAACCGCGCTTTAAAACCGCCTTCGCTCAAGCTACGAAAAAAAGAACCGCCCTACTTACCGACATTTATCTGACCGCGGACGGCCGCCAGCGCATTACGATGTTCAGCCCCATATCGGACAAAGGGCTCACCGGCGCACCGCTGTGCGTTCTGGTCACTAAGATAGACCCGAATACGGAATTATATCCCCTGGTAAAAGCTGCGCCGCTGCTTTTCACAAAGGCAGAGACGCTGCTGGTACGCAAAGAGGGGGAAAACGTCCTTTTCCTTAACGAGCTGGATTTCGTCAAAGGGTCGGCCCTGAAATTAACACACCCCCTTTCAGACGACATCCTGCCTGCCGCCGCAGCCCTCACAGGGCGGTCGGGGTTTTTTGCTGGCACAGATTACCGGGGCAAAAAGGTATTCAGCGCGCTCGGCCGTGTTAAAGATCCCACGTGGGGGGTTATAACCAAGGTGGACCAGGGCGCTGTGCTCGGCCCTGTTAAAGCCAAGGAATCCCTGATACTGGCGCTGATACTGCTAGCGACCATACTGCTTTACGGCGGTTTCTACGCCGTACTCATCCTCAGGGAACGGGCCGCGCAGGAAGCGATCAAAGGAGCTGAAACCGCCCTTCATGTCAGCGAACAGATCTTCCGCGAGTTCATGGAGCACAGCCCTATCTACGTCTTTTTCAAGGACGAGAATATCCGGGCCGTCCGCCTGAGCCGGAACTACGAGAAAATGATCGGGAAGCCGCTGGAAGAACTGCTGGGCAAGAGCATGGACGAACTTTTCCCGTCCGAACTGGCCAAAAGCATGGTCGCCGACGATATCCGGATACTGAAAGAAGGAAAGGACGTTGTCATAGAAGAAGAGTTTAATGGGCGGAACTACAGGACCATCAAGTTCCCTATCGCCATAGAGGGCAAGCCGCGCTATCTCGCCGGGTATACCCTGGACATCACGGAAAGCAAGCGGGCGGAGGAGGAATTAAGACGGATAAACGAGCGCCTCGCGCTGTCCGCCAGGGCCGCCCACCTGGGAGTGTGGGACTGGAACATCCCAAAAAACGAACTGGTCTGGGATGACAGGATGTACGAGCTGTACGGTGTAAAAAGAGAGGATTTTTCCGGCGCCTATGAAACCTGGCTGAAAGGGGTGCATCCCGACGACCGCGCCTTCAGCGACGAATTATCGAAACAGGCGCAGCGCGGGGAACGGGAATACGACACCGAGTTCCGCGTGATCTGGCCCGACGGCAGCATACATTACCTCAAAGCGTACGGGCAGATAGTAAGAGACGCGGCCGGCAGGCCGTTGCGGATGACCGGCGTCAATTTCGACATCACCGAAAGCAAACTGGCTGAGGAATCGATCCGGAAGAGCGAGGAGAAATACAGGACTATCTTCGAGGAATCGTTTGACGGCCTTTTTGTCACTTCTCCGGATGGGAAGATACTGGACATGAATAAGAAGGGCGTCAGCATGTTCGGTTATGACACAAAAGAAGAAGTTTTAAAACTTGACCTGACCAGGGACATCTACGCAAGCCCGCCTGACAGGGCGCGTATACTTTCAATGGTCAACGCGCAGGGGACCGCGGAATACGAGATCCTGGTCAAGAAAAAGAACGGCGCGCCCATGCTCGCGCATTGCGCCCTGACAGCGGTGAAGGACTCGGGCGACACGATCACCTCCTACCGCGGAATTATCCGGGACATCACCGAAAGCAAGCGGACGGAAGAAGCCCTGTGTAAAAGCTCCGAAGATCTGAAGGAAGCGCAGCGTTTAGCGCGCATAGGCAGCTGGGAGTGGGATGCGACAACGGATATTATCACCTGGTCAGAGGAGTATTACAGCATTTACGGCCTGGATCCGTCACAGCGGCCGCCCGGGTATGAAGAGCATTTAAAAGCGTACACCGCGGAGAGCGCGGCGCGGCTGGACGCGGCGGTAAAGAAGAATATGCGGACCGGCGAGCCGTACGAACTGGACCTGGAACTTGCGGGCAAGGGGGAAACGCGGCGCTGGATCACAGCCCGCAGCGAGACGCTGCGCGACGCGCAGGGAAAGGTAACGGGCTTACGCGGCACGGCGCAGGACATAACCGAACGCAAACGGATAGAAGAAGAGCGGCTGGCCCATCTCCGCTTTTTTGAGAACATGAACAGCATCGACCAGGCCATACGGGGGGAGACCGATCCCGAACGGATGATGAACAACGTTCTCAACGCGGCGCTGAAGATCTTTAATAGCGACCGCGCCTGGCTCTTTTATCCGTGCGACCCGGACGCGCCGACTTTCCGGGTACCCATGGAAGTCACCAAGCCTGAATACCCCGGCGCCAAAACATTGAACGAGGACTTGCCGATGGCGCCGGACATGGCCCGAAATTTGCGGGAAGCCCTGCGGTCCGCCGCCCCTGTGACCTATACGGCCGGAACGGAAAAACCCATTAACAAGGTGACTGCCGAGAGATTCGGGGTTAGATCCCAGATCATGACCGCCATTTATCCCAAGCAGGGCAAGCCCTGGGTATTCGGGATGCACCAGTGCTCTTCTGCCCGCGTCTGGACCCCGGAGGAAATAGGGCTCATGCAGGAGATAGGACGGCGGCTGGCCGACTCCATGACCAGCCTGCTGTCCCGCCGCGACCTGCAGGAGAACGAGCTGAAGCTGAAGGACGCGCAGCGCCTCGCGCACATAGGCAACTGGACGCTGGACCTGGTCTCCAATAAACTTTCCTGGTCGGACGAGATCTACCGCATCTTCGAGCTGGACCCGGCCAGGTTCGGCGCCTCTTACGAGGCCTTCCTGGCCGCCATCCACCCGGACGACAGGGAAGCGGTGGACAAGGCCTACACCGACTCGGTAAAGGACCGCAGCGGCTACGCTATTACCCACCGCCTGCTTATGGCTGACGGCAGAATAAAATACGTAGAGGAACGCTGCCAGACCGCCTATGCTCCGGACGGCCGCCCGCTGACCTCCATAGGAACGGTGCAGGATATCACCGCGCAGAAACTGGCGGAGAAGGAGTTGCGTGGAACCGAAGAAAGGCTGCGCTCCCTGATGAACTCAATGCCCGACATCGTTTGCTTTAAGGACGAAGCGGGGCGCTGGCTTGAAGCGAATGCCTTCGATCTAAAATTATTCCAACTGGAGAATGTGGAGTATAAAGGAAAAAAAGACTCGGAACTTGCCCAATTCAGCGCTTTCTACCATGACGCTTTCATGACCTGCGAGGCCTCCGACGAAGAGGCCTGGAGGGCCGGCGCGGTCACCCGGGCGGAGGAAGTTATACCGCTCCCCGATGGCAGCAAGTCTGTTTTTGACATAATCAAGGTGCCGCTTTTTACCCCGGAAGGAAAACGCAAGGCGTTGACCGTGGTGGGCCGCGACATCACCAAACGCAAGCTGGCGGAATTGGAGAAGGAAAGACTTAACGCCGCGCTCCTGGAAAAGAACCAGGAAATGGAGAATTTCCTTTACATCACCACTCACGACCTGAGGAGCCCCTTGGTAAATATTCAGGGCTTCAGCCAGAATCTGGAGCGCTATATAAAGGAACTGCGGGCGGCCCTGGAACCAGCCGCGCTGCCGGCCGGTGCCAGGGAGGCGCTGGAGAGCCTAACAGGGGACAGGATCCCCGAGGCGCTGAAATTCGTTCTGGAAAGCTCCCGGAAAATGGACGCGCTGATAACCGCCCTGCTTAAAGTTTCGCGCATAGGCCGGGTAGAGATGAAACCGGAAACGCTGGAGATGAACGGGCTACTGACAAAAATACTCGACACCCTGCGTTACCAGCTGGAAGAGGCCGGTGCAAAGGTAGAAGCTGGGAACCTGCCGCCATGCAGCGCCGATCCCGGCGCGGCAAGCCAGCTTTTTACGAACCTGCTGGATAACGCCATAAAGTACCGTCATAAAGACCGCCCCCTGCTGGTAAACGTGACCGGGGAAGTTAATGGCGACAGGGTAGTCTACACGGTGGCGGACAACGGCGACGGCATCCCGGCGGCGGAGATGGACAAGATCTGGAACGTATTTTACCAGCAGGACAGGTCGCCGGGACGGAAAGGCGAAGGCATAGGCCTGCCCATGGTAAAACGCATAGCGGAAAAGAACGGCGGCAGCATCTGGGCGGAATCCAAAGAAGGGCGGGGCACGGTATTCTACGTGGAACTGCCCGCGGCGGGGAGGGAGAAGAAATGAAGAATGATGATAGCGGCGTAACGATACTGATGGCGGAAGACGACGACGGCCACGCCCTGCTGGTGCAGGAACGTTTCGAGAGCGTAGGGGTAAAAAACCCCTTAATAAGATTCCGTGACGGCCAGGAAACCTGGGACTTCCTTTCCGGGGCCGGCAAGCCGGGCGCAGAGAACGGCAAGGGCTACCTGCTGCTGTTGGATATACGCCTGCCGGGCCTGGACGGCATAGAGGTATTGAGGCGCGTGAAGAACGACCCGCGCCTTAAAAATATGCCGGTTATCATGCTGACCACTACCGACGATCCGAAGGAAATAAGCACCTGCTATGAACTCGGCTGCAACAATTACCTGACCAAACCGGTAGAATTCGAGAAGTTCGCGGAAGTAATAAAAAGGCTGGGGCTTTTTCTTATGATCGTAGAGGTGACCAAACTAAAAGCGGACTAAAGCAAAGATCCAACATTATGCCGGACGAAAAGAACAAAAACGAGGATTTCATCCTTTTAGTGGAGGACGACCACGGCACCTGCGAGCTGGAAGCGCAGCGCCTTGAGCCGCTGGGGCTGGAGTTGCGGCGCGCCTACGGCGCGGGGGAAGCCGTATCGGCCTTGTCGGGCAAAATCCCGCAGTTGATGATAATAGACTACTCTCTGCCTGGCACCAACGCGCTGGAATTCATAGCCGGCCTGAAGAAGGCCGGGACGCAGGTACCGCCCTTCATAGTAGCCACAGGGCGCGGCGACGAGGCCGTGGCCGTGGCGTCGATGAAAGCGGGGGCCAGCGATTACATAATCAAGAACGCGGATTTTCTGGAGAACCTGCTGCCGGCCGTCAGGAAAACGCTTGAAAAGAACGTTCTCTTAAAGGAACTTGAAGCCGCGCAAAAAAGCACCGCAAAGAACCTGCACCTTTACAGCTTCCTGGCCCAGGTGAATCTGGCGGCGGCGCAGACCAAGGACCGCAAAGCGCTTTTCGGGAAAATATGCGAAATAGCCGTAAACACCGGCGGCATGCGTATGGCCTGGATAGGCCTGCCGGACAGGGATCTTGGCAGAGTTATACCGCTCTGCTCATCCGGCTTTGTTGACGGCTACCTGGACTCGATAAAAATAGCCCTGGGGGGAAACACTGCGAACGGCAGGGGGCCCTCGGGAACGGCGGCTGCCACCGGCAAGATCTGTACTTCCGCCGATATGGCCACCGACCCTGTCATGACCCCCTGGCGCGAAAGCGCCCTGAAACGCGGCTACCGCTCCTCGGCGGCCATCCCGCTGACGGAAAACGGCAGTCTCTCCGCCTTGCTGGTGCTGTATTCAGAAAACGAGTTTTTCTTCACCGAGGACGAAATAAAACTGCTCGACGAGATAAAAGCCGACATTTCCCTGGCGCTGGACGCGATCTCCGCCGAGGAAAAGCGCGGCGTGGCGCAGGCGGCGCTGGAGCACACCGCCAGCCAGCTGGCCCACGTAATGGACGTAAACCCGGTGATGCTTTTCACCTTGAAGCGCAAGGGGGACAGGCTGCTGACGGATTGGGTCAGCGGCAACGCCGCGGGAATAACAGGCTATGCTCCGGAAGAAATCCTCAGGCCCGGCTGGTGGCAGGAGAACCTGCACCCGGAAGATAAAGACAGAGTGCTGGCAGGCCAGAAAGACCTTTTCCAGAATAAATCCGTCACGCAGGATTTCCGTTTTCGCAAAAAGGACGGCTCCTACTTCTGGGTGCACGCCCAGATGAGCGTCTCCCGGGACAAGAGTGGCGAGGTAACCGGCTCCTGGACCGACATAACCCGGCTGAAAGAATCCGAGGCGCGCTTCCAGGAACTCTTCGACAAGGCCCCGGTGGGCTACCAGGCCCTGGACGAGGACGGGCGGCTTACCGCGGTAAACGAATCCTGGATAGAGACCTTCGGGTTCTCCCAGGAGGAAGCCATGGGCAAACGCCTGACCGAATTTCTGGCGCTGGGTTTCGCGGAGCCGTTCGCCAAAACTTTTTCCAGTTTCAAGGACGCCGGACAGACTACGGGGGTTGAATTCGAGATAATCCGCAAGGACGGGAAGAAGCGCAGGATCTCCGTGAACGGGAGAATAGCGCGGGGCCCGGGCGGGAGCTTCCGGCAGGCCCACTGCATTTTCTCCGACATAACCGAAACCTATAAGACTCAAAAACAGCTTGACCTGCTTAACCTCGCCATAAAGGTCAGTTTTAACGAGATCTATATTTTCGACGCCGCTACTTTCAAGTTCATCTTCGTGAACCAGAGCGCACTGAAGAATCTGGGTTATTCGGCGGAGGAAATGGAACAGCTTACCCCCTGGAATTTAGAGCAGGACTTCACGGAGGCTGTTTTCAAAAAGACCGTCGAGCCGCTTTTGAACAAAGAAGAAAAACTGCTGATATCTGAGACCGTCAGCACGCGCAAGAACGGGAGCCGCTATCCCGTAGAGGTGCGTCTGCAGCTGATAGAGGGGCCGGACACCCAGGTCTTCCTGGCCGTTATAAACGATATCACCGAAAGAAAGAAAGGCGAACATATGATGGCCGACATGGCCAACATGCAGCGGGTGGAATCGCTGGGCGCGCTGGCGGGCGGCATAGCGCACGACTTCAACAACATGCTTACCGGCATAACCGCCAACCTCTCCCTGCTGGGCGCCAAATCCGCCCGCGACCCCGGCAACCTTGAGATAATACACGACACCATAGAAGCGGCCAGAAACGCACAGGGCCTGACCGCCCAACTGCTGGCTTTCTCTAAAGGGGGACAGCCGGTTAAAAAAGAATTCTGCCTTCAAAAAGCGCTCAGGGAAATATTCAAACTCTCCACCAGCGGCACAAAAGTGTCCTGCGAGTTTAAAGTCCCGGATAATCTGTGGAGCGTGGAAGGCGACGAGAACCAGATAAAACAGGCGCTGAACAACCTGCTGCTGAACTCCGTACAGGCCATGCCGGCCGGCGGAAAACTCACACTGGCAGCAGAGAACATCCACTGCGCCGCGATGCCGGTCTTTGCCGGAGGCAACTGCGTAAAGATCACCGTATCAGACACCGGCATAGGCATACCGGAGCAATACCTGAAACGCATTTTCGAGCCGTACTTTACCACCAAGAACAAAGGGCACGGCCTGGGCCTGTCCATGACCTGGTCGGTGGTAAAGAACCACGGCGGCCACATCGAGGCCATGTCCGTGCCCGGCAAAGGCACCACTTTCGAGATCCTGCTGCCTGCCACCGGCCACAGCCTGGCCGAAGAGGCAGCTTTGCAACTGGAAATACATAAAGGCTCGGGGCGCATACTGGTGCTGGAGGACGAGGAGATCGTCAGCAAGGCCCTGGTGAGGATGCTGCACCAGCTGGGCTACACGTGCGAGATTACCGCCGACGGCAACGAAACGGTGCGCGTTTACGCCGAAGCGGAAAAGGCCGGCAAGCCGTTCTCCGCCGTGATCATGGACCTGACCATCCCGGGCGGGCTGGGGGGCAAGGAGGCGGTGCAGGAACTGCGCCCAATAGCCCCAAAAGTGCCGGTCATCGTTTCCAGCGGCTACTCCGACGAAGCCGTGATGGCGGACTACAAAAGTTACGGCTTCGACGCGGTGCTGCCAAAACCCTACAGATACGAGGACCTGGCCGAAACCCTCTCCCGCCTGCTGAAAAAATAATATAAATGCTAAAATTTCGGGATGGGATCGGTAAAAGCCACAACAGGCAATATTAGGAAGGCCGCCGCCGTTATCCGCGCGGGCGGGGTGGTGGCCTTTCCCACGGAAACGGTCTACGGCCTGGGCGCCGACGGGCTGAACCCGGCGGCCTGCGCGCGCGTGTTCGAGATAAAAGGCCGCCCGCATTTCGACCCGCTTATCCTGCACGAATCTTCCGCGGCCCGCGCGATGAAGCTTTTCTCAAAAGTCCCGCCGGGGGCGAAAAGGCTGGCGGCCAGGTTCTGGCCCGGCCCGCTGACCCTGGTACTGCCCAAGGCCGCCGCCGTCCCCGGCATCGCCACCTCCGGGCTGCCCACGGTGGCGGTACGCGTGCCGTCCAACCCGACGGCGCTGGCCCTCATACGGGCCGCAGGCCGCCCCGTAGCCGCCCCCAGCGCCAATTGCTTCGGCGCCCTCAGCCCCACCACGGCCGCCCACGTAAAAAAACAACTGGGCGGCAAGCCGGACATGATCCTGGACGGGGGAAAGACCTCCATAGGCGTAGAATCGACCATAATCACTTTTGAGGGCGGAAGGCCCGTGCTGCTGCGCCCCGGCGGACTGGCTCTGGAGGAAATAGAAAAAGTGGCCGGCGCCGTGGCCCATGCCAGGCGCGACGGCAAAGCGCCGCAGGCGCCGGGCTGTCTTGCCAAACATTACGCGCCTAAAGCCCGGCTTAAAATTATCCCTGCCGGGGCCGCCGTAAAACCGTCCGCGCGCGCGGCCTACCTGGCTTTTTCAAAAAGGCCGGCCGGCAAATGGGCCGCGGTAAAAGTGCTGTCGCCCTCCGGCAGCCTGCGCGAGGCCGCGGCCGGCCTGTTCGCCTGCCTGCACACTTTTGAAAAAAAAGGGGTCCGGGTCATTTACGCAGAGCGCGTGCCGGCGCAGGGTCTCGGCCGCGCCATAATGGACCGGCTCAAGCGGGCGTCCGCGAAATAATAGCGATATGAAAAAGATAGAGGCCGCGCTGGCCGTAATTAAACACTTCATACAGACCGACCCGGCCAGGGCCGCCGAAGCCCTGGAGACGCTGGAGCCGGCGGACGCCGTGCGCATACTGGAACTGCTGCCCGAAGCCGCGGCCGCGGCCGCGCTGGAGAACCAGCTGCCCCAGAAAGCCGCGCGCCTGATGGCCCGCGTACCGGTCCAGCACGCCGCCGCCCTGGTGCAGCGCCTTAGCCCGAGGCACGCCGCAGCCGTCTTCAGCCGCATGCCGGAAAAAGCCGCCAAGCGCCTGGTAGCGCTGCTGCCGCCGGAACTGGCAGCCGGCATAGCGGAAACGCTCGCCTATCCCGTACAGAGCGCCGGGCGCCTGATGCACGGGGACTTTCTTGCTTTCAGGGCCGGGCTGCGGGTGGAGGAAGTGATCGCCCGCCTGCGCCAGCTGGCGCACGGGCAGGTGCCGCTGAGCTACTGCTACGTGGTGGACGACGGCGGCCGCCTGGTGGGCGTGCTCAACATGCGCGACCTGCTGTTGGCCGAAGGCGAGGCCACGGTCGACACCGTGATGATAAAAAAAGTCTTGAAGGTTTCTCCCTTTACGGACCGGGAAGAACTGGTGGCGCTTTTCTCGAAAAAACATTTCCTTACCGTGCCGGTAGCCGACAACGACGGCAAGCTGCTGGGTGTGGTACCCACAGCGCACATCATCGAGAGCACGGAAGAGGAAGCCAGCGAGGACATACAGATACTCTTCGGCGCCAGCGCCGAGGAGCGGGTTTTCTCCCCGGCGTGGTTCAAGATCACGCGCCGCCTGCCCTGGCTGACGATAAACCTGGCCACGGTTTTCCTGGCCGGCGCGGTGGTGGCGCTGTTCGAGGACCTGATCGCCAGAACGGCCGTGCTGGCGGTGTTCCTTCCCATAATAGCCGGCCAGGGCGGCAACGCCGGCACGCAGACGCTGGCGGTGGTCATCCGCGGCATGCTGATGCGCGAGATCGCCCCGGCCAACGCGTGGCGCCTGGTTAAAACGGAAGTGCTGGTGGGAGTAGCCAACGGTTTTGCCACCGGGCTTTTAACGGCTCTGGCCGCCTGGCTCTGGACGGGCAACCCCGTACTGGGCCTTGTCGCCGGCCTGGCCATGATAGTGACCATGGTGGCCGCCGGGCTTTCCGGCGCCCTGATCCCGCTGACCATGAAACGCCTCGGCTACGACCCGGCGCACTCGTCCGGGATCTTCCTTACCACGGTAACGGACGTTACGGGCTTTTTCTCTTTCCTCGGCCTGGCCTGGCTGCTGCGCGCCTGGCTTTAATACTGCCTATCACCCGCCCCTCCGCCTTCTATAGCAAGTTTTTTTGCGCTATAATAACCGCAGGGGGCGTATGAACAGGGAAAAACCACATATCGTTTTAATAGAGGACGAACCGGTCTCGGCCAGGATCACGCTGAGAATGCTGAAAGAAGCCGGTTTGGACGACGCCGTAACGGTGAGCGGCACGCTGGAGGACGGCCTGAAGACGATAGAGGAAGGCGCCGATATCGCCCTGCTGGACATGGACCTGCCCGACAGCCAGGGCAGCGGCACGGTGACCGCCGTCTGCGCGCGCTTTCCCAAGCTGCCGGTGGTGGTGATGACAGGCACCGACGACGAAGCGCTGGGGCTGGAAGAGCTGCAGCACGGGGCGCAGGACTACCTGGTAAAAGGCCAGTTCGGGCACAGGGAACTTAAACGCACCATAAGTTACGCGATAGAAAGAAAAGAGCTCCTGAACGAAAAAGAAGATCTGATATTGAAATTGCAGGAGGCCCTGCACCGCGTAAAGCGGCTGACCGGGCTGCTGCCTACCTGCGCGGACTGCAAAAAGATACGGACCCCTAAAGGCGAGTGGGTGCAGATGGAGTCATATATCAGCGAACACTCGGAAGCCCTGTTCACCCACGGCTTCTGCGAGGTCTGTTATAAGAAGCGGCTCAAGGAAATACACTGAGGAAAGCGGGGATCAGAAATTAAAACACCGGGAGGAGCCCGGTGTTTTTTTATGCCCGCCGGGCGAGGAGGTCCCGGTAGTACTCCAGGGTACGCCTGCCCATGATGGCGGTGGTGAACCCCTCCCGCACCAGGGTCACCGAATTTTTAGAAAACTTATCGCGCAGAGCGGGGTCGCGCAGGACGGTCTCCAGGCGGTCGGCGAGGGCCGCGTGGTCGCCGGGGGGGAACAGAAGCCCGGTGAGGCCGTCGCGCACTATTTCCGAATTCCCGGAGATGTCGCTGGCCACGGCCGGCACGCCCATAGCCAGGGATTCCCGTATACTGCCGCTGAGGGCTTCGCCCTTGACCGCCGCGTTGACGCTTACCGTAGCCGCGGTCAGCAGCTTTTCCACGTCTTCGCGCAGGCCGAGAAAACGGCCTTTTCCCGGCGGCAGGCCTTCCAGAGCGAAAAGCGCCCTGAGTTCCTGCGAATCCGTGGCGCGGCCGGCGAACACTAGCGTAAAGTCCAGTCCCCTGGCGTAAAGGAGTTTGGCGGCTTTCACCAGCACGTGCTGGCCCTTATGCGCGCTGAAGTTGCCCACCAGCATGACCACCTGGCCGCCGGGCGGCAGGGCCAACTCCTTAACTATCGCGGGGTCCGGCGGCCTGGGAGAGAACCGCGCCGGGTCCGTGCCGCTGTAAATGGTACGCACGCGCTCCGGCGGCAGGCCGTAGGCCAAAAGCAGCGCGCGCACGGAATCAGCCACGGCGATGAAGCCGTCGATAAGGCGGCTCCGGTATTTAAGCCGGGCGAAGAAAGTTGTGATGATGGGGTGGGAAACGCGCCGCGTCACCACCAGCGCCGGCTTATGCCGGGCCAGGAACTTGGCGATAAGCCCCATCGCGTGGGCTTTCGGATGGTGGGCCTGCACCACGTCCGGTTTCCGTTCGTCTATCAGGCGGGCCAGGGCGAAGGCGGTCTTAAGGTCATAGTCGCGCCGGGGCCTGAACTGGACCACTTCGAAACCTTCGGCCGCGGCCTTGCGCCCCAGGTCCCCGTCCACGGGGCAGGCGATGAGATTTTCCTGGCCCGCGGCGCGCAGTTCACGGGCCAGGTACAGCGCCTGGGCCG
>Ga0209212_1006715_pt1 | contig 13039 bp, 15 predicted proteins | sample RifGroC2_FD_183996 | JGI IMG/M metagenome (GOLD analysis project Ga0209212, IMG submission 183996) | Groundwater microbial communities from Rifle, Colorado, USA - Groundwater C2 (SPAdes) (version 2) | ecosystem: Environmental > Aquatic > Deep subsurface > Groundwater | place: Rifle, Colorado...
TCGGAAGGATGGCCACTGTCAGATAAGCGTAACGAGGCCGAAACGGGTTCGCTTGCGCTGGGCTCGCGTCTTTGTCGTCGAGGTAGAAACTACCTCTCCCCTCCCCTTCGTAGCGAGAGCCGGCCTTACTCCCCACGTTTGGTTACCCTCTCGTGACAGGCCGCGACTACATGTTGAACGAGCAATTTACATGTCTGACTCCTTTCAGTCAGATAGATCAGCCAGGCTTAGCCTGGCGTACCTAAGAACGCAAAGAAAAACAAGTCTTGGGGTAAACCAAGTCTTTCTTTGCAACTTCGCAGAAGTTCCTGGCGTCCTTTGCGTAACTGCTTTTACAACCGGATTCTTAAATGAGCGAAACAATTGCAACAGCTGGCATATCGCCCTTGGTAACCATCATAGTTCTCAACTGGAACGGTTCCAGCCACACTGTTAGCTGCCTGACAGCTCTGGCCAAAACTACCTACCCGAACTACAACATCGTCGTCGTCGATAACGGATCAAGCGACGATTCTGTGGTTAGGATCAGGTCGTCTTTTCCAGACATCCGCATCGTGGAAACCGGCCGCAATCTTGGCTACGCGGGAGGCAACAATGTCGGGATCAGGCACGCTCTCGCACATGGCGCCGATTACGTCTGGATCCTGAACAACGACACGGTTGTCGTGACCGAATGCCTGCAGCGGATGGTGGTGGCGGCCGAGTCCGACAAGTCAATCGGCATGGTCGGCTCCAAGATCTACTACCTCGATGCGCCGCAAACCATCTGGTACGCGGGAGGCACGGTCGACCTGAAGCTCGGCTGCACATGGCACATCGGCAAGGACGAGCCGGACCACGGTAACCATGATGCTCCCGGGGAGACCGAGTTCATAACCGGATGCAGTGTGCTGGTGAGGCGCCAACTGGTCGAGGCGATCGGCCTCATGGACGAGAACTATTTTCTCTACTTTGAAGACGTGGACTGGTCCATGAAGGCCCGACAGGCCGGATGAAAGCTCCGCTTCGAGCCGACAGCGCTGCTCTATCATGCCGAGGGGGCGCAGAAGGGCCGGCTCTATTCGGACCGATTCATCTACTACACGCTGAGAAACCGGCTCTATTTCATGAAGCGCTTCGCGCCGGGAAGCATGCAATCCTGCCATCTCTTTCAGCTCAAGACAGCACTGTACTTCGGCAAGTCAGCACTTCAGGGCGGCTTGAAAAGCAGCGCGCACGCACTCTCACTCGCCATAGAGGCCTACGCCGACTTTTACCTGCACCAACGGATGGGGCATAAAGAGCTATAAAACTTCCTCATCCTTTCCCCCTTCCTCCCAAGGAAAGTCCAGGGGTCACCGCTCCGAGCGTTGCTGGTTGGTGCAAGACTGGGACAGATTTATCACGACTGGGACAGATTTATTATTTTCCAATGAAAGTAGCAGAACCGTAGTTCCTGAAGATTGCAAAAGTGAATGTAGATGTGGTTTCAAGTTTCAAGAACCTCTGCCGGGGGGCAAGCGATAGCACTCTTTATTATTTAAAACTAAATATTCCCGCGCTCTGTTTCTCACGCACGTGAATCTGAAGGAATATCATGAAGTACCTTTTTTTTCTTGCGAACATGATATGGGCAACGTGTGCCTTTGGTTTGGACACACCAGGACCGATTGCCGAGGCAAGCCGATCGGTTGTTGAGGGGACTCTTTTGCAGGTTTCCAAACTGCCTCCTCCTGGTGGAAATGCCTATCCAGACTGCTACTACACTGCCATCATGGATATCGCGCACATCATCTCCGGCCAGAGTATCCCCAAAAAAATAATAGTCGTACTACCTGGCTTCTTTTCAAGGCAATATGCTCCCGAAGCAAATTATAAGATCGGGGACCGAGTCCACGCAACGGTCGTTCCCTTCGCTTCAATGCCGGACAAGGTAAGGCAGACCCAGCAGGCTGATGAAACGGAAGATATAGATCTGGATTTTTACTATCCCAAAAGTATCGCCCCCCTTCAGGAGTTTGAAAAAATCGCGAATCCCGTATCTTTCGCCGGCAAGCATCAGAAAACGGAGGCGGCAATAATCTTCCAGCCAATCGACGTCAAGGCAAGGGCTGCCAGGCACGAGCAAATACAGCATGATTTAAAGGATATAAACAACCTGCTTGCCAAACATGGGGGCGATTGGGACAAATGGTACGATTCTCTGCAGGATTTCAGGGACCAATATAAAAAACAGTACGATATTCAGGCGCAACGATGGATCGGGGATAGCTTTTTCAGCGCAGGGTATTTAGACAATAGCAAGATTTATAACCATGAGTTCATCGCTTCCATGATCGCTTTCAAAAATTACCTTGCTGCACGCAATGTTGATTTGATTATCGTTAGGGTTCCGAATAAAGGGGAGATAGATTACGATTTATTCACACCCGCACCTAGCGATCACATATCAAATCCATATCTACTACGCATGTACAAGGAATTGCTGGAGGCGGACGTCGAGATAATAACCAGCATAATCCCGAGAGCAAAAGAGAAAAGGCTTCAATACCCGCTAATGTACTGGTATCAAGACTTCGCTCAGAATCATCCTGCCGAAGGAATCTCGTGGGTAATTGCGGAGGAGTTCGCAAAACGAGCTAACCGCTACAGCCGTGTCAACTCACTGCCCAAGCAGGTTTTTACTCTCAAGGATGCGTCAACCGCTGAGGATTGGGTGAACTTCAAGTGGCCGGCAGGGAACCCCAAATTCAGCAATACCGAATACGTCCGGTATACAACCGTCGTAGATAACAAAGAGAAACCGGTTGGATTAAAGAAGGGGCAAGCCTCCCCAGTCCTGGTGCTTGGTTCTTCCTTTATTACTGCCCCCTCGCTTTCCAACGGTGGAAGTATACCCAGCTACTTTGCTTATCTCACAGGCATTATCCCAGATCTGGTTCAAAGGCGCGATGCGGACTTCATGATGCCACGCATTATCGCGCGCGAAGGAGATGATTTTCTCAGGGACCGAAGCGTCTGCTTGTTCCCGTTCGTCCCATGGGTTGCTCATAAAGCACTTGCCCCGCTTCCAGTTTTCGATCCTGACAAATCTACTAAAGCGTTACTTGCTTCTTATTCTGGTCCCACCATGCATAAGGCAATAGATTCTTTTGCAGAGACCTCAAAACATCTTTTATCTTACTCCGCAGATGGGACATTGCATGTACAGCCGGTGTATGGTGAACGTAATGCAGCTGTCAGCATCCCCATAAAAGTTCCCGATGTAGTTTTTAAGTTTCCACACTTCCTGCTGGCCGTTGAATTGGCAAGCAAAGATTTTACCGGTGTAATTGTTAATTATGCAGGACAGACAGATCTAATAAAAAGAAGTGGGCAGGTCAACGAAGAGGTATTCGGATTTGCCACAAAGTCAGACAATCTAATCACTGTTGACTTCACAGCGGATAAATATAAGAAAGTCCCTGTGGAAATAAAAGGTATAAAGTTTTTCGGAGTGAGCCAACCCGTTTACTATAAAACCAACAATATCACAGAATAAACGTTGAACAAGAGGGTCAAACCTACAGAATTCAAATTTGAAATTTGTAGGTTTGACCCTAGGTTTGACCCCATGGCATGTCCAGACACCGACCGGCAGCTTCCGTACCATCGTGATCAGCCCGAAGATAAACATAGGCAGCGAAGGGCTCTTTTACGCCCGTGGCCCGCTGACAATCTGGCTTACCGACGACAGCAGGAAGGTGCCGGTGATGATCGAGAACCTGTTCAAGGACGGGGTCCCCGTCTACCTGCAGCAATTCCCCCCGGACGCCATCAGGAACAACCTGCCGAAGATGGAGACCATCAGGGCGTCGCTGGTGGCTGGAAGTTACTAACGCTTCCTTCAGACCATGACGTTGCCAGCAACGCCCTTGCCATTCGGATCGTCTTCATCTTTGATGGGCGACTCCTATCATTGAACGGACCGGGTTTTCCCGTTACGACGTGCAAACAGAAAAAGAAGGGCGGTCACATGATGTGCCGCCCTTCTTGTAAAACGTTGGCCTCAATCAAATACCTTCTACCATAGTTGTCTCCAAGCCAGCGATTCGGCTGCATCCATGGCGCAGACTTCTACGGCGTCCTTCATTCCTGTCGAGCCTTGAGTGAACCAGAATGTACCGCGGATGGTGGCGTCGCAGGTGGGTTTCTCCGTTACCGTGTTGATACGGACACCACCGTTTACTTCCAGCTTCTGGGTGGGAGCCGTGGTACCGACACCGACATTACCGGTGCTCTTAACAACAAGCCTTTCATATCTGTTCCCCATGCTGGTGCCAGTGACAATGGAAAGCCTGGTTGGAACCGACCCTGCTGAAACAATACCGTCTACAAATCCTTCCAGTAACGCAGCAGTTTGGAAGGCAGCTCCGTCGTAACCGCTGAATTGGAAGGTTCCGAGCTTGTCGTTTGATTGGACCACAGCTGGCGCGGTTACAGAGCCTCTGGCGCGGAAACTGGCGAATACAGACCTGGTATTGGGGTTGTCGCTGTACATTTTCTCATTTGTCGAGCCTATTATGTTAAAGGCACCATCTGGACTGAATGACAGCTTTTCTACATTGGAAGAGTCCTTTATAGAGAATTTTGGTGCAGAATTTAACTCACCTGCCGCTTGCTGCACGGTCAGCATAGTGCCAGCGGTAGCCGTTGCCAGCTTACTGAAAATTTGCGCGGGGGTATCCGGCGAACCGGCCGGCCCCTGTGGCCCCTGTGGCCCTTGAGGACCTTGCGGTCCGGTCAGGCCCATCGGCCCCTCGGGGATACCCAGATTTAGCGTAGCGCCGGTGAGAGTAGCACTGGCTACTGTACCGGGAGCCAGAGTTGTAATAGTTACCGAATCCACACCGGACCCCGACGGTGTAGTTGTTCCGGCAACCACAAAGGGAGAAAGGGATGGGGTGATGCCAGTAACGGTGCCTTCAATGGTATCCACGGAAACTGTAATGTCATCCCAGGTAGTCCCGTTCCAGTGATACAGCTTGAGACTAGATTCATCCCCTGTAACAGATGCCTTGCTATAAGGAATCGTCACATGCAGATCTCCGGTGAATTCAGCCGATGTCGCCAGGTCGTAGTATGCGCCGGCAATTCCTGAAGGTGTGATTCCGACGCCGCTGCTTGCCACGCTCACGGCCATGACACCCCCGGTCAGGCCGGATGGCGAGTATATCCCGACCTTCTGGTAATTCACCTCATTGGCGGTTTGAGCAAAGGTTACTTCCGAATCGGTAGCAGGCTGAAAATAACCGACCCTGGTAGTGTTGATAACCCCAGTGTCACTATTCCCCCCTGCCAGGTAGATACGGCCGTTGATCACGCCGCCCGCAGGTGAAAATCCGGCTGCACCGATAGGCTCACCACCTCTGATAGTCCATGAATCGGTCGCCGGATCGTATATCTGCGCAACCGAGTTGATGTTTGATCTGGAAGGGGGCGATACCGCCAAGCCACCGTTGAGAAAAATCTTGCCGTCAGGCAGAACTATACTCATGCGGCCGCCACCGACAGGCATCGGGCTTATCGGGTAAAAGGCGTGATTGATCGTCTCGTACCGCCAGGCATTTTTCGCCGGGTAAGCTTTTTGGGTATCCCAATCCAGTTCGGAACCGTCACCGAATCCGCCGAATATGTAGAGGTCGTCCCCGATCACCTCCGTTGCCGGATGGTCCAGCTTTGCCGGAACCGCCACGGTTTCGAGTACCATATTCTGGGCCAGGTCAAAGACTTCCATCGTGTCAAGCGCGGTACCGAATCCCGGGGGGCCGGAGCCACCAGCCCCGCCGACGACATAGATCTTGTTGTTGATTAATTCGCAGCTGCTCCTCTTTCGGGCGACGTTGATATTACCGACGATAGTGGATGCGCCGGTACTCGTATCATACTTCAAAATGGTCGTCGAGATGGGCGGCCCGTACCCCGGCCCGGCATTGCTGCCGCCACCGATAATATATATGTCATTGCCTTGCGTTACTGTACAGCCAACAGCTCGTGGTATGGCTAGTGGCGGCATGGTCTGCCAGCTGTCCGTAACAGGATCGTACTTCTCCACGGTATCTAAAAAGCCGGAAGGCGGTTCGCCAACTCCGGTCTGGCCCCCCAATACATAAAGGCTGCCATTGACAACAGCGGACTGTGCCTGAGAGCGGGCCGTCGGCATAGGAGCTTTACTTCTCCAATAGACGGCATCGGCATAAGAAACAGTCGGCACTGTCAATGACACAAGAAGTACCCAGTAAACACCTGAAACTCGTCCTAAGAAGTTAGTGCCTTCCCCCATTTCTTAACCCCCTTGTATTCAATTTTAGTAACTACTGATACTGCAACAACGCACCAATGGATCTTGCCGTGGCTCTAACAGCCGCAAGGATATACGCGTTTTAATTATCTGGCAACAATAAAAAAAGGCCCATGCGCTTTAACCTGCTCAGGATGAAACGCGGCCAGCTACATCTGGGTGTGACACCAAAAATCAGGAAGTTGTAAACGCCGACAGATGTGCCGGTTTCGAAGCGGTGGTTACAAAAAAAGGATGGCACCGTTACAGTGCCATCCTTTCCTTACATGTTCATAACCGATTGAATCCTACACGATTAACAGTCTAAGTTACCAGACCGCCTTCCAGACATAGGCTTCCGTTGCATCCTTGATGCACACTTCCAACGCGTCCATCTCCCCTGCTTGCTTCTGGGTCAACCAGAAAGTGCCCCTGGCTGCGCTGTCGCAGCCCGGTTTGGCCGTTGCGGTGTTAATCCTGACACCGCCATTCACTTCCAGCTTCTGAGTGGGTGATGTAGTACCGATACCGACGTTGCCTGTGCTCTTGACGACAAGTCGTTCAGACCGGTTTGCCATACTCGTCCCTGTGACTACGGAGAGTCTTGTCGGAACTGACCCTGCGGAAACATTACCATCGACAAAACCTTCCAATAGCGCAGCAGTTTGGAAAGCAGCTCCGTCGTAAGAGCTGAATTGGAAGGTTCCTACTTTATCGTTTAATTGCACGGCGACTGGAGTGACGGCAGAACCTCTGGCACGAAATGTTGCAAACACAGACCGAGTATTCGGGTTGTCGGTAAACATCTTCTGATTCGTTGAGCCGATAAGATTGAGTGCACCGTCTAAACTGAAGGTTAACTTCTCTATATTTGAGGAATCCTTGATAATGAGTTTCGGCGCAGTATTTAACTCACCAGGCGCCTGCTGCACAGTCAGGACAGCGCCCGCAGTGGCCGTTGCCAGTTTACTCAGGATCTGCTCCTGTGTGTCAGGCGACCCTGGCAAGCCTTGCGGCCCCTGGGGACCTGTTGGACCTGCAGCCCCTGCCGTCCCCTGCACTCCGGTAGCACCTGCCGGCCCCTGCTGGGCCAGCACGGCCCATGAGGCGGGATTGAGGCTGGGCTGGGCGTTGCTGCTCGGCTGCAGGGCGATCCAGGAGCTGCCGCCGGAGGATACGCAATCGTCCTTGCTGTAAGTCGTGGCAGCGCTCCAGGTCCCTTTCCAGTGCGGGACATTGGTCAGCCCGGAGCCGTCCCCGTTAAAGGTGGCGCCCGTGACGTTGCCCGCAGAGGTTACCCGGAACATCACGATCCCGGTGGAGGGGTCCTCGACGGTGACCCGGTCGGTTTCCACCGCCAGGGCCGGTGTCGACGCCAACGCGAGTAAGAGCAGCAGGGCCGTGCCGGTGACTCTCCGGACCTTTTCAGTTTGCTTCTTCATCTATTGCCTCCTCATTGCATTGTTATATTACAATGGAAATACCGATTAAAATGTTCTTATTGGAGCCAAGTATTGTTTCAGGGCCGGGCCAAAGTCATTCAGGGACGCCGCGGCAAGAGACGGGTGATTCTAACAAATAGTTGACTAAAATGCACTCTAATAATCAGCGAAACCTCGCTTGTCGAAACTCTCCGTGCCCCGGCCCGATTCCCGTATTCCTCCTCCGTACTATGACATAAAGCTTTAACGCAGAGACGCAGGGACGCGGAGACTGCAAGGAAAACCAAGAAAGGAGTAAACAGAAGATATGAACAACGGAATCATGACGTTGTATTGTCCCTCTGCGTCTCCGCGCCTCCGCGTCTCTGCGTTAAACCTTTATTTATTGAAGGTGATCCGGCTGATGACGTCGAGCGCTGACGACATGCATGAGGCTATCTGTCGAAACGGCGACTGTGACCTAAAGCTTTAAAGAATGAACAAGAGGGTCAAACCTACAGAATTCAAATTTGAAATTTGTAGGTTGACCCCATGGCATGTCCCCTGGACCTTAATGAATCTTTTGAGGGTGAGGACGATTACTATGACATAAAGCTTTAACGCAGAGACGCAGGGGCGCGGAGACGCGAGGAAAATCAAGGGACTTGAACTTTGAACTTTGAACATGGGCTCCTTCTCTTGGCGCAACCATGCAAATTATCACCTTTCTTCTATTTCAGTGGTTGTCGCTAAGAGCGTTGCCGGTGGGGGGACCTGCAATCATTCCAAAAGCGCCCTGGCGAATTGCCAGCTGATCAGTCAGCCATCTGCCGGGATTCAGGCTGTCGATTCGTTTTAACGTTGGCATAGAAGGGACTATAGCAATGAAAGGTGAAAGGTGATCTGGGTGGGCTTTTGCAGCTTGCGGAAGACTCGAAACCAGGAACCCATTGACAGCGATGATCTCATACTTTATCATTTGCCTATCATGGATCTCTGTTTCACTCCGACATGCAAAAGGTTCATAAAAAAACAGACCTCTCCATTCCAACTCGCAATCCAGGATGAGGTTGACGAAGTTCGCAGCAGCCCGGAAATCGGAGAGAGCAAAAAAGGTGATTTGGCCGGTTACCGGATTCACAAGTTCACCTTGAGGAAGCAGCTTTACCTCATGGCCTACCGTATTCAAGAAGATTCCATTCTTTTCTGCATGATAGGAACCCATGAGAACTTTTACCGGGATTTGAAAAAGTATCTGATGAGCGAGGTTTAAAATGCTAAAGGCTAACGAGATCTATTCGGATATTGTAAAAATGCCTGTTTCTGAGCGGGCCAAGCTATTCACCCTTATTGCCACCTACGGCTTCAAGGAATCCAACCATACCTATGACGATGTTTTCAGTGACCTGCCGGAAGCTCTGTCATTGAAGGACACTGCTCAGTACCTTGAAGTAGCCGAAATCACAATCAGACGATGGATAAAGGAAGGCAAATTATCCCCATCCAGAATCGGTAAAAACTATGCTTTCAGCGTTTCCGACTTGAGGGCGTTCAAGAAAGGACTCGTGTAATTACTACTCAAACGAGAGCACCAGCCGCTTGCCAAATACCGAAGCCACCTTTTCCAGCTGGCGGATGTTGGTGGCGTGATGCGGGTTTTCCAGGCGTTGCGCCGCCGCCCACGATGTTTGCAGCACCCGCGCAATATCCGACATGGGGCGATCCATACGGGACTTGCGCACCAATACCGCCGCCTGACAAAGCGGATGGGGGTAAACCAGTACCCCCTCCGAATAGGTAGGTTCGGGGATTGCATCCCCCTCTTCGAGGCGCCCGTCAAGGGTCAGTGTCAACACCTCCGCGGCGTTGAACAGCGCTTCCTCCTCCGTAGCCCCCTCGGTGATCGCATCGGGAAGGTCGGGAAAAGTAACGGTGAATCCCCCCTCCGGCTGGGGTTCGATCATGGCGCAATATGCTATTTTCATTTTAGTTTCACCCCGCTTTGTCGTTCTATGGCACCCAACGTGCCCGGTTTGACATCGTGCGCACCATGCAGCGGCACCGATACCTTGATAGATCCTTTGCCGAGGCGAACGTGGCTCCCTTCGGTACGGAGCACCAAAAATCCGGCTGCTTTCAGCTTTTTAATAATTTCCTTGCCATTCACCTGCGAAGTATATCAGATGTGATACATCGGGCCAACAGAAAAAGGGCTGAATGCGGCTGAACTCTCCCGAATGGTGTATGTCGAGTTATCAGGGAGAAATCCCCATGGCAAAATCAAGACAGGTTATACTCAGAACCTTGAATTTTATATATCGACACCGACGTTATTGCGTTATTGCCAGTGTCAGCCATGTATGAGGCTATCTGTAGAAACGGGCGATTATGACATAAAACTTTAACGCAGAGACGCAGGGGCGCGGAGACGCAAGGAAAATCAAGGGACTTGAACTTTGAACTTTGAACTTTGAACTTTGAACTTTGAACTTTGAACATGGGCTCCTTCTCTTGGCGCAACCATGCAAATTATCACCTTTCTTCTATTTCACTCTTGTTCCCAATCATCAATAATGAGCCCAGTAACTCTTGAAAATTCCCTTGTATTATGAGTAATAAGTTCAGCTGCGTGGACTAAGGCAATCGATGCAATCATCAGGTCATTCGGGCCGATTGGCGTTCCCTGGCGGGCGAGAATCGAACGAATTTCGCCGTATGTTCTGGCAGCGTCATCATCAAAAGGGAGGGAGATCAGATCAGCAAACAACAAGTCTAAAAGAGCAAGATTCTCGGCACTTCGGCTGCTCTTCATTGCACCGAAATATAGCTCTGCCTTAACTACCGAACAGATTCGTATGTTTGATGGATCCGCCGAAATAAAACGATCCTTGACCCGATTCGCGCCAGGGTTGGGTTCAGAAAACGAATCCATGCGTTTGTATCTGGCAGAACAATCACTTGAACTCCTCACGCGTTTCATAGAGTCCTTGATCTTCCCTGACGAGCACCTCGCCCGCCCATGCGCCTGCAAAAAGGACTAAAGGGGAACTGTCCGTTTTGTCAATACGGCGGCGAATCGGTTGTTCGGTGTCAAGGGGCAACAGTATCACCTCTACCATGCGATGTTTGAGGCTTTTCGGGATCGTCACAATACCTTCGAGCTTGTCACTCAGGATGGTTTGACGAACAAACCCTGCGGGCAAGGATCGCTTTTTTCGGTTTATCATGTGCGTTGTCATATAGTCACTCCCCTTGCGAGTTCCGAGGATCCAAGATGCGTTTCGCCTAGTTCAACGGCGTTAATTATTACATTTCTTGCAATGGGCGTCCAGTCAATTTCCTGGCAATCCGGGAGGCCGGGGAGGCCGGGTCAGGCATGCAATCGTGGAATTAGACCACGGAGTGCGGTATCGCTAAGAGCGTTGCTGGCATGACATAAAGCTTTAACGCAGAGACGCAGGGGCGCGGAGACTGCAAGGAAAACCAAGGAAGGAGTAAACAGAAGATATGAACAACGGAATCATGACGTTGTATTTTCCCTCTGCGTCTCCGCGCCTCCGCGTCTCTGCGTTAAAGCTTTATCTATTGAAGGTGATCCGGCTGATGACGTCGAGCGCTGACGCCATGCATGAGGCTATCTGTCGAAACGGCGACTGTGACCTAAAGGTTTAAAGAATGAACAAGAGGGTCAAACCTACAGAATTCAAATTTGAAATTTGCAGGTTGACCCCATGGCATGTCCCCTGGACCTTAATGAATCTTTTGAGGGTGAGGACGATTACTATGACATAAATCTTTAACGCAGAGACGCAGGGGCGCGGAGACGCGGGGAAAACCTAGGAGGGAGTAAACAGAAGATATGTACAGAATTACGACGTTGTATTTCCTCTGCGTCTCCGCGCCTCCGCGTCTCTGCGTTGAGTTTTTTCCATTGAAGGTGATCCGGCTGAAATTACCATACGCTCTTCAAGCCGACCTTTTTGTAATCGCCGAATTTAGCATCTTTGGAAACAAGGGTCATCTTGTGCCGAATGGCCTGCCAGATTAACAGCCGATCAAAAGGGTCTTTGTGGCCGAAATGCGGGAGCCGGTAAAATGTTGCGGCTTCCTGCCCATCCAGTGGCAGTACATCCAGCCCCATTTGCTGTGCGGCGTCCAGCAGCTCCTCCGGCAGTACATCGACCAGCTCGAGCTTGTCTAAGGCGTATTTAAGGGAAATTTCCCAGAGCGAAACAACGCTGACATAAACGGTGTTTTCAGGATTGCGGATCAGTTTGTCGGCTCTGCCGGTCAACAACTCCGGATTGAACAGCGACCACAGGAAAACGTGGGTGTCCAGTAAGCAGTTCATAAGGACACCAATTCCTCGTCTGTGACTTCAAAATCGGCTTTAATGACACATCTGGCTTTTCCCTTCAGAAGGCCCAGTTGCCTCTCCGTCCTGGGTTTGTAATGATCATAGGGAACGATGACAGCTACTTTTTCTCTGTTTTTTCCATAGCTGATGGCTATCGTTTCACCCTTTCTGACAAATCCCAAGACGGCGGAAAAGTCGGTTTTAAGCTCACCAACGCTCAAGGTTTTCATGGCGGTTCCTCCTTCTGGAAAGGATGCATTGTAATGGTCAAGTTGTCAAGAAAACATCACCCGGAGAACATGACGACATTAGGACCCTCACCACCGGCCCACCCTCACTCGATCGAAACGGCGACTATGACATAAAGCTTACCGATTAGCGTCAATCTTCAGTAGGAGGCTCGATATTCGCTCCCCCCTTTGTAAAAGGGGGGTCGGGGGGGATTTCGCCCAAGGCGCCACAGAGGGCAGCTTTGCAACTAACTGCAAATCCCCCTAAATCCCCCTTTTTCAAAGGGGGACTTTCAGCCGCACCCAGCGTTACTGAAGATAAGCGCTAATCGGTTAAAGCTTTAACGCAGAGACGCAGGGACGCGGAGACGCAGGGAAAACCAAGAAAGTAGTAAACAGAAGATATGTACAGAATTACGACGTTGTATTTCCTCTGCGTCTCCGCGCCTCAGCGTCTCTGCGTTGAGTCTTATCTATTGAAGGTGATCCGGCTGAAATTACCATACCTCTTCAAGCCGAACATGGTCAAGTTGTCAAGAAAAGAACATGACGACATCAGGGCACTCACCAGCGGCCCACCCTCAAGCGGCTCGATCGAAACGGCGACTATGACGTAAAGCTTACCGATTAGCGTCAATCTTCAGTAGGAGGCTCGATATTCGCTCCCCCCTTTGTAAAAGGGGGGTCGGGGGGGATTTCGCCCAAGGCGCCACAGAGGGCAGCTTTGCAACTA
>Ga0209212_1006716_pt1 | contig 13038 bp, 12 predicted proteins | sample RifGroC2_FD_183996 | JGI IMG/M metagenome (GOLD analysis project Ga0209212, IMG submission 183996) | Groundwater microbial communities from Rifle, Colorado, USA - Groundwater C2 (SPAdes) (version 2) | ecosystem: Environmental > Aquatic > Deep subsurface > Groundwater | place: Rifle, Colorado...
GCGCCTGTGGGCGCCGCGCCTGGCCCTGCCGCCGCTGGCCCTGCTGGGGGTGATGATCCTGTTCGGTCTGCTGCTGATGCTGCCGTTCTACCTGCTCGAGCTGCTCCGCGTCGGCGGGTTCACCCCGACGCCGCTGACCCTCGGCGCCATCGGCTACACCGCGCTGCTGGCCTCGCTGCTGGCCTACCTCAGCTGGAACCATGGCCTCAAGGTGCTCGGCGCGGCGCGCGCCTCGTTGTTCAGCTACCTGATGCCGGTATTCGCCGCGCTGCTCGGCTGGCTGCTGCTGGACGAGCGGCTGGCCTTCTATCACTGGCTGGGCGGCGCGCTGATCTTCGCTGGCCTGCTGCTGGCCACCCGCCCGGTAGCGGCGCTCCGCGCGCATAAGCGCAGCTAGCGCAGCGCCGAGTAGTTGTTCTCGGCATGGCAGGCAGCCGGATCGCGGCGCTCGTGGCACAGGCGGGCGAAGGCGACCTTGGCGCCCTTGCGGCAGTCGCGGTAGCGCAGCGAGCCGCGGCGCTCGTTCTGGCAGACGCTGGCGTAGTCGATGCGCCCGGCGCTTTCGCGCCACTGGAAGGTGCCACGCTCAATCGCTTGCCGGCTTTTCCATGACCATGGCGCCGAGCGGGTGAGCGTCTGGGCGCGCGGCAGGTGGCGCCGCTCCGCTACGGCTGCCGGCGGCAGGCGGTTGACGATTTCACGGGGGCGGTAGTTATGCTCGTTGAATTCGGTCTGGCGGCCGGCCGGCGCCGGGGGACGATAAGCCGCTATCGGCGCTGCTGCGGCAGGCGCTACGGGCTTCAAGGCTGGCGGGGCGACTGGTCTGGGCTGCGCCGGACTGACGGGCTGGGCGGCCGGCGCGGTACTGGGCGCCGGCGTGGATGACGTGGCTGGTCGGGCGAGCGCGCTGAACTGGTTCGACAGATACACCGCCGTGACGGTGGCCACGCAGCCGAGCAGCGTCAGGCTCAGCAGCCGCCGGCCGCGGTTTGGCGAGCGCCAGTGGCGCGGCGCATCGTCTCGGTCTGCCTGCATGGTGCCTCCTGGCATTGGCGAACCCCGCATCCTTGGGGGGAGAGGGCAGCCTAGCGCGGGCAATTCGCCGGCACAACGAAAAAGGGCCTGCATTGCTGCAGGCCCTTTTCGGAATTTGGTGGCTACGCAGGGACTTGAACCCCGGACCCCAGCATTATGAATGCCGTGCTCTAACCAACTGAGCTACGTAGCCAACGGCGCGCATTATTCGCGTCGGCGGAGCTGTTGTCAATCCCTGTTTCGTAAAAAAGTTCAGACGGATCAACGGCTTGGCCGTGCGGCACGATTGCTGCCGGCAAAAACGACAAGCCCCGGCACACGGGCCGGGGCTTGCGGGAGAGCGGGGCGACTCAGACGTTGAAGCGGAAGTGCATCACGTCGCCGTCCTTGACGATGTACTCCTTGCCTTCCAGGCGCCACTTGCCGGCTTCCTTGGCGCCGGCTTCGCCCTTGTACTGGATGAAGTCGTCGTAGGCGATGACTTCGGCGCGGATGAAGCCCTTCTCGAAGTCGGTGTGGATCACCGCGGCGGCCTGCGGCGCGGTGGCGCCGACCTTGACGGTCCAGGCGCGCACTTCCTTGACCCCGGCGGTGAAGTAGGTCTGCAGGTTGAGCAACTGGTAGCCGGCGCGGATCACGCGGTTGAGGCCGGGCTCTTCCAGACCGAGGGATTCGAGGAACATGTCCTTCTCCTCGCCGTCTTCCAGCTCGGCGATCTCCGCCTCGATCTTGTTGCACACCGGCACCACGATGGCGCCTTCTTCCTCGGCGATGGCCTTGACCACATCGAGGTGCGGGTTGTTGTCGAAGCCGTCCTCGGCGACGTTGGCGATGTACATCACCGGCTTGCTGGTGAGCAGGTGGAAGCCGCGGATGACCAGCTTCTCCTCGGCGCTCATGTTCTTCATCAGTGAGCGGGCCGGCTTGCCCTCGGTGAAGTGCGGAATCAGCTGCTCGAGGATGGCCTTTTGCGCCAGGGCGTCCTTGTCGCCGCCCTTGGCGTTGCGGGTGACCTTCTGCAGCTGCTTCTCGCAGCTGTCGAGGTCGGCGAAGATCAGTTCGAGGTCGATGATCTCGATGTCGCGCTTGGGATCGACCGAGTTGGACACGTGGATCACGTTGTCGTCCTCGAAGCAGCGCACCACGTGGGCGATGGCGTCGGTCTCGCGGATGTTGGCGAGGAACTTGTTGCCCAGGCCCTCACCCTTGGAGGCGCCCGCCACCAGGCCGGCGATGTCGACGAACTCCATGGTGGTCGGCAGCACACGCTCGGGCTTGACGATCTCGGCCAGGGCGTCGAGGCGTGCGTCGGGCATCGGCACGATGCCGCTGTTCGGCTCGATGGTGCAGAACGGGAAGTTCTCCGCGGCGATGCCGGATTTGGTCAGGGCGTTGAACAGGGTGGACTTGCCGACGTTGGGCAGGCCGACGATGCCGCAGTTGAATCCCATGGTGTATCCCTCGCGGAGATGAGTTCGATCGTGAAGATGGGGCGTCAGGCTTTCTGGCTGTGCAGTTTCTGCATGGCCTTGGTCCAATCGCCGGCGAGCATTTCCGGCAGCACGTCGAGGGCGAAGTCGATGCTCGCCTCGAGCTTTTCCTGTTCGCTGCGCGGAGCCCGGCCGAGGACGAAGCCGGAGACGAGATTCTTGTCGCCCGGGTGGCCGATGCCGAGCCGCAGACGATAGAAGGAATTCTGGTTGCCGAGCTGGGCGATGATGTCGCGCAGTCCGTTGTGCCCGCCATGGCCGCCGCCCAGCTTGAGCTTGGCGATGCCGGGGGGCATGTCGAGTTCGTCGTGGGCCACCAGGATGGCCGCTGGCGGAATGCGGAAGAAGTTCGCCAGCGCCGCCACGGACTGGCCGCTGCGGTTCATGTAGGTGGTGGGGATGAGCAGACGAACGTCGCGGCCCTGATGGCTGAACTTGCCGGTCAGGCCGAAATACTTCTTGTCGGCGCTGAGGTTGATGCCCTGGGCGGACGCCAGGCGCTCGACAAAAAGAGCCCCTGCGTTGTGCCGGGTCTGTTCGTATTCCGGACCGGGGTTACCGAGGCCGACGATCAGTTGGATGGCAGTCACGACAGGGGCTCTTCCTTAAGGCTGGACGGGCATGAGCCCGTCAGCGCCTTGATCTTACGCGCGAACGAAGTCAGCGTGCAGAACGAAACCCTTGGACGGGTGACGCTGCAGTGCCTTGATGGTCACGTTTTCAACGGTGCCGGCAACGTTCAGGGCCAGGGTGTTGCTGAACACGGCTTCGTTTTCCAGCAGCTTGGCCAAGTCTTTGGCGACCAGGCTGATGGATTGGGAGCCTTTCTCTCCACCGTAGATCACGGCGGGAACGAGGCTGGCGTTACGACGCAGGCGGCGGCTCGCACCTTTCCCCAGGTCGGAACGCACTTCGGCATTCAGGGCAAAATCGGTCATTGCATTTCTCCAAGATGACAACACGCCCGAGACGCTTGCGACCAGCGTTCCGGGCGGCTGACTAAAGGCCCCGCGTCAAGCGGGGCTGTTGTATCGGCACCGGTTCCTTAGCGGAACATGGCGCTGATGGATTCTTCATTGCTGATGCGGCGTACCGCTTCGGCCACGACCGGACCGATGTCCAGCTGGCGGATGCGGTCGCAGGCCTGGGCGGCAGCGGAGAGCGGAATGGTGTTGCTCACCACCAGCTCGTCGAGCACCGAATTCTCGATGTTCTCGATGGCGCGGCCGGACAGCACCGGGTGGGTGCAGTAGGCGTAGACCTTGGCGGCACCGTGCTTCTTCAGCGCGGTGGCCGCGTGGCACAGGGTGCCGGCGGTGTCGACCATGTCGTCGACCAGCACGCAGGTGCGGCCTTCGACGTCGCCGATGATGTGCATCACTTCGGAGACGTTGGCTTTCGGGCGGCGCTTGTCGATGATCGCCAGATCCACGCCCAGGCCCTTGGCCACGGCGCGTGCACGCACCACGCCGCCGATGTCGGGGGAGACGATCATCAGGTTCTCGAAGCGCTGCGCCTGGATGTCGTCGACCAGGGTCGGCGAGCCGTAGATGTTGTCTACCGGTACGTCGAAGAAGCCCTGGATCTGGTCGGCGTGCAGGTCGACGGTGAGCACGCGGTCGACGCCGACCACGGTCAGCATGTCGGCGACTACCTTGGCGCTGATCGCCACGCGGGCGGAGCGCGGACGGCGGTCCTGGCGGGCATAACCGAAGTAGGGGATGACCGCGGTAATGCGGCTGGCCGAGGAGCGGCGGAAGGCGTCGGCCATCACTACCAGCTCCATCAGGTTGTCGTTGGTCGGTGCACAGGTCGGCTGGATCAGGAAGACGTCCTTACCGCGGACGTTCTCATTGATTTCGACGCTGATTTCACCGTCGGAGAACTTGCCGACGGAAACGTCACCAAGGGGGATATGCAGCTGACGCACGACACGGCGGGCGAGATCGGGGTTGGCGTTCCCCGTGAAGACCATCATCTTGGACACGCGCAGTACCTGCCGGCTGAGGGTGGACCTGGATGAACAAAAAACCTCTGTGAGCTCGCGGGTTTGCCGCAAAACCACAAAGGTTCTTTGAGAATATGGCAGGGGCGGCTGGATTCGAACCAACGCATGGCAGGATCAAAACCTGCTGCCTTACCGCTTGGCGACGCCCCTGTGGCGTTAATCGAATGCCGATTTGGAAACACGACCCTCGGAGAGGTTATGGCAGGGGCGGCTGGATTCGAACCAACGCATGGCAGGATCAAAACCTGCTGCCTTACCGCTTGGCGACGCCCCTGTATCGTATAACCGAATGCTAGGCATTCACTTCCTGTGCCAGTGCTTCGAGCTTGCGGTGCAACATCGAGACGTTGCGCCCTTGGGCGATGAAGCTTGGCTGAGTGGCCGGAAGCTGGCGCGAGACTTTAGCAGCATCTTCGCGGTTTGGGAAGCTCCCAAACACACAGGCTCCGCTGCCGGTCATTCTTGCGGGAACAAATTTGTTCAGCAAGTTCAAGGCGTTACGAACTTCAGGGTAACGCTGCTCGACCACCGGCTGGCAGTCGTTATGACCGCCCCCCTCAGGAAGGCCGCAAACTCTAATGGCCGCGGTATTGCGTGTCAACTCTGGGGCGGAAAAAATTTCCGCAGTGCTGACAAGGACTTGCGGCGCGAGAACGAGGAACCAGGGCTCCTCGAGGGTGACCGGGGTGAGGCGTTCGCCGACGCCTTCGGCGAATGCGGCGCGTCCGCGGACGAACACCGGTACGTCGGCGCCGAGCTCCAGACCGAGGGCGGCCAAGCGCTCGAGGTCGAAGCCGAGCTGCCACAGCCGGTCGAGGCCGAGCAGGGTGGTGGCGGCGTCCGAGCTGCCGCCGCCGATGCCGCCGCCCATGGGCAGGCGCTTGTCCAGCCAGATGTCGGCGCCCAGGCGGGTGCCGGAGGCCTGCTGCAGGCGCCGCGCCGCGCGCACGATCAGGTTGCTGTCGTGGGGCACGCCGGCAATCTGCGTGTGCAGGCGGATTTCGCCATCCTCGCGCAGGCGAAAGCCCAGCTCGTCGCCGTAGTCGAGGAACTGGAATACCGTCTGCAGCTCGTGGTAGCCGTCGGGGCGGCGGCCGAGGATATGCAGGAACAGGTTGAGCTTGGCCGGGGCCGGCAGGGTCAGGGTGGCGTCGTGCATGTCGGTCATGGGGAGGCGGGTGCTCAGAGGCCGAGACGGCGGGGCTGCCAGTCCTTGATCACCAGGGTGATGTCGAGGTTCTCGCCGAACAGCTTGAGTCGCTGCGGCAGCCAGTAGCCGTTCTGCTGCTGGTAGTCGGCGTATTCGACGCGCCAGCCATCCTGTTCGAGGCGGGCCAGGCGGCTGTCGGTGTTGAGGGTCAGGCGGCTCTTGCTGTCCGGGGCGGGCAGGCCGCGGATCCACCACAGCAGGTGGGAGACCGGCAGGCGCCAGCCGATCTGCTCTTCCAGCAGGGCTTCGGGCGATTCGGCCCGGTAGCGGCCCTGGTTGGCCACTTCGAGCAGGATGTCGCCTTCGCGCCCGGTCAGGCGCGTGGCGCCGCGGCCGAGCGGGCCGGACAGGCGGATATCGTAGTAGTCGCGGCGCTGCAGCCAGAACAGCACGCCGCTGCCGGAGTCCTGTGGTGCGCGGATGCCGACCTTGCCGCTGATCTGCCAGCCGTCGATGGCGGCGATCTGGGTCTTGTGGCTGCGCCAGGCACCGGCATCGCCCTGGCCGCCGAGGTCTTCGCGTGGACCGATGCCCGCGCAACCGGCGAGCAGCAGCAGGCCGCCGAGCAGCAGTGGGCGCAGGTTCACAGGTTCACCTTGCCGGTCAGGCGCTTGAGGGTGTCGCGCAGGATCGCGCTGTCCGGTGCGTCGGCCAGCGCCTTGCGCCAGACCTCGCGGGCCTTGTCCTGCTGGCCGGAGGCCCACAGCACTTCGCCGAGATGGGCGGCGACCTCGTGGTCGGGCATGCGCTCGAGGGCCTGGCGCAGCAGCTTTTCGGCCTCGGCCAGATTGCCCAGGCGGTAGTTGACCCAGCCCAGGCTGTCGAGGATCGCCGGATCGTCCGGGTTCAGCGCGTAAGCTCTGGCGATCAGCGCGTGGGCCTCGCTATAGCGCGTGGTGCGGTCGGCCAGGGTGTAGCCGAGGGCGTTGAGCGCTGTGCTGTTGTCTGGTTCGCGCTCGATGATGAAGCGCAGGTCGCGCTCCAGGCCGGCCAGGTCGCCGCGCTTCTCGGCGAGCATGGCGCGGGTGTAGAGCAGGTTGAGGTCGTCGGGGTACTGCTCGAGGGCCTGGGCGGCGAGCTGCCAGGCATCGCCCAGACGCTGCTGGCCGGTCAGGCTCTCGATTTCCAGCAGGTACAGCTGCAGGGCGTAATCCGGCTGGCTGTCGCGGGCGCTGGCCAGCAGGCGCTCGGCTTCGGCGCTGCGCCCGGCCTTGACCAGTAGCTGGGTGCGGCGCAGCTGGGCCGGCAGGAAGTCGTTGCTCGGCCCGACCAGGGCGTACTCGCGCAGCGCAGCGGCACTGTCGCCGTCCTGCTCGGCGAGGCGGCCGAGGTTGAAGTGGGCGGCGTCGACATGTGCGTCGCGCTCGATCAGCTCTTGCAGGTGACTGCGGGCCTCGTTCCAGGCCTTGGCCTCGAGCTCGATCAGGGCCAGCGACAGGCGCAGGTCGTTGTCCTCGGGGAAGCGCTGCAGCAGCTCGCGGAACTGCGCGCGCGACTCGTCCAGGCGCTGTTCTTCCAGCAACTGGCGGGCGTAGGCCAGGCGCAGGCGCTTGTCGTCGGGGTGCAGGCGCAGGCCGTTCTTCAGCAGCGGCAGGGCTTCGTCGCCGCGCTCCAGCGAGCGCAGCAGGCGCGCACGCAGCAGCAGCGGCGAGATTTCGCGGCTGCCGGCCGGGTGCGCCGCGAGACTGGCCAGCGCTTCTTCGGGGCGGCCGTTCTGTTGCAGCAGCACGGCGTGGCCGAACAGCAGCTGGGCGTTGTCCGGGTAGCGCTTGCGCAGTTGAGCGAAACTCTGCAGCAGGCCGGCGCGGGTTTCCGGGTCGGTCTGCGCGGCGGTCAGGGCGAGGAAGTCGAAGTGCGTGTCGCCCTTGGCCTGCAGCACCTGCTCCATGTACAGCATGGCCTGCTCGTGGCGCCCGGCACGGGCCAGCTGGATGGCGGCGACGCGCTGGGCGTCGAGGTTGTCCTCGGCGCTGTCGGCCCAGAGCAGGGCGGTTTCCAGGGCGGCATCGTCGGCACCGAGGTATTCGGCCAGGCGGAAGGCGCGCTCGGCCACGGCCGGATCGCGGGTGACGCGGGCCTGCTCGACGTAGTTGTCGAGGGCGATGTCGAAGCGCTCGCGCTGTCCCGCCAGCTCGGCCACCAGCAGGTTGTACAGGGTGTCCGGACTGAACGAGGCGCTCGGCGCGGGCGTGGCGGGGGGCGTGGCCGCGGTTGCCGGCGGCACTTCGTCGGGGCTGGCGGAAGGCAGGACCTGACAGCCGCCCAGCAAGGCAAGGGCGGTCAGCAGCGCAAGGGATTTGGTCATGGCAGGCATACGCAGAAGGGCTCACCGGCAGGTCGCGCCATCATGACACAAGCGCCCGGTCAATCCCATGGGCGGCGGGGCGCCAGCCCGGCAAACACGGGGATATCCGCCAGGCAGTTGTTCTGCACTGGGCTAAGTAGGACAATTGTCCGCTTCACGGTCACCTCAGCATCCCTGCGCATGGCTTTTCTCGCCCTCGGCATCAACCATAAAACCGCATCGGTGGCGGTCCGCGAGCGCGTGGCCTTCGGCCCCGAGCAGTTGGTCGACGCCCTGCAGCAGCTGTGCCGGGTGACCCCTTGCCAGGAAGCGGCGATCCTCTCCACCTGCAACCGCAGCGAGCTGTACCTGGCGCTGGACGAGGCGCGCGCGGAAGAAATCCTCGCCTGGCTGGCCGGCTACCACGGTCTCAACCTCGACGAGCTGCGCGCCTGCGCCTACATCCACCAGGACAACGAGGCGGTGCGCCACATGATGCGCGTGGCCTGCGGCCTGGACTCGATGATCCTCGGCGAGCCGCAGATCCTCGGCCAGATGAAGGACGCCTACGCCAGTGCGCGCGAGGCCGGCACCCTTGGTCCGCTGCTCGGCCGGCTGTTCCAGGCCACCTTCAGCACCGCCAAGACCGTGCGCACCGACACCCGCATCGGCGAGAACCCGGTGTCGGTGGCCTTCGCCGCGGTGAGCCTGGCCAAGCAGATCTTCAGCGACCTGGGGCGCAGCCAGGCGCTGCTGATCGGCGCCGGCGAGACCATCACCCTGGTCGCCCGCCACCTGCACGAGCAGGGGGTCAAGCGCATCGTGGTGGCCAACCGCACCCTTGAGCGCGCCAGCCTGCTGGCCGAAGAGGTCGGCGGTCAGGCGGTGCTGCTGGCCGACATTCCCGAACAGCTGGTCAACAGCGACATCGTCATCAGCTCCACCGCCAGCCCGCTGCCGATCCTCGGCAAGGGCGCGGTCGAGCGCGCGCTGAAGAAGCGCAAGCACCGCCCGGTGTTCATGGTCGACATCGCCGTGCCGCGCGACATCGAGCCGGAAGTCGGCGAGCTGGACGACGTCTACCTGTACACCGTCGACGACCTGCACGAGGTGATCGCCGAGAACCTGCGCAGCCGCCAGGGCGCTGCCCGTGCCGCCGAGGAGCTGGTGCTGACCGGGGTCGACGAGTTCATGCTGCGCCTGCGCGAACGCGACAGCCTCGACCTGCTGCGCAGCTTCCGTGCGCGCGCCGAACAGCAGCGCGACGAGGAGCTGGCCAAGGCCCTGCGCCTGCTCGGCAACGGCAGCCCGCCCGAGGAGGTGCTGGCCCAGCTGGCGCGCGGGCTGACCAACAAGCTGCTGCATGCGCCCAGCGTGCAGCTGAAGAAATTCTCCGCCGCCGGCCGCCACGATGCGCTGGCCGTGGCCCAGGAACTGCTCGACCTCGACGGGGCCGGGCAGCATCGCTAACGCCCCTGCGCGCCGTGGCGGTCAAGCCGCGGCGCCAGCCATGGTGAAACCACACCGATGAAAGCCTCGCTGCTGAACAAGCTCGACACCCTGCAGGACCGCTTCGAGGAGCTCACCGCGCTGCTCGGCGACGCCGAGGTGATCGGCGACCAGACCAAATTCCGCGCCTACTCCCGCGAATACGCCGAGATCGAGCCGGTCAACGCCGCCTTCCGCGCCTTCCGCAAGGTGCAGGGCGACCTCGAGGGCGCCCAGGCGCTGCTCAAGGACAGCGACCCCGACCTGCGCGCGATGGCCGAGGAGGAAGTGGCCGAGGCCAAGGCGCAGCTCGAGACGCTGGAGGCTCAGCTGCAGCGCATGCTGCTGCCCAAGGACCCCAACGACGGGCGCAACGTGTTCCTCGAAATCCGCGCCGGCACCGGCGGCGACGAGGCGGCGATCTTCTCCGGCGACCTGTTCCGCATGTACTCGCGCTATGCGGAAAAGCAGGGCTGGCGGGTCGAGATCCTCTCCGAGAGCGAGGGCGAGCACGGCGGCTACAAGGAAGTGATCGCCCGCGTCGAGGGCGACAACGTCTACGCCAAGCTCAAGTTCGAGTCCGGCGCCCACCGCGTGCAGCGCGTGCCGGAAACCGAGTCGCAGGGGCGCATCCACACCTCGGCCTGCACCGTGGCGGTGCTGCCGGAGCCGGACGAGCAGGCGGCCATCGAGATCAACCCGGCCGACCTGCGCGTCGACACCTACCGCGCTTCCGGCGCCGGCGGCCAGCACATCAACAAGACCGACTCGGCGGTGCGCATCACCCACCTGCCGACCGGGATGGTGGTCGAGTGCCAGGAAGAGCGCTCGCAGCACAAGAACCGCGCCCGTGCCATGGGCTGGCTGGCGGCCCGGCTGCAGGACCAGCAGGACGCCGCCGCGCACAAGGAAATCTCCGAGACGCGCAAGCTGCTGGTCGGCTCCGGGGATCGTTCCGAGCGCATCCGCACCTACAACTTCCCGCAGGGCCGGGTCACCGACCACCGCATCAACCTGACCCTGTACTCGCTGAACGAAGTGATCGCCGGCGCGGTGGAGCAGGTGATCGAGCCGCTGCTGCAGGAATACCAGGCCGACCAGTTGGCGGCGCTGGGCGACTGAGCCAACGTCCGTAGGGTGCGCCACGCGCACCATCGCGTTTCCGTGGTGCGCCCGGCGCACCCTACGATCGGAGAGCCGCATGGCCACCATCGAAACCCTGCTGAACAGCGCCGAACTGCCCGACTCGCCCAGCCCCAGGCTGGACGCCGAGCTGCTGCTGGCCTTCTGCCTGGGCAAGCCGCGCAGCTTCCTGCGCACCTGGCCGGAGCGGGCGGTGGACGATGAAACCGCTACGCGCTTTGCCGCGCTGCTGGCGCGCCGCAGCGGCGGCGAGCCGGGGGCCTACCTGCTCGGCCAGCAGGGCTTCTGGAGCCTGGATCTGGAAGTGGCGCCGCACACCCTGATCCCGCGGCCGGACACCGAACTGCTGGTCGAGACCGCGCTGGCGCTGTGCGCGGGCGGCCCGGCCCGCGTGCTCGATCTCGGCACCGGTAGCGGCGCCATCGCCCTGGCGCTGGCCAGCGAGCGGCCGGTCTGGCAGCTGCTCGGCGTCGACCGGGTGCCCGAGGCGGTGCTGCTGGCCGAGCGCAACCGTGCGCGGCTCAAGCTGGGCAATGCCCGCTTCGTCGAGAGCGCCTGGTTTGCCGCGCTGGCCGGGCAGCGCTTCCGGATGATCGTCGGCAATCCGCCGTACATCGCCGCCGACGACCCGCACCTGGCCCAGGGCGACGTGCGCTTCGAGCCGGCCAGCGCGCTGGTCGCCGGTCCCGACGGGCTGGACGACATCCGCCAGATCGTCGTCGCGGCGCCCGAGCATCTCGAGCCCGGCGGCTGGCTGCTGCTCGAGCACGGCTACGATCAGGGCGAAGCGGTGCGCGCGCTGTTCGTCGCGCGCGGCTTCACACAGGTGGACAGCCGCCGCGATCTGGGCGGCAACGAACGCATCACCCTCGGCTGCTGGAGCGGAGAGCACCCGATTGGAGCGCCCGATGCTGAGTAACGACGAACTGCTGCGCTACAGCCGGCAGATCCTGCTGGCGCAGATCGACATCGACGGCCAGCTGCGGCTGAAGAACGGTCGGGTGCTGATCGTCGGCCTCGGCGGCCTCGGCTCGCCGGTGGCGCTGTACCTGGCCGCGGCCGGGGTCGGCGAGCTGCAGCTGGCCGACTTCGACACGGTCGACCTGACCAACCTGCAGCGCCAGGTGATCCACGACACCGCCGGCGTCGGCCAGGCCAAGGTCGACTCGGCCATGGCGCGCCTGGCCGCGCTCAATCCGCATGTGCGGCTCACACCGCTGCGCCAGGCGCTGGATGCCGACAGCCTGGCTGCCGCGGTGGCGGCGGTGGACGTGGTGGTCGACTGCTGCGATAACTTCGCCACCCGCAGCGCGGTCAACGCCGCCTGCGTCGCCGCCGGCAAACCGCTGGTGTCCGGCGCGGCGATCCGCCTGGAAGGCCAACTGGCGGTGTTCGATCCGCGCAACGCCGCCAGCCCCTGCTACCACTGCCTGTACGGCGCCGGCAGCGAGGACGAGCTGACCTGCAGCGAGGCCGGCGTGGTCGGCCCGCTGGTCGGCCTGGTCGGCAGCCTGCAGGCGCTGGAAACCTTGAAACTCTTGGCCGGCTTCGGCGAGCCGCTGGTCGGCCGCCTCCTGCTGGTCGACGCGCTGACCAGCCGCTTCCGCGAGCTGCGGGTCAGGCGCGATCCGCAATGCGCGGTCTGCGGTGCGCGACATGAGTAGCGCGGCGCCGGTCGGGGTATTCGATTCCGGGGTCGGCGGCCTGTCGGTGCTCGGCGAGATCCGCGCGCGGCTGCCGGCCGAGGCGCTGCTGTACGTCGCCGACAGCGGCCACGTGCCCTACGGCGAGAAGAGTCCCGAATACATCCGCGAGCGCTGCCGGCGCATCGCCGACTTCCTCCTCGGCCAGGGCGCCAAGGCGCTGGTGCTGGCCTGCAACACCGCCACCGCGGCGGCGGTGGCCGAACTGCGCGAGCGCCACCCCGGGCTGCCGATCGTCGGCATGGAGCCGGCGGTCAAGCCGGCGGCGGCGGCGACCCGCAGCGGCACGGTGGGCGTGCTGGCCACCACCGGCACGCTGAAGAGCGCCCGCTTCGCCGCGCTGCTGGATCGCTTCGCCAGCGACGTGAAGGTGATCACCCAGCCCTGCCCGGGGCTGGTGGAGTGCGTCGAACAGGGCGCGCTGGCCGCGCCGGCGACCCGCGCGCTGCTCGAGTCCTACGTGCAGCCGCTGCTGGCGGCGGGCTGCGACACCCTGATCCTCGGCTGCACCCATTACCCCTTCCTCAAGCCGCTGCTGCGCGAGCTGGTGCCGGCCGGCGTCGAGCTGGTGGATACCGGCGCGGCGGTGGCGCGCCAGCTCGAGCGCCTGCTCGCCGCGCGCGGCCTGTTGGCGGCCGGCCCGGCGCAACCGGCGCGCTTCTGGTCGAGTGGCGAGC
>Ga0209212_1006717_pt1 | contig 13036 bp, 12 predicted proteins | sample RifGroC2_FD_183996 | JGI IMG/M metagenome (GOLD analysis project Ga0209212, IMG submission 183996) | Groundwater microbial communities from Rifle, Colorado, USA - Groundwater C2 (SPAdes) (version 2) | ecosystem: Environmental > Aquatic > Deep subsurface > Groundwater | place: Rifle, Colorado...
CGCGCCGAGCTGCTCCGCCCGCTCCAGCCGCTCGATGGCGTCCGGGCGCAGCGGGTTCACGCTGGCGCCCAGAAGAAGATTGGGGTAGCGGCGGATCTCGGCGGCGATGAACTCGTTGGGAATGTAGATCTCGGTCTTCTCCCGGTCCAGTTCGCCGTCATCACGCACCACCCCGTCCATCGCCAGGATCACCGCGGAGGCGACCCGCTTCGACTGTGCCAGCTTCTCCGAGATGCGACGCAGCACCAGGCCGTCCCCCTCCAGGCGCAGCTCCCGGTCCGTGACGCCGAAGGCCCTGAGGTAGATGCGGTATTTCCAGCTCTTCCTCAATCCGGGGGAGACGAAGCAGCCGCTCTCCCCGGCGCCGATACCGGCAGTATGGCAATGAATGTCGATGATGGTCTTGGGGGGCATGGTACTTTCAGCCTGCATGGCACTCTCTCTTTATGGCAACCCTCTCGGATGCTGACTGGCATCTTTGATGGTGCCTGTGTCTCTGTTTCTGCCGAAGCATGCAGCTCTTTTACATGTAGCGTGCCAAGAGGCGATCCTTTGCTATCATCCCGATGTGCTGTGACTTTTGCCTCGCACGGCTCCCCTGAATCAGGCGCAGACAATGACAGTTGACATTTTTTGCGTATGGACTATACATTGTGTGCATGAAAACACAAAGAGCTAAAGACAACGAGTGGAGTTTCTTCGAGACAGTGTCGCGTGCCGCCTTTGCCAATCCCTTCGGCGACACCAGGGACGACCTCGACCTGGCGATCAGTGGAGCCGCGCCGGGTTCATCCGCCGAGGAGATACTGGGTGCCGTGCTGGGCCGCCTCGACACGGCGATCGACGCCCTGCGCCACAAGGGGCTGGCCGACCTGCGCCGCCAGGAAGCGAACCGGCGCGAGGTGCTGCGCACCGTCTTTCTGTTTCAGATCTTCCACAGGCACGTAGCGGACTTCGACCGGCTGATCCAGGCCCAGCTTAAGGAAGGGGTCACGCCCAGCCGTGTCTCCTTCGCCCGGGAGGTGCTGGGAGAGCTGACCAGCCTCGGGTTCGACGACGAGGAAGCCTTGCGCTTCTTCGCAGTATTCTACCAGCTGCGCCGCGCCTTTTATTTCATCAGAAGCGGCCTGGTCGGCAACTCCCCCGCCATGAAAACGCTGCGCCGCCATCTCTGGGACTGCGTCTTCACCCACGACATCCGCTGGTTCGAGTCCGGGCTCTGGAACAGGATGGAGGAGTTCTCCATCCTGCTGCTCGGGGAGACCGGGACCGGGAAGGGGGCCGCGGCCGCCGCCATCGGGCGCTCCGGCTTCATCCCCTTCGACCCGATCAGGGGGCATTTCACCGAAAGCTTCACCCGCAACTTCGTGTCCATCAACCTCTCCCAGTACTCCGAGGGTGTGCTGGAATCCGAGCTGTTTGGGCACAAGAAAGGGGCTTTCACCGGCGCTGTAGACAATCACGAGGGGCTTTTCAGCCGCTGCGCCACCCACGGCGTAATCTTCCTGGACGAGATCGGCGACGTAAGCATCCCGGTGCAGATCAAGCTGCTCCAGGTGCTGCAGGAGCGGATCTTCTTTCCCGTCGGCAGCCACGAGCCCAAGCGCTTCAGCGGGCGCATCGTCGCAGCGACCAACCGGCCTCTGGACGAAATGATAGCGGGCGGAAAATTCCGGGAAGACCTTTACTATCGTCTCTGTTCCGACCAGGTGACCCTGCCGCCACTCAGGGTAAGGCTCAAGGAGGATCCCCGCGAGATGGAGAACCTTCTGGACGCCATACTGTCGCGCCTGGCTGGCGGGATCGGCTCCCGGGAAAAGCAGCTGGCCGGCAAAATATTGAAGCGCGATGTCGGGGCTGACTATCCCTGGCCCGGCAACGTGCGGGAACTGGAGCAGGCTGTGAAAAGGATCATCCTGACCGGGCGCTATCAGCCGATGAAACGGGATGAGGGGCAGCGCGAGGCTGCGGACGGGTTGGCGTACCAGTTGAAACAAGGACTCCTGAACGCGGAAGAGTTGCTGGCGGCCTACTGTGGCCTGCTGTACCAACGCCTCGGCACCTATGAAGAGGTGTCGCGCAGGATGCAGCTGGACCGCCGGACCGTGAAAAAATACATACAGATGGAAGAGGCGAGCCGCATGGCTGGAGGCGACCGGGGAGCGTCCTGAAATTGCCGGTCTCCAACCGCCGAAAGCGGAACAAACTTAAAGCCTACTAGTTTGATAGATAATGTATCTATTTTTCTTGACTGTTTCAGTTTTATTAAGTATCTTTCGAAAGCCCCCCACTTGCACGGGTTCGTTACGCTCAGCGGTTACGAGTTGTGCAGCGGCGGCGGAGGAGAATTTTGGCGACACTTGGTAGTGACTGAGGGGGAGAGAACCATGAAGATCGATCAGAACAAATTGCGGGAGCTTTTGGCCCGGGATTTTTCTCCTCCTTCTGCCGATGAGTTGCGCCGGGAGGATAGCGTCTTCTTTGTGGGGGGGGACCTGCCGGAGCGGCCGACCCTGGAAACCCTTTTTGACAGCCATTACCAGTGCAACGCCGCGCTTTTCCACCTCACCTTCGGCGACATGGAGAGCTTTCACAAGGGCGAAACCTTGGCCCGGATGATAAAGAAGAACTTCAACACCCGCCTGGTGGGCAGGCTCGATTTCCCCGCGCCGTCCCGCCTGATTGAGCGCGCCTATGCCGCCGGAGTCGACATCCTCGACATCCCGCTCACCGCTTTTGATCGCGCTGCCGCGGCTAAGGACGGCCATACCACCAAGGAGAGGCTGCACGCCATCAACGATGCCCGCGCCGTGTTCCCCCGCTGGTCCGTGGTCTCCACTTTGCGTGCGGGAGAGGAGCCGGTCGCTTCCACCATCGAGGGAATCGACGCGCTTTTGGCGGCCGCAGTAGTACCGCTGGTTACCGTGTCGGGTCGCGCCGCACATCTCGCAGTCGAGGACCTGGCGCGGATCTTCGCTCATCTGCAATCCGGCTGGCGCAGCAGCAAGGCCGTGATAAAACCCCTTTTGCCACTGATTTATCTCTCCACGCCGTTCGTGTCGGCCGTACCGCGCAACGGCCTGCGCTGCTTCATCGACAGCATCGAGGACAGGGCCCTGCTGGCGACCTCGGATCTGCGCCGGGTTCTCCGGGTGAAAGAGGTGGAGCAGTCCTTCGAGTCTTCAGGGCTGTAGCCGGACTGTAACCCTTAGCGACAACCTTCACCGTTAACCTCCTCAAGGAACGCCGACAGCACATGAATAAAGACCAGCGCGAAGACCAACCTTTGAGCGACGACCAGCTCTTCGAGAAGCCGCTCAAGATCGACAACCGCCCCATGTGGCTCATCCTCCTGGACAAGACGGCGCGCTACCAGGTGATAGCCGGGGTTGCGCTGGTCATGGCATTTCTGCTCAACCTTTCTCCGCCCCAAGGTCTTTCCGTGGAGGGGTACCGGTCGCTGGTGCTGTTTGGCGTGACCATCTTCTTCTGGATCGTGGGGATGCTCCCCATCGCGGTGACGGCGCTCCTCTCCATGGTGATGCTGCCGCTTCTGGGGATCATGGACGCCAAGAAGACCTACTCGATGTTCGGCAACGAGGCGGTCTTCTTCATCCTGGGCGCCTTCATCCTGGCCGCCGCCATGACCGGCACCGGCATCTCCGCCCGGCTGGCCCGCGCCATGCTGGCGAGATTCGGCAAGACCCCGAGAAGCCTGGCCATTACCGTCTTTCTCCTCTCCGCCTTTCTTTCTTTCATCATGAGCGAGCACGCGGTAGCCGCCATGCTCTTTCCCGTGGTAACCGAGCTCACCACCGCGCTCAGGCTGGAAAAGGGGAAGAGCAACTTCGGCCGGCTGCTGTTCATGTCCATGGCCTGGGGCTGCATCATCGGCGGCATCGCCACCTTCCTCGGGGGCGCCCGGGCGCCGCTCGCCGTCGGGCTTCTTCGAGAGGCGACGGGGCTTCATTTCACCTTCATGGAATGGAGCATAGCCGCCTGCATGATCGTCTTTCCCCTCCTGATCATCGGTTTTTTCGTCCTGATCAAGTTCTTCCCCGTCGATATAGACGACGTGGAGGTGGGGCGCAAGTTCCTGAACCAGAAGCGCCTGGAAACCGGGAAGATGAGCTACGACGAGATGCTGACCGCCCTGGTCATGGTCTCGACCATCGTCTGCTGGATCCTGCTGGGCGAGAAGACCGGGCTTGCCGCCATTGCCATCCTGGGTTCCGCAGCCCTGTTCACCTTCAAGGTCGTCTCCTGGCAGAAGATCGAGGAGTACGTGAACTGGGGCATCATCCTGATGTACGGCGGCACCATCGCGCTCGCTTCGGCGATGGAAAAAACCGGGGCGGCAGTCTGGATCGTGGAGAAGGGACTGGGTGGGCTGTACCACTCCCCGCTGGCCATTATCGCCGTGATCTCGCTGGTCGCCATCATCCTCACCGAGTGCATAAGCCATGCGGCGGTGGTCGCCATTCTCATGCCGGTCGGGATGGGACTGTGCCAATCAACAGGGATCGATCCCAAGGTCATGACCCTCTCCATCGCGCTCCCGGCAGGGCTTGCCTACTGCCTTCCCATGGGGACTCCGGCCACCGCCATCGCCTACGCCTCGGGCTATCTCAAGAGCCGGGACATCATCGTCTCCGGCTGCGTCATCATGGCCATCTCCTGGCTGCTTTTCATGGCCTCGGTCCTTTTCGTCTGGCCGCTGATCGGGCTGAATCTGTAAGAAACTTTTTATCAGGACCGGCAAAGATATTCTTGACAAGTAAGCTTTGTAGGTGTAAAGGGTTATCCTACTTGTTTGGTAGGCTAACTAGTAGGCGAGGGTGGGACCGGGTTGGACCGGTTCTTCCTGACCAGCGGAAAGGGATTGTGACATTCCTGAAGGGCGCAGTACGCAGCAAAAAAATTTTTGAATCTTTAGTCTACAAATTCTATGGAGTAACACAACAAAAGGAGGTTGTCATGCAAATGAGACATCTGTTTTCTGCCGCCGCACTTCTCGCACTTGTCGGTGCCACAGTGCCAGTCAACGCCACCGCAGCGCCGCAGGAGTTTCTGAACGTCTCCTACGACCCGACCCGCGAGCTGTATCAGGACTTCAACAAGGCCTTCCTCAAGCAGTGGAAGCAGAAAGGCGGCCAGGACGTCACCTTCAAGCAGTCGCACGGCGGCTCGGGCAAGCAGGCCAGGGGTGTCATCGACGGGCTCGAGGCGGACGTTGTCACCCTGGCGCTGGCCTACGACATCGATGAGATTGGCAACAAGGCCAAGCTCATACCCGAGAACTGGCAGAAGCGGCTCCCCAACAACAGCTCCCCCTACACCTCCACCATCGTATTCCTGGTGCGCAAGGGTAACCCCAAGCAGATCAAGGACTGGAACGACCTGGTAAAGCCGGGTGTGGCGGTGATCACCCCCAACCCCAAGACCTCCGGCGGGGCGCGCTGGAACTACCTGGCCGCCTGGGCCTACGCCCTGAAGCAGAAGGGGGGCAACGAGGCCAAGGCCAAGCAGTTCGTGGCCGAACTCTTCAAACATGTCCCGGTCCTCGACTCCGGCGCCCGCGGCTCCACCACCACCTTCGTGCAGCGCGGCCAGGGGGACGTGCTGCTCGCCTGGGAGAACGAGGCCTTCCTGGCGGTGAACGAACTGGGCAAGGACAAGTTCGAGATTGTGGTTCCCTCCCTGAGCATCCTGGCCGAGCCGCCGGTTACCGTGGTGGACAAGGTGGTGGACCGGAAGGGGACCAGGAAGCTCGCCGAGGAGTACCTGAAATACCTCTATTCCCCCGAAGGACAGGAGCTGGCGGCGCAGAACTACTACCGCCCGCGCGACAAGAAGGTGGCGGCCAAGTACGCCAAGCTGTTCCCCAAGGTGAAACTGGTCACCATCGACGACACCTTCGGCGGCTGGAAGAAGGCGCAGAAGGTCCATTTCGCCGACGGCGGGATTTTCGATCAGATCTTCGCCGGCCGGAAGTGATTACTGTGGCAACCGGTTGACTGGAAAAACTGGAGGCCAGGTCTTCCTCTTTACCAGGGTGCCCTGGCCTTTTCAGCCAGAGAAGGGGAAATGACCAACAGCGGTGGCTGCGATCCATCAGCACACCGGGAGACAGGATCGACAAAGGGAGATGTCTCGCCTCCTCGCAGCGTGCCGCTGGGTTAAACAACGACCTGTCTCCCACGCCGGGGAAAGGAGCAAACCGTGTCTGAGCATGTGATCATAGTAGGGAAGGGTGGCGTCGGCAAGACGACAACAGCAGCCAATTTGGCTGCCGCGTTGGCGGTGACTGGAAACAAGGTGCTGCGAGTCGGCCATCACATGCCGGGATGCTGGAAAACCGATCCTCTCCCGGAAAATGCAAGAAGGCCCGTCCGCTCCCGGGTGCGCACCAGGGTTCAGAAATTCGTTGTATGTCGAGGCTCGCGAGCTTGGGCTGGCCCGAAAATCGGATCTGCTCAGGCACCCAGCCATCTCCGGCTTTGGCCCCGACTTCGTCATTCATGACCTGGACTGGCAGCCCGGCACCACATTTGAGCTGCCTGATGCCACCGAAGGGGTGGCGCGTCTGGTGGCAGTCACCTCGGCGGATATGGGAGCGATAAACGCGGTAAATGAGCTCTTCGCCTGGTTGAACACGGTAGCCGCCGTGGATTGCCGTTTTGGCGGCCTCGTGGTGAACAACCTGCCCGGGCCGCTTCACAAGGCGATTGTCGCCGATTATGCTGCCCAGGCCAACGCCGCCGTTGTTGCCAACATACCCCATTCCCTGATGGTTTCGGTGAGCGATTTCTGTGGCCAGCCGACCCTTGAGACTGCGCCCTTCTCCAACATTTCCCAGACTTATCGCAAACTGGCCGGGGTCGTGCTTGAGCCTAACGAGGTGAGGCGCCCGGGTTTCCTGAAGCGCGGGGCGCTGGGACAATGGGCCCTCAGGTGGGGGGAGATCATAGCCGAATTGGAGACGGGAGTGGTGCGGGATGGCTCGAACATCTGAGGGGGAAAGCCGCGCACCGGCAGTCATTCATATCCTTGCGACAGCTGGTTACCCGATCATACCAGCTGTTCTGCATTGATACCCATTGCTGCGGCCAACTTCACACGGGTAGCCTTACGGAGCTTGCTTTCCCCGCTTTCCATTTGAGAGAGCGATGCTTGGGTGATCCCAGCCCTTTTCGCTACTTCGGTCTGGGTAAGTCCTAGGTATTCACGCCATGCACGCAGGTAAGTCTGCCCTTCCTTTATGACTTTGCCCACAATAGCGTGGGGAACGCCGCCCCCTTCAGGTATCCATAGCTTGGACGCTTTGATTGCTTCGGCCTCTTTGGGGTGCTCACGGGCAAAATCTTCGAAGGGGAGCACAACAAAGGCGGCAACCCCGTCTTGGTAGATTGTCTGGATCCTAGTAGGTTCGATCATCGCGTTTTTTCACCTCTTCTATGGCCTGATCGGAGCCATTCTGTATCCCGCGCTGTCTTTTTCTGCCCCATCGGCACCCTGCACCCCGGTAACCATCGAGGGCACAATTGAAGAGATTTCCTGGATACCTTCACGGTTTGCAAAAGGAAGTCCTGGAACCTCTGGTAGCGCCAGACACGACAGAACCTTTCCAGCCCACTATATAATCAAATTAGTTGATTCTACCACTACTCCAGTCCATGACCGTGGCGGTGTCCGGTATTGTGGTCACGCAGATCGTCTGCTGATCAATCACAAAGAAGACGGCCGTTATTTGCAACAAGGGATGAGGGTCAAGGTCATCAATTACTATTCTGGCGGTGACGAAGGCGGAATTTGGACTTCTTATACCGCCATAGAATTCATTTACTGAAAGATGACTCCTGAAAAGTTTTGTCAGCTTCAGCGTGTAGTTTTAGACCGAGCGCCGCAATGATTTTGAGGATGGTATCGAAGCTAGGAACTCGTTCACCTGAAAGTGCTTTATATAGACTTTCACGGGAAAGACCAGCGTCGCGGGCAACCTGTGACATCCCTTTAGCGCGAGCTATGTCACCAAGTGCCTTGGCAATAAAAGCCGCATCGCCATTGGCCTCTTCAAGGGACGCCTCAAGATAGGCCGCCATTTCTTCCTGAGTGCGGAGGTGTTCGGCAACATCATAACGACTGGTAGCTGTTTTTGGCATGTTCAACTCCTATAGGTTCTGTGCAAGCCGAATTGCTGTCTTAATGTCCCGAGACTGGCTGCTCTTGTCGCCACCGGCCAGCAGGATGATCAACTCGCTGCCGCGTTGGATGAAATAAACACGATAACCGGGACCGTAGTCTATGCGCATTTCGGAGACAGCTTCTACCACAGGTTTAACGTCTCCTGCATTTCCAGAGGCAAGTCGTTCAATCCTTACGAGGACACGGGCCTTGGCCTTCACGTCTCGCAGGTTGTCGAGCCAGTTGGCAAACAGGTCGGTCTTGCGGATTTCGATCATGGGTAAACTGTATCCGCCTGGCTACATGTTGTCAAGGTTCTAGAGTGGCTCTGGATTGAACTGTATATACGTACCGATCGGCTGACCGGACCAACTGAGGCCAGGGTTTTTTCCCCTTGGCCTTTTTTTATTCCGAGGTTATGGCTCATGGTAAGGAAGGATTGGATGATTTCCCTTCAGAAAAACGATTGCTGGCCGAAAAGATTGGGCAGGCATCTCATTGGGTGCAAAATGATGTTATTATTGTAAACATTTATCTCACAGCTGTGGAAGATCTGCCATTCCATTTTATTAAAACACTTTAAGATAACGCGTACTGTTACACGGAGGTAAATCATGTTCAAGCAGGTTCTGAGACTCGCTTCGCTGCAGCGGGTTCTCTTTCTCACCATCACGGCTCTGATCCTGTGTGTCCCTGTTCAGGCTCAGGCGGATTTTCGGAAAATCAAGGTGGCCGTCCTGGATTTCCAGCAAAACGGAAAATTCGAGACACCGGACGTGGGCAAGATGGTGGCGGAGTGGTTCACTACCGCCCTGGTCGAAACCGGCCGCTTCGACATCATCGAGCGCAGGCTGCTGCAGCAGATCGTGGACGAGCAGAAGATCAGCGTCTCCGGCATCATCGAGCCGGGGAGCGCCTCGCGGCTGGGCAAGGTCCTGGGGGTGAAGACCGTGGTGACCGGGACGGTGCAGAGTTTCGACGGCAGGCTCGAGATCAACGCCCGCGTGATAAACGTGGAGACCGGTTCCATCATCGCGGCTGAAAAGGTCCAGGCCGATTCGACGGCTCGCCTCACCGATTTGGTGCGGCTCATCTCGGTCAAGGTGGTACGGGCCTTCCCGCTGGAGGGATACGTGGTGCAGCGCACCAAGGACCGCGTGATCATCGACCTGGGCAGGCAGGCCGGCGTGCAGCCGGGAATGCGTTTCAGCGTCTACACTGAGGGGAAGGCGATAAAGCATCCCATCACCGGTGAGATCCTGGACATCGAAAAGATCGAGAACGGTGTGGTGGAGGTCCGCGAGGTGAGGGAAAAGACCTCCCACGGCAGGATCACGGAGGAAAACGTCCCGGAGGCGATCAAGAGCAGGCAACTGGTCCGGGTCTATCGGCCGCAGGACCAGTTGGCTGAGCCGGACCTGCTCCCCGACGCCGCGCCGGAGCCGTTGCGGGTGCCGCTACCGGTGCCTGTGAGCAAGCCGTTGCCTGTGACCAAGCCGGGACCGGCTCTGCAACAGGGGGCTTTGCCGCAGAGTTTCGTGCTGAGCCAGCACACCGACGACATCAAGGCCCTCGCCTTCAGCCGCTCCGGCAGGCTGGCGGCATCCGCGGACCAGGACCACGTCATCATCCTGTGGGACGCCCGCAGCTGGAAACCTCTGGCCACCCTGCGCGGCCACCGCAGCGAGGTCAAGTCGGTCCGCTTCAGCAGCGACGAGCGCTATCTCGCCTCCGGCAGCGGCGACGAGACCGCGATCGTCTGGGACGTGCAGCAGAAGGGGGAGGTGCGCAACTTCAAGGTGGGCAAGACCGTCAACGCCGTGGCCTTCAGTCCCGACGGCACGCTTTTGGCCACCGGGCTCAACTCGAAGTCGATCTTCCTCTGGGACCTGCAAAGCGGTGCCAAGGTGGCTACCTTCACCGCCAAGGACGACGTTTTCGATCTGGCGTTCAGCCCGGACGGGAAGGTTCTGGCGACAGGAGGCAACAACCATTGGCTCCAGCTCTGGGATCTGGCGAGCGGCACGCTGATCCGTAACCTGGTAGGCCACAAGCGCGACATCAGGGTGGTGACCTTTAACAAGGCGGGCAATCTGCTGATCACCGCGGGCGACGACAAGAAGATCATCTGCTGGGACATCGCCACCGGGAACCAGGTCAAGGTGCTGGAAGGGCATCGGAACAGCGTGCGTTCCCTGGGTGTGAGCGCTGACGGCAGTCGGCTGGTCTCCGGGGACGGTCGCAAAGAGGGAGGGATCATCGTCTGGAACCTGCAAAGCGGCCAGGAAACGGCGCGCGTCGACAGCGAGCGCGACTTCGAACGCCTGGCCCTGAGCCCGGACGGCTGCACCGTGCTGCTTGGCTGCGACAAGAATCTGGTGGTGCGCGGCATAAAATGATGCGTGATTGTCCAATCTCCCGCGGATCTTCTTCCCATCAAGGGGGAGGGGGTGCTTGTCTGGAGTGCGGCCGGGTGGCATATACCATGTTCAGGAGGAGGAATGACGATGGGAAAAAGGTGGCAGTTGGCGCTGTTGGCACTGGTATCGGCGGCTCTCTTTGTTCTGGCCGGCTGCTCGGGACGCCAGGCACGCGGTCTCTCTCCGGAGGACAATCCCGAGCATCACTACCTGGTCGGGATGAACGCACTGGAGCAGGGGCGGATCGCAGAGGCACAGGAGAAGTTCGAGAGGGCGCTTTACCTGGACGACGAGTTCTCCAAGGGATATGCCGGTCTGGCCATCACCTGCGCTGAGAGGGCCAAGCGGCAGAGCGACGCCGGGTTCCGCAAGCTGGAGGCGGAAAGGGCCCTGGACTACCTGGGAAAGGCGGAAAAGGAAAGCGACTCGCCGGAAGATCAATTTGAACGCCACGCGGCAGCTATCCGGGTGCACACGCTGCTCAAGGGAAAAGGTTGGCTCACGGAGGCGGAGGATGCCTGCCGGGCAGGGTTAAGCCTGAAGCTGGACGAACGCCGCCTCACCTACTACCAGGGGAGCGAGGCTCTTTCCTACTTCCTGGGAGTCGCCTACCTGGAGGGGCTGGAGTTCCAGAAGGCCCGGGACCGCTTCGCCGAGGTGATGAACGCCAAGCGCGAGGGGAAATGGCATGAGAAGGCGGATCGCGGCTGGCAGAAGACGGACCGTGTGCTGCGCGCCATGGCTGGCATCACCGTCGGCGACGTGGGGAAGAAGATCGCCGTCCAGGACGCGGTCTCCCGGGGCGATCTGGCTGCGCTATTGATGGACGAGATGAAACTGGACCGCCTCTTCGCCGGCCGCATACCTCTGGCCGCCGAGGCCGCCAAGAAGGCGGAATTCACCCCCGCCGACGTACTCGGCACCCCTTTCAAGGAGGAGATCCTGACCACTATGAAGTGGCGGGCTTGAGCCTAAGTATGACGAGACCACCCGTGCCTACCTTTTCAGGCCGGCCGACCAGGTGAGCCGCGGGGAGATGGCCTTCATCATGGAGGACGTGCTGATCAAGCTCAGCGGCGACGAGAAGCTCGCCTCCGCCTATTTCGGGCAGGAGAAGTCCCCTTTCCCTGACGTGCGCAACACCTCTCCGCTTTACAACGCCGTGATGAACATGACCACCCGCGGCATCATGAACGGCGAGCTGTCGGGAGAGTTCCGCCCCAACGACCCGGTGGACGGCGCAGATGCGCTGCTGGCGGTGCGCGTGCTGAAACAGAGGATAAATACCTACTAAGAACCTACTACCATCAAAGGAGGGTTTACTATGACGAGGGCGATCCTTGCAGCTCTGCTGCTTCTCTGCTTCCTGGGGCAGGCCTTGGCTGACGACGGACTGGCGGACCAGATCGATGACACTTTCACCAAGGCCAAGAGCTGGCTCTCCAAGGAGAACCTGTCCCTGACCGGCAACTCCTCCGGCAGGGACGACGCTGCGGCCTTCCGGCAGGAGGTGATCCTTTTCGCGGGCGAGGCGGTAGGCAACCCCAATGCCGTCAGCCCGGCACAGCGCGAGCAGGGTGCCAAGCGGGCCGCAGAGGTCATGGCCCAAAGGGCGGTAGCCGAATACCTGAATGGGTTCGCGCTGGTGGGCGACACCCTCGTGAAGGACGGCATGCTGGAGTACGACAGCGTCAGGTCGGCGGTAAATGGCGTGGTAAAGGGGGTCCAGGTGGTCTGCAAGGACTACAGCCAGGAAAAGGACAGCGCCATCGTCATCGTCAAGCTCGGCATGCACGGACCGGAGGGGTTCGGCTCGGCCATTTACCAGAAGATGTTCAAGGATCCCGAGCTGAAAAAGAGCCTGACCGAGGTGGACGGCAAGCAGGCGCCCAAGTTCAAGCACAAGGTCGAGCCCCTGGACGAGAAATACGACGGCCTGATCATCGACGCCAGCGAGCAGAGCTTCAAGCCGGCGCTGTTCAACAGGATCTTCAGCAGCAAGAACGAACTGCTCTACGATCCTTCGAGAGTGAGCCAGAAGGTCCTCGTGGAGCAGGGTTGCGGCGAGTACACCAACACGGTGGAGAAGGCCAGGGCGGCTCTGGGTGCGCGCGGCATCAAGAACCCGCTCATCGTCAAGGCGACCGGTACCGTGAGCGCGGCTGACCTCCAGGTTTCGGATCAGGACGCGGTGAACATCTTCTCCGCTAACCAGAAGGTGAGCTTCCTGGAAGGGGCCAAGGTCGCCTTCGTGCTGAAATAGGGAAATTGTGCACTCCCCCTCCCTCGACGGGAGGGGGCAGGGGGGTGGGTGACGCCGCGAACCTGGCACCATGTGGCTACTACCCCCACCCCTAACGCGGCCTAGCCGGACCAAAGTGGCAGACTGTGGGGACTAACTCCCCCTCCCTTGACGGGAGGGGGCAGGGGGG
>Ga0209212_1006721_pt1 | contig 13031 bp, 13 predicted proteins | sample RifGroC2_FD_183996 | JGI IMG/M metagenome (GOLD analysis project Ga0209212, IMG submission 183996) | Groundwater microbial communities from Rifle, Colorado, USA - Groundwater C2 (SPAdes) (version 2) | ecosystem: Environmental > Aquatic > Deep subsurface > Groundwater | place: Rifle, Colorado...
AAAGCTTTGGCGCCAAAGGCTATCGTGTAGAGTCTGCAAATGATCTAAAACCGATTTTACAAGACGCCATCAAACAACGCGGCGTCAGCGTTGTCGATTGCCCGGTTGACTATTCTGAAAATATTTTGGGGCTGTCAAAAAAATCTATAAACCATATAAAAGTAGGGGCTGAAAATCTTCAGCCCCTGCATATACAAAATGAATAACGAAGTAAAAATTGCCTACTTTTCTATGGAGATTGGCATCTCCAACAACATACCAACCTATAGCGGCGGTCTGGGCGTCCTCGCGGGAGACACCATAAAATCAGGCGCAGACCTCAAAATACCTTTAGTTGCCGTCACACTACTTTCAAAAAAGGGTTACTTTCGCCAGGATATTGACAGTGATGGAAGACAAATCGAATACCCTATCGATTGGGATCCATCAAAGTTTCTGATACGCTTATCCAGAAAGATTGCGGTCCAAATTGAAGGACGCAACGTTTATATTCAGGCCTGGCGTTACAATGTACAAAGCGTTACCGGAGGAAAAGTAGATGTGATCTATCTCGATACAGATGTCGAGGAAAATACAAAAGAAGACCGTGAGATAACTGCCTTTTTATATGGTGGCGATGATTGTTACCGCCTAAAGCAGGAAATTGTCCTGGGTATCGGCGGAGTACGTATGCTCCATGCGCTTGGCTTTCATATCAAGAAGTATCATATGAATGAAGGGCACGCCAGCTTATTGACGCTTGAACTGCTCCAGATGCACAAAAGGGACATTGAAAGTGTCTGGGATGAGCGATGGATCTGGGATATTGATGCAGTAAGAGAATTGTGTGTATTCACGACTCACACTCCTATCGACGCAGGTCATGACCGATTTTCCTATGACATTGTAAGAAAAGTGCTGGGCGAGATTATTCCTTTAGAGCAATTGAAAAAGCTTGGAGGCGAGAATCATCTCAATATGACATTCCTTGCATTAAACCTGAGCAATTATGTCAACGGTGTCGCTAAAAAGCACGGCGAGGTATCAAAAGCCTTGTTCCCTGGTTACGAAATCAATGCTATTACAAATGGTGTTCATTCATTTACATGGACGTATGAAAGCCTGAAACAATTATATGATAAATATATTCCCGGTTGGGCAAACGAACCAGAATTATTCGTTCGTTCAGAAATCATCCCGGACGGAGAATTATGGGAAGCACATCTCCAGGCTAAAAATAACCTCATTCAATATGTAAAAAAGTCGTCCGATATAGATATTAATCCAGATGTTTTAACCATTGGGTTTGCAAGGCGATTTACTTCGTACAAAAGAGCCGATTTAATATTTTCAGACCTTGACCGTCTATTGAAGATATGTGAAAAAGGCAAGTTCCAGATCCTTTACGCTGGAAAGGCCCACCCCAAAGATACTCCAGGTAAAGATATCATAAAAAAGATTATTGAACTGTCAAAAAAAGTTAACGATAAAATCAAGATCGTGTTTTTAAAGGATTACAATATAGAAATGGCATTAAAGTTGGTCTCAGGAGTCGATGTTTGGCTCAATACGCCATTGCGTCCACGAGAAGCCTCTGGCACCAGCGGTATGAAAGCCGCCCACAACGGTGTAATCAATTTCAGTGTTCTGGATGGGTGGTGGATTGAGGGGCACATTGAAGGAATAACCGGTTGGTCTATTGGCCCTAAACCTATAGAATCTTCTCTCACGAATATTAACGATGCGGCAGATGCTGATGATTTGTACCATAAGTTGGAAAATATCATTATCCCAATGTATTATCACGACAGAAATCAATGGATAAAAATTATGAAAAATTCTATTGGCAAAATTGCCTATTATTTCAACAGTCACCGCATGATGCGTCGATATGTAACCGAGGCATATTTACGATAAGTATAAGCGCTCAGCATTCTTCTTTTTTGTGTAAGGGGTTGACAATAAATAATCTGTACTTGTCCGATACGTTGAAGATCAGACACTGTCAGGGCTAAAGCCCAACTCAGACTTCGTCGTGAGCTCAGTCGAACGATGAGACCTTACTAACCCCAGCCTTAAGGCTGGGGTTAGTGGGTACACGCCATACTGGGGCTTTAGCCCTGACGGCACAATAACACGGAGTTATTCATGTTATTTATTGTCAATCCCTAAGATTATTAGTTATTACTTTAAACGGTAATTTTTTAAATTGCAACTCACAACTTTTAGATTGATTTACGCCGCACCAGGATATGGTAAAAAACTCAGGAAATATTAAGGCTATTATCTTTGACCTGGACGATACTCTTTATGATTGCAGTGGCACACTCGTATTGCGGGGTCGAAGACAGGTTGCCGGGAAGATTGCCAGATTGATTAAGTGTTCTGAAGAAGAGGCGTATAGCCTCCAACTGGAGATGGAAGAAAAATATGGGGTAAAGGCAAATATTTACGAAAAGATCGTATCGCATTACCATCTTCCAGGCACGTATGCACAGGAGTTGTTAGAAGAATTTGTTCATATAAACATTTCGGACATCACTGCCTTTCCTGATGTGATAGAAACCCTGAAACGACTGAAAGCACAGGGTTACAGACTTGTTCTCGTCACCTCCGGAGATAAGGAAATGCAGAGAAAGAAGATCGATGCACTTGGATTAAATAACAGGTACTTTGACGATATCGTGATTACCGAGAGGAATAAGGGTCAGTCAAAGAAAGCCTGTTTTCAGGAAATCATGAAACGCTACGATTTACAGGCCGAAGAAGTTATCTGTGTGGGAGATAAGATAGATGATGAATTATCTGCCAGCAAGTCGCTGGGGATGGTAACGGTGATGTTTGAACACGGCAGGCATTACAAAGCATATTTAAAAGTACAGGATAAATATATAAAACCCGATTATTTTATCAAGCACATCAAAGATATTTTAGGATTAAGAATTTTGAATAACGTGCAGGTTAACCAATTATAAGACATTCGATCATTACACCACCATACCTATAATAACCCCTTCGAAAACCAATTTTCCGTCTACCACGCCCTGTGTATCGAAAATTGCCCTTCTGGGGCGCAGTTCTCTGTTTTTTGCAATGAGAACAAGCTTGTCGCCAGGCACAACCTTCCCTCTAAACTTGACTTTATCAATACCGCCAAAACCAAGGAAGCGGTCATCCTGAATAGTCTTTTTATAATAATAGGTACACAACTGTGCTGCTGCTTCTAGCATGAGTACCCCTGGCATGAGTGGACGACCCGGGATGTGTCCTCGAACCCAAAATTCATTAGATGAAACATCCTTATAACCTACGATTATACTTTGTTCTGGATCGAATTTTACGATACCGCTCAATTGTTCCATCTCATATCGATGCGGTATAATGGCACGAATAGTCTCGATATCTACTATCGACTTATTTAAATCCAGTGTACTTAAATCTGTCAAAATATCTTGTGGCATAGCAAAATAATAGATTTTATATAGAAACCATTAATATAATTGTAATACCCAAAATTAATTTGTAATATGTTAATGACAACCCTTTGACATGTCAATTAAAATATTATCTGGCAATAAGATAAAAATATATTTGACAAGCATGAGATGTTTTGATATAAATCTTATTCATGTTTTTTTCTTTTGTTATTTGTAAAACAACTTGATGTGACTTATGGGTGGTACTTTGTAAGTCGTTCCTTCATTGGTCTCTGTCATAAACATCGTATTATGAAGGGAGGTGATTGTTACTATGAGAAAATTATATATAACATTCATAATGGTATTTGCTTTCGTGTTTGGAATGGGCTTAACAAATGTGCCAGTACTTATCAAATCTGCAATCGCTGGTGCATGCGAGTGCCCGGAAGGTTGCCCATGCAGTCATTGTTCCGGGAAGTCGAAGGATTGTAACTGTAAGAAATAATAACTACTATAGTTTATAATAGAAAAAGCGCCTTATCTTGCGGAAGGCGCTTTTTTTGATACACTCAGCTTTAAGGAATATAAAAAATGAATACATTTATGGCAAAAAAAGAGAATGTAAAAAGGAATTGGTATATCGTAGATGCCAAGGACAAGATTTTAGGCCGGATGTTAACCACCGTTTCAAGAGTCCTTCAAGGCAAGCACAAACCAGAATATACACCCCATGTTGACGTAGGGGATTTTGTTATTATTACCAATGCCAGCAAGGTAAAACTTACCGGGAAAAAGATGGAAGAGAAGATTCACTATTATGTAACACATTTTCAAGGTGGTTTGCGAAAAAGGATGGTTGGTAAAACCCTTGAAACAGCGCCAGAGAAAGTATTCAATCGGTCGGTAAGAAGGATGTTGCCGAGAACGAAACTCGGTAAAGCTATGTTAAGAAAATTAAAGATTTATGAGGGTGCCGAGCATCCACATCTAGCACAACAACCAAAAGAGTTGATTATTCGTAATTAATCGAAGGAGAGAAAAGTGGCAGGAGAACAATATATTTGGGGTACAGGAAGACGCAAGACATCCATTGCAAGGGTAAGGATAAAAAAGGGAAACGGCAAGATACTTGTAAACGATAAGGACCTGGATAGCTATTTTCCTATAGACCGGGAAAGAGGCATGGTAAGGACTCCGCTGAAAACCACAAAAACACAGGGGGAATTTGATGTATTGGTGAACGTTAAAGGCGGTGGTTTAACTGGCCAGGCTGGCGCAATATCTCTTGGTATTGCACGCGCCTTATCCAAATCCAATCCAAACCTTGTGGAAAGTTTGCGTGATGGTGGATTTTTAACAAGGGATAGCAGGATGAAAGAACGTAAAAAATATGGCCAAAAGGGTGCAAGAAAGAGCTTCCAGTGGACTAAACGATAATCTTCCGTTTAGGGCTATTTTGTTCTCTTTAATTTCTGATAATATTGCGTGGCAAGTTTAATGCCTTCCTCGAAGGTTACCTTTGGCTCCCATTTGAGTTCTTCCATTGCCTTCGAACTGTTCAGGCTTATATGATCAATCTCTCCAGGGCGCTTTTCACCAAATATAGGTTCAATGTTTGACGTTAGCGCCCTTTTTACCGTATGAAACACCTCTAGGTCAGAAATTTCTTTCCCCCAGCCAAGATTATAAATCTCACCATTTCCCACCTTATTCAAAACAATCATGTTTGCATTTATAATATCGTCCACATAAACATAATCCCGGGTCTTCGAGCCGTCACCAAAAATCGTAGGACGTATATTTTGAAGCAGCAGTTCGCTGAAAATTGCCACCACCCCTGCCTCGCCATGCGGCGACTGCCTTGGCCCGTAAACATTCGGATACCTCAAGATGGTAAAATTCAAACCATATAATTTGTAAAAAATAGACAAATAATGCTCTACCGTATGCTTGCTTACGCCGTACTGCGAAAGAGGTTCAACAGGACACGTTTCTTTTACAGGCAATTCCTTGGGTTCACCATAAACTGCGCCGCCTGTAGAAACGTAGATAAACTTTTTGACCTGATATTTTTTTGACAATTCACAAAGATTGAGCGAACCCAATATATTAATATTCGCATCATATGCAGGCATCTCTACCGACTTGCGCACATTAACATGAGCGGCATGATGGTCCACAATCTCCGGTTTCTCTTTTTTAAAGACCTCTTCCAGGGAGACCTCATCACAAATATCTACTTCATAAAATAACGCCTTTGGGTTAACATTTTCCTTTCGCCCGGCCGAAAGGTTATCAACTACAACTACATGATGTCTATCTGCAACCAATCTATCTACCAGATGGGAAGCGATAAAACCGGCGCCACCAGTCACAAGTATTTTCACTTAAAAACCCCTTTCTGAGAATTTGCTCAATACTACGTGAATTATCATAATTATGTGTTAAACGGCAACCCTTCCAATATCATCCCTGGATGATCCAATACCATCTTTTTTGCTGCTTCTTCACCCAACTTATCAGACACGACCTTCAATGCCTTCGTAAGTATCGGAGGCCTTCCCGCCGGGGAATGGGCATCCGATGCTATCACATGTACGAGATTATTTTTTAGCATCCACAGGGCGCACTTCATTGGCGCTGCATCAAAATCCCCTGTAATACTTTGTGCCGTTACCTGTAAAATTGCCCCCATCTCTGCAAAGTGTCTAATCATTGAAGGGTCACGCTGGATTTTAAAATTCCTTTCAAGATGAGGTAAAATTGGAGTAAATCCCATCGACCGTAATTTAAATATAACATGCTCTGTTCCTGAAGGAACCCACTGAAATGGGAATTCCAAAAGGATATACTTCCTGCCTCCATTTAGAGTCAAAATACTGCTTTCTTTTAATATTTCCGCATCCAACAAACGGTCACTTAAGTGCACCTCCGCACCGGGGAATATAACCAAATCCAAACCCTCTTGTTTTACCAACTGGTTGAGCAAGTGTATCTTTTCGAGTACTTTATTTGCATCTAAATCATACATCCCATTTTGCACATGAGGTGTGGCTATCATCTTCTTTATTCCATCATTAACCGCAATCCTGCACATTTCAAGTGATTCTGTCATCGTTGTCGGACCGTCATCTATTGCCGGCAATATGTGTGTATGTATATCAATCATAATTGGAGATATAATAGCATGAATATCGAATTAATCAATCAGCATAAATTCTACTTGCATATTCTACATAGTGTAGAATATAATACTTTCAGAGATTACATATCCCCCCTCTTTGATATCGCACAAGGTATAAAAAAGTCACCCTTTCTTTGTATATTTGCGAGAGAGGATTATGGTAAAAGCCATTCAAGAATTAAACAAATATTTATTGTAAAATACTCCACATGAACAAACAATTAAAATTTCATTTCAATCCATTTAAAGAAGGGTTAAATCAAGTCCTGGGAGCGCTGGAAAAGGACATAATGGAGGTGTTATGGAATCGCGGAGAGTCCAGCGTAAAAGAAATCCTTGATGCCTTTTCTTCCGACAGAGACATTTCATATTCCACGGTAATCACCGTCACCAATCGAATGGCCAAAAAAGGACTCCTTAAAAAAAGAAAGGTTGGAAAGGCCTATTTTTATAAACCCACATACGACAGAGAACAATTTTATGAATTAATATCAAAGAAGGTTGTAAAGGGGGTTTCCGAATTTTCTTTTCAATCGGCGATGGTACATTTTCTTGATTATATGGCACAGGTAGACCCTGACAAGATAGAATATTTTTCCAAACTGATTGAATCCAAAAGAAAAAGTAAATCCAGGAGCTAATCCAATGAATAATTTGATAAAGACTCAACGTGGAAAAGCGCTTCTTTACTTTACACTGATTGTATTCATAAACCTTACCGTCTTATCTATAATAATCTTAGGCATAGGACTTGGAATCAAAGGATACGTATCTGATACCAGATTCACCTATGAAGCTGTCACCTGCTGCGGGAGTATTTGTTCGAAGTGTTTTTTTACTTCACGAACCTTTTCGACGATACTTCCCTGGGGCTGTGTTGCAATACTTTTTATTGGAATAGGCATGGCTACTCGCAAAACAATCCGCATGCTATCCTGGAATTATCGATTTATTCGCCCCATTACCCCCCTATCCTCCAAAACTCATCTTAAATTAAAAAAAATTCTACCGCCTATGAATCTTTATGGACAACTTGTACTTTTAGAGAATAACCAGTTACACTGTGCTTTTACTTTAGGTCTATGGAAACCGAAAATATACATATCCTCTGGCATTTGTTCCTATTTATCGAAAAAGGAACTTTTAGCCGTAATCCTCCACGAAACCCATCATAAAAAGAGCAAAGATCCGTTAAAGCTATTTGTTGTCCAAATATTGTATGCGCTCAATTTTTTCCTTCCAATTAATAGTTATCTGATAAATCTGTATTCTGCGGCATCCGAAAAAGCGGCAGATGATAGTGCCATAAATTTTTCCAGAGAGCCATTAGAGCTGGCAAGCGCACTCGTAAAGTTATCCAAATTTAAATTAATGGATACGCTGAGTCCTTCTGCCGCATTTTCCAAAGAACAGAATATTGTAGAAGACCGAATAAGTCGTTTGCTGGAAACACATAAGCCCTTCCCCTATTTGAGTAAGACGCATTTGTATCTTTCGTGCATAGCATCAGTTTTTATTGCAGCAATAATTTGTTTGTCCCTGTTTTCTAAGTCCTTTAACCACACCCACACCATCGAGTGCAAAACAAGGACGTGTAACATGGCTAAGTGCGGATAATCGTATTCTTGACATGAATAGAATGCCCTTAAAAATATTTTTATTCTCTCCACTACTCTTTGTATTTTCCTGCACCTTCATTTTAGCAAGGGAAAATGGTAACAGCACGCCCCAAAAACAAACGAACAGTAAAAACGTTATCATTGAAATGAATGAGGCCGAAGCCCCATTGGACTTAAAATGGCTGATCCAGGAATCCATAGAACACAATCCTGAAATAATTGCAGCCCAAAAACGCTTTAATGCTGCAAAAGCAAAGATTTCACAAGCCAAATCATTGGACGATCCTACCATTCGTGTCGGTTCTTATGATATGTCAAATAACCCGGTCAATGTTAATGGTCAAACCGAAATGCTCCAGCAGCGTTATGGCGTATCACAGAAGATACCTTTCCCTGGAAAATTGCGCCTGCGAAACGAGGTAGCCGTCGAAGAAGCTAATATGATTGAAAGAGATTCTCAATCTAAAATACAGGAAATTACAGCCCTGGTAAAATCAGCCTATTATGAATTCTCTTACGTTAACAGCGCCATTGACATAACGGAGGAGAACCGGGAATTATTACGCAAATTTTCTAAAATTGCTGAAACAAAGTATTCCGTTGGTAAGACTACACAGAGGGACGTGCTTGCAGCCCAGGTTGAATTATCTACATTAGCCAATAACCTTATTGTTTTAAACAAGGAAAGGGAGTCCATTATCGCCCGATTAAATAGCTTATTAGACAGACCCACACATGCCCCTTTGGGCAAACCACGACCATTCAAAAAACATACTCTAACTCTGACGATTAAAGAATTAGAAGACCGCGCTATTAAAAATCGACCTGAACTAAAGAAATTTGATCACGCCGTAAAAAAGGAAGAAGCAACCTTAAAACTTTCGAAGAAGGATTATTACTTTGCAGACCTCGAACCGATGGTGGAATACATGCAGGAAGATAAGCGTTCCGACACATGGGCATCGTCACTCACGATAAACGTCCCCTGGCTTTGGCCGAAAAATCGGTCAAAGGTTAAAGAATCAAAAGAAGGCCTTAATGCCGCTAACGCTGACTATCGTTATATCAATAATAAGACAATGTTTGAGGTCAAAGATTTATTAGTCAGGGTACAATCATCTGAAAGTACGATAAATCTTTATAAAACAGGGGTAATTCCCCAGGCAGAACAATCCTTAAAAGCCGCACGAATCGGATATGAGGCAGACAGGGTGGATTTCCTTACCCTGATTGATAGTCAGAGGATTCTTTTAAATTCGAGATTGCTTTACTGTAGGGCACTAACTGATTTCGAACAAAACCTGGCAAATCTTGAAAGAGCCGTGGGTATACAACTAACCCAATAAAACTATATTTCTTTATCCTCACCTTTCTCCTTTATTTCACAACTAATTATGAATGGGGTGATCGATGTCCTTTAAACAACTTCTTCACCAGTACGGAAATTTCAATAGAAGAGGGTGGCATGGACAAACTTGTTTGTCCGTGTCCAAGTTGATTAAACCTGTGGTTGTTATTCTTGGTATCCTTTTTAGTATTTATGCACACAATGGTGTAGTGGCAAGGCGCGCCTTGCCACTACAAGATGTATTAAACCTTGTTTCTTCCGCAAGCGCAGAAGAACTAAAAGAAAAGAAGATACAGTATTGGACCTGCGGTATGCATCCCTCCGTTAAGATGGATAAGCCCGGCAAATGTCCTATTTGCGCTATGGACCTGGTTCCTGTGTATGAAAAAGGAGCAGGTGCGGAGGAGGCAGGAGCGCTGGCCACCATAGAACTGAGTGAACGAGCCCGCAAACTGGCACAGGTCAAAACTGACATTATTGGTTTCAAATCCTTAACCAAGGATATTTATACGGTAGGTTTAATTGAATATGACGAAAGACTCAAGGCCATGGTATCAGCATGGATACCGGGCAGGATTGATAAGCTCTTTGTTGATTTCACGGGTACTCAAGTTGTAAAGGGGGAATCCGTGGTTTGGATATATAGTCCCGATCTTGTATCCACACAGGAAGAGTATCTGTTAGCGCTGGAAACCTTAGAAAAAGTTACGGAGAGTCCTTTTGATGAAGTAGTAAATGGCGCTAAATCACTCATTGAGGCATCCAAAAGGAGATTATTATGGTGGGGTGTTACGGAGAAACAGATTGAAGAACTCACGAAAAACAAAAAGATAAAACAACACACGGTTATATATGCCCCTATTGGTGGTATTGTCATAGAGAAAAAGGCATTAGAAGGTCAATACGTTATGCAGGGCGAGATGATATACACCGTTGCTGACCTTTCAAACATATGGATGAAAGCCAATATTTATGAGTATGAAATGGCCTGGATCAAGATCGGACAGGAAGTAGAAGTCACTACCCCGACGTATCCAGGTGAGGCATTCATCGGCCGAGTATCTTTTATAGAGCCATTTCTGGATGAGAAGACACGCTCGGTAAAGATACGCTGTGATATTCCCAATCACCAGCTAAAACTCAAACCATCCATGTATGTCAATGCACGCATACGGATACCTGTTGAAGAACTTGAAAAGCAGGGTGAAATTTACGTGAGTGGTCTTGATTACATCTGCCCCAATCACCCGGAAATAAAATCCAGCAGGCCGGGTATCTGTCCTGAAGATAATGTCCCCTTCGTAAAGAAACCCCCTACTCAAACTGAGTTGATTGCTACTGGTGATGTGACTCTACAGCAAGGAGCAATCGGGTTTGAATACGTATGTCCCATGAAATGTCACACCTCTAAAGAACCTGGAGATTGCCCCGTATGTGGTATGAAGCTTGAAAAAGTTCCTGTCTCTGAAGGAAAAGAAATTGTAAAAAAAGAGCCATCAGTCAAGGCGGAAACTCTATACGAGTGCCCTATGAAATGCTATGCATCAAAAACAGATGGTGACTGCCCGGTATGTGGTATGCAGCTTGAAAAAAAGGAGCTGCCTGTTGATGTTTCTGGTGAAAAGCTAACGTGCATTTGCCCGCAAGAATGGGATCCAACTACAGCGCCCAAGTCATGTCCCATGTGCGGCATGATGTTACAAAAGAGTATCACCGTAACTTTACCCACCGGTGAAAAGAAACAAAAATTCGTGTACATGTGTCCCATGGCTTGTATGACCTCAGAAAAACCAGGCGAGTGTCCGGAATGTAAAAGACAAATGGGCCGATGGGAGGTAAGAGAGGATTTGGGGATAAAGGTAAAAAAAATAGAGCATAAAAAACGTAGCGTTTATGCCTGCCCCATGCATCCCGAAGTAATCTCAGATAAACCTGCAGATTGTAACAAATGCGGAATGCACTTAAAAAAGACCACACAAGTTCTCGCCATTCCAGCCACAGCGGTATTAGATACCGGCATCCGAAAGATTGTTTATTTAGACAAAGGCAACGGACAGTACGTCGGGAAAGAAGTCACTCTTGGACCAAAGGCGGGTGATTATTACCCTGTCCTGGAAGGTCTGGAGGAAGGGGATAAGGTTGTCACATCAGCCAACTTCCTCATCGACTCGCAGAGTCAACTTACTGGCGGGGCTAGTGCCCTGTACGGAGGCGCTATGGAATTTAAAGAAGAAAAATAGACTATAAAAGCTTTGAAACCACAGTACAGATTACACAGATTAAAAACATAAAAATCTGAGAAACAAATGGAACAAAAGTCTGTTGATAAATCAATGGATAGAGATATAAGAACGCATGCTATTATTGGGGCGGCAATGGAGGTGCATAGAATTGTAGGGCCAGGGCACCTGGAGGCCGTGTATCAGGAATGTTTGGATATTGAGTTTAAAATAAGAGATATTCCATTTATTTCTCAACCCCGATTGGAAATATTTTATAAAGAACAAAAATTAAAAAAATATTATGTCCCTGATTTTATTGTTTACAATGAAGTTGTTGTCGAAATAAAAGCAGAGCAATCCTTATCGAAGGTCGATGAAGCACAGTTAATAAACAGCCTTATTATCAGCCGTCATAATACAGGGTTACTCCTCAATTTTGGCGAGGAATCACTTCGTTACAAAAGATTTGTAAGTTGAATTTTATAAACACTGATTACACAGTTTTTTAACCCATTTTCATAATCTGTGTAATCTGTGAAATCTGTGGTTACTAACCTTAATTACTATGATCAATAAACTCATTGAACTCTGTTTAAAAAATAGATTCCTCATCATCTGCTTCTACCTCCTGGTGATATTCGGCGGTATTTTCGGACTGAAAAATATCAATATGGACGTCATACCGGACATTGGGGAAAACCAGTGCATCGTCTTTACCGATTGGCCAGGGCGCAGTCCCCAAGATGTAGAAGATCAAGTCACCTACCCCTTAACCGTAAATCTACTCGGTGTACCCGGCGTGAAGGTTATACGTTCCCAATCAGGATTCGGCTTTTCCATGGTATTTATCATCTTTAAGGAAAAAATCGATTTTTACTGGGCGCGTTCCAGGGTTCTGGAGAGATTAAACTTCATCCAACAATTACTGCCTAAAGATGTTATACCCAGATTGGGTCCCGATGCCACAGGACTTGGCCAAATTTTCTGGTATACCGTTGAAGGCGAAGGGTACGACCTTGGACAACTGCGATCTGTCCAGGACTGGTATGTCCGCTATCAACTCAATGCCGTCGAAGGCGTCTCTGAGGTAGCTGGCGTAGGTGGTTTTGTCAAACAATATCAGGTCGATGTCGATCCCAACAAATTGTTGGCATATAACATGACCGTAGGAATGGTGTATGAAGCCGTTCGCAAAAGCAATATTGACGTAGGCGCCAAGGTAGTAGAAAGCAACAATATGGAGTTTATCATCCGTGGACT
>Ga0209212_1006725_pt1 | contig 13024 bp, 12 predicted proteins | sample RifGroC2_FD_183996 | JGI IMG/M metagenome (GOLD analysis project Ga0209212, IMG submission 183996) | Groundwater microbial communities from Rifle, Colorado, USA - Groundwater C2 (SPAdes) (version 2) | ecosystem: Environmental > Aquatic > Deep subsurface > Groundwater | place: Rifle, Colorado...
ATTTCGACACAGCCGGGCTTGTGACACAGCAGTATTGTCTGTAACACATTGAGAAGTAACGCATTAAAGAGCCTGCTGATTCGTTGTTTATTTGCAGTACAAGGCTCGCCGTCAGGGCAAGCTGGTTATTGAAGTACCACCGTTCTATTCTTCGCAGGAATGTGCCGCGTGCGGCCACGTTCATCAGGACAATCGGGTATCACAATCCGAGTTTGTCTGCCTAAGCTGTGGGAACACCGACCATGCGGATCACAACGCGGCAAAGGTTATTGCCATGCGGGGTGTAAAGCTGTTGCTGTCGGGTGAGTATGTCGAAAAGAAGAGGAAACGGTGCGGGATTACAAAAAGCAAGAAGGTAGGGGCGGAAGGCTCTAAACCGGTTGCGGAAACGCAATCTACATCTGGTGAGACCGTGGTAAGCCGTTTGGGTGGCAACACCCCCGCGCTCTGGTCGTTGACCCAGAGAGAAACCCCAGCTATAACCCCACAAGGGCTTTAGCTGGGGGATACTTCATTGGTTACGCGGCTTGACGGAATTCTGTCAAACCATGAACCAATTGGGCGTACTCCAATGTCCCGTCCTTTTTCTGGACGCTTCTGGAGCAATTTGTTTGAGGGTTGGACAACCAATACTGCAACGCCGCACCTTTCTTGCTGGTGGAGATCACCGTATAGCCATCAGCAACACAGCGGTCAACATACTCCGCACCGCTGATAACCTCGCCGTTGAAACTCACCTTAGTAGCTTCCGCCACTTCCTTGGCATACCCGGCTTCCCGCGCACGTTCAGATGCGGCCTTTTTAGTGGCCACGCCCTTCTCGTACTGAGCCCGCATCTGACTGTCGTAACCGCAGAACGCAAAAATCGCGTCACGCCGCTCGGCAGTCTTCAGCCCGACCACTTTGAAACCGAATACTTCCTGTACGGCCTTCTTGGTGATCATGTTGTGCTCATTGGATGTATCCAGGTAGGTCAGCATCACATCGATACCACGCTTGTCGATCGCTTCCGCGAACAGGTTCGGAAAACGCAAATCAGAAAGCGCAGGCAACTGCTCTGCCTCTTTCAGAGAACGCTCAAGCTCGCGCAATGAATGGAGATTCTTCACGCGATGCTCTTGCGCAACCTCGATGGCATGCTGTTTGCGGGACTCCCCCAGCCTCTCGCGCAACAGTAATGCGAAAGGTGAATAGGCTTGGGACAGATCCGGAGGCGTTCCTGACACCGTGCCAATAGGGTACGGCTTCAGAACACCCTTGCCGTAGAGAAAATCATCGACCAGAGTTCTCGATGCATCGTCCGGCAACTCCTCCATGAGACGGATGAAGTAGGGCGAGTTCTCGTTGGTCAGTTCGATTCTTTCCCACTTGAGCAGGTTCGCCAGATGGTGCAGCTTGTCGTCCGACATCCTGCCTCGGTACTCCGGCCTCTCCAGCACGACACTAAACCACTCGCCGACGGAATGAACTTTCTTCGGATTGGCTCGGTACCACTCAATTACCTCAAATGGCACCGCCTTGCCTGCTGCCAGGGCATAGGCGACTTGAACTTCATGCCGGTTATTACTCTGCCGAGCATTGCCATACAGCGGACCGTTATGACCATAGTCAAAACGGCTGAGCATGTGCCGGGACATGAAATACTCGATAGTCCCATACTTGGTTTCACCCTTGTCATCAACAAAGGAGCACTGTTGCCGCCGCTGTTCCACATCGAAGCACGGGAAAACGTTGTAAGCAACAGAACCAAGCGCAGTAAAAGCCTTCCACTCATCCGGAAGCATCTCGTACGGCTGGCGCACAATGCCGTGCGGGCGGATGTAATGCATGTCCACCTCGTTGAGCATTGATAAAAACAGTTCTTCGACGTTACCTGGTTGAGTAATGCCGAATTTCCCATAATCATTGCGCGCAACGGTCAAGGCTGCACCATCCTTAAACACCTCGATGCCGGCGGGCGGCAGAGAGGCGTTCAGAAAGACAAAAACATCAGCCAGCGTGCGCAGTGACATGTGAAACTTCCCTGCTAAATTGATTTGATACATGCTATCTCCGTATTTCTACGGGACGATCACACCCTCACGGGAATGAACATCCCATAAGGGTTGGTTAAATGACGCGGATGCGCCTTGTTTGAAATGCTCCTGACGCGGAGCGACGATTTTCAGCCAGGGCCGAAAAATAGACGACCGGATGCGGTCACGATTGTGGGCACACGGCGCACAAGCGAAACAACACTCGGTTCGAAATGGATTGGTGCTACAGATGCTGTCCGTGACGGACAGCGGGTACGGAAGTCTGCGTTACTTTAACGCCCACGCAGCGCTGGCAAACGAAATAATACTGCGTCTTGCAAAATACATCAACAGAATTGCCCGCTTTGGCTTTTTTCTTCAATCTGTAAGCTAGCCACATGGATAATTATCGGTTGCGCCGTAAAACCCCCCGCCGTTCAGGGCTGGATATAAGGCGCGGATGCCGCAGGCATCCCTGCTGGTTCGCGTGTGTGGATTGCGGCTATGAAAACAATGCCGATGTGGTCGGCGCAATCAACGTCCTCAACCGAGGAATGAAGATGCTCGAAGGGCAGGACACGGCAGACGCTTCTGCCGGGTGCGCAAGCACAGCCCGGATAGCCTGTGAAGTGAACGGTGCGGTAATGCCGTCAGCAGCAGGAACCCACCGAAGCGACTCAGGGGTGGCTCAATGCCTCGCCTGAGCGCCGTAGGAATTCCCCGGCATGAATGCCGGGGAGGATGTCAAGCAGCAACCATCATTTTGATCACGTCCTTTACTTCCTGGATGTTCTCAGGAGTTTGAGGGCAATCCTTAAAGATAGTATTTGCACTAACAGCCATCGCTTTGATGGCAGAAACCTTATCGATCTCTTTGCCGATAACTGTCATGCAGTCGGTAATGAAAAAACACAAGGCGTCAGTGAAAGGAACAGAGGATGCTGTAACGGAGATGCTCATAATTTCCTCGCGAAAAAGGTGAGCATCTTCCGGTAGGAAGAATACCCACCGGGTTAATAAAAGTGCTTGCGCACAAGTTGAAACTGCTAACCACAAAGGGTCAGCGATCGAGCACCACAAGGGCGCAGGAAACCGTCATTCCGATGAAAACCGGATGAAATAGAATTAAAGATCAGCATGAGAATGCAGGTTTGAAGAAGGGCTGATGCCCGACTGAGGTGTCCGTTGCCGGACTGGGGTATGAAAGTCTGCGTTACTTTAACGTCCACACAGCGCTGACGACCAACAATGGTTACGTGAATTTACCAGAATAGCCAACTTTCTTCAACAAATTTCCCTCACAAATTTCCCTCTCTAAACCTGGCAATCCTCTGCATGCTTAACCAGCATCTGCACCGTGGTCCTTCCGTTGTATTCGTTGATTCCAAGCGAATAAACCAGCCGCGACTGCGACGAAATCAATTTATTCTGAAAAAACCAAATAGCATCGAACATCTCGCCGCCCTTGGACAGCTTCAGTTTCAGGTGTTTGTCCTTGAGAATGCGCTGTTCCAACACGGTGACCTTCGCATCAAATGATGGGGCAGGGAAGCCTTGCCCCCATATCGCGGACTCCATTTCCTTGACCAAATGAAGTCTCCCACCGCTAAAGCCCCGAAGGTCTTGTAGCGGGGGTTTCCTGGGTCAACGACCAGAGCGCAGAGGTGTTACCACCCAAACGGCTTACCACGGTCTCACCAGACGTAGATTGTGATTCCTCACAACCGGTTCGAGAGCCTTCCGCCCCTACCTTCGCGCCTGATGTTCGGGCTGTTAAGCCAGTTACATCGGCGGAGACACCCTTTACGGGCGTGATACGTGTGATCCTGCACCGCTTCTTTTCTTTCTGAACACACTTGCCGGCCAGCAATTGCCGGACACCACGCATGGCGATAACCTTCGTCGCGTTGTGATCCGCATGGTCGGTGTTCCCGCAGCTTAGGCAGACGAATTCGGATTGTGATACCCGATTGTCCTGGTGAACGTGGCCGCACGCGGCACATTCCTGCGAAGAATAGAACGGTGGTACTTCGATAGTCAGCTTGCCCTGACGGCGAGCCTTATACTGCAAATAGGTCTTGGTCTGCCCCCAAGTCGAAGCCAGAATGGATTTGTTGAGGCCGGACTTGGCACGCGCACCATTTCTAATCCAGCGCCCATGCTCATCCTGCTTTGGCTTGGCTTTCCCGGTCATGTTCTTGACCTTGAGTGCTTCGAACACGTACAGCTTGTAGCGCGGATCGACTGAAAGCACATGGCTGGTCTTGTGGGCAACATCCCGGCGCACGTCGGCACCGTACCGCTGATAACGCGCCACGCGACGTTTGGCCTTGAGCCAGCCAGCCGAACCTTTGTCTCGGCGTGCCTGACGGCGCTGCCAGCGTTTCTTGTGACGTTCCTGGGCGATCAGGCGTTTCTCCTGAGCTTCCGAAAAGTCGAATTGCTGGTGATCGCTCCCGGCCAGCGGCAAGGTGACGCCCCGATCCAGCCCGGCAGTCATCTTGCGCAACTCTGTTTCGTCGAACTGGATCAGCCAGTCGGTTGTATCTTTGTCGGTTGGCTCAGGAACGCCATCGTCGTAGTTGAACGAAACGTGCCAGCGCCCGGCGTGAATGCTGATATGCAGTGAGGCAGGCAGTTTGAATTCCTTGTGCGCCTTGAAGTCCAGAATTCCGACCGGGAATTTCTTGGTGCCGATGTGAAGCTGGTGTCCGGTGATTTCGCCCGTGTCGGTATCCACGACCGGCGCAAACTTGAATACCTCCGAGGTGAGCCATACCGACTGCTTGCCGTGCCGCTGGTGAATCACCGGGCGACCGGCCAGCTTGGAGAAATACCGGCCATAGGCTTGTTTCCACAGCACCGCGCCGTTGCGCAACAAGACGCTGGGAACTTCTGACAGGTAGGGCGTAAGTTCGGTCTTGAACTGGCTGTATTGCTGGTCTATCGGGGCGTACTGCCCGGCGTGCTGCAAGGACTTCCGGGCAAAGCAGCGGAAATACTGATCTTCGCGCACTTTGGAATTGTAGATGTTCCGCTGACAACCGATCCACTGCAACAGGGTTTGTTCCTGTGCGGGAGAGGGGTAACAACGAAAGCGATTACCGATTTGCATGAGAGCCACTATACCAATGGTGCTGAAATCACGAAGCTAAACCGTCCGCTTGACCACCTCTTCACGTGTGTTGTTCCGCTTTAGCGGAATACAACCACGGGGAAGACCCTTGCGATCTTGGCGCAAGGCTGGTGTGGGACTCGCCTAAGAAGGGGAATGCGCGGACTTGGGTTCAGCCTGCCTTCCTCACTAACTTCCCCCCCCAATCGCCGCACTTATGCCGCTCCAGGAAGTCGCATAACAAGATATCTTGCCGATACATAACTACACTGGCGTCAGGCGTTACAGTAATCGTTCCGAGTGCGACCAACATCGCGTAACTCAGCCACAACATCGCGCCAACAGCCAGAGTGGTGGGAACTAAAACTAGCACCAGCACGCCGAGATAACCGGCGCCACCTGTGGCCGACTGGCGTGGGATGCGTAATTTGTTGTTATGTTGCGGCAACTTGCTCTCCTTCTATCTGTGCGCGATAGCGCGAAATGATCGGGTTGTCTGGCGATATAGCGGTTGCGCCCTTGCCGTGCATCTTTTTACCGGCCAACACACTGCCGTAAAAGTTGCCCTCGAACATGAAGCGGCTGGCCGCAATTGACTGAATGGGTGGGTGGCCCAGCTTGAAAGAGTTCGACCACTGCTGCAACTGGGGATCTTTTGGGCAGATCAGCGTCAGCTTTTCCTGCGCGCGCGTGATGGCCACATAGAACAGGCGGCGCTCGTCGGCGATATCGCCTTCCTTGCTGTCTTCATCCACACTCGGAAATTTGCCGTCCGCCAACTCCGGCAGAATAACGTGCGGCCATTGCCCGCCCTTCGAACGATGCACGCTGGTCATCAACACATGGTCGGCATCGCTATCAATGGCGGCATAGCGTTCCGTCAGATCATTCAGGTATTCAACCAGACTGTTGATGGTGTGCTTGCCGTTCCGCGCCATCAAAATAAGCTGCTGCACCATACGGACGCGCTCGTTGGACGATTCCGTTTTGGCGTCATTGCGGGTGAAGTAGTTGTAAAGATTGAGCTTGCGCACCATGTTCTCAAGGAACGTATCGGCAGACATAGTTCCTTTGGTGTTGGCGAAATACCGCCAGCTGTCGATGGCCTCACGGATATTCTTGGTTTTGAACGCCCCACCGGTGCCGGCCGCTGCCGATGCTCTGGCTTCGTAGTGCTGCATGAATTGAATGAAGGAATTCGGTTCCTCCGCAATATCCTCGACCAGCCGTTCAACCACATCGGTGCGCAGGAACAATCCCGGCACCCGCAGCATGGCGCTGATTACCTTGGGCATGACGGATCTGTCCATATCACCCAAACCACCGCCCGCCAGCTGCAAATTGCCACGAACCGACAGAATCTCAGTGCGGTTGAAGAATGGCTCTGCACCAATAATGCGGTAAGGGATGTTATTTCGAAGCAGCGAGGCCTCGACCGACACGCTGTGCGAGTATTCCCGAAGCAGCACCGCCACCTCGGACAATGTTCGCCCCTCATCGACCCACTTGGCGATTGCGGCGGCGGCAGGTTGCCCGCCGTCCACGCCTGACATCAGCACATCGATCAGCGTGTCAGGGTTGCCTGGGGAGGCCAAGCACATCTTGTCCATGCGTTCGCCGTTGTTGCTGATGATGTGGTTAGCCGCCAGCGCAAGGCGGTGGCCATAACGGAAAGTGTGGGGGAGGGGAAAGCGTTTCGCGCCAGGGAAATCGCGCTCGAACAGGGCGTGCATGAAATCGGAACTCGCGCCCCTCCACGAAAAAATTGCCTGATCTTCGTCACCCACCGCCGCCACCAACGCGCGCGTACCGGCCACAGCCTTGAGCAAGTCCCATTGGGCAAGGTTGATGTCCTGAAATTCATCCACAAGAACGTGGTCGTAGCGGTTCGATACGAACTTCGCCACAACGGCCTCGTTGCGTATGGCCGTCACTGGGTCAAAGATCAGGTCGGAGAAGGTGCGCACCCGCGCCTCATGGCGCATCCGCTCGAAGATCAGGAATGTGGTCAAGAAATCACGCTTGAAGCTGGATAGTGGCGATTCCGCGTCCTTGGTGGCCAGATATTCAGACAAAGCATCGAGGGTAGAGCTGCCTTTGATGAAATCGACCACCTCTACGAATTCCTGCACAAGCTCATTGGTTAACTCTAATTGCTCATCACCAGATCGAGTTTCGTTAAACTCAGCCAGCGCCGCGCGCGCCAATTTGGCCACCTCATAGTCTTGGGTGATCAGGCGCATTCTGGGCAGGATTTTACCGCGCTCCAGCGCCCCTACAATTTTCATCCCGAATCCGTGAAAAGTCATTACCTTGGGCGGGGTAAACCCGCTCCTTTGCGCCGCACGCGCCAGGCGCGCAGTGAAATCATCGCTGGCAGACTTGCCGAACATCAGCACCAGAATGCGCGCAGGGTCTGCGCCGGACAGGATCAGGCGCACCAGACGCCCGATAAGGGTCGCGGTCTTGCCGGAGCCAGCCACAGCACTCACCACTAGGTGAGCACTATCCTCGTCGATTACCTGTTGTTGTTGGGGTGTGAACATTTGTGAAGTATGGCAAGAACAAACAAAAGACAAAATGGAAAATGGCGGCGCATGGCCGCCATCATTTTTTGCGCGGGGCGGTAGAGCGCGGATTGCGAAGCAATCCTTGCCTTTTGGATTACCTAACCGCGCTACTCCTTTCTTTTAATCCCCGTGAATAACCATAACCATCAGCACGCTGCATTACCTTGCAATGCTTATGAGATATGTCCGTTACAACGCCTTGAATATTAAAATTCCCGTTAGCTCTAACTTGTACTCGCCCAACATAAAAGCCAACCTTTTTGCCTTTGGTGACATCGGCGCTAACCATATCGCCCGTCTGAAATCCTTTGATGCGCTTCTCCCTTGTGAGGTATCCACGAGGAAAACCAAATGCATCCAACCTGGTGCGCTGATAGCTGCCGCGCCCAGTGGCCTTGATTGCCAGCTTTGGTTTCTGCCAACCTGTCACTGCACCAATCGTACCCACACACACCGCATCGAGCGCATGCGTCTTCGGGATACTCAACCGCGCCCGGTTCCATTTTGTTCTGCCGCCCGTGCCAACCTCAACCGGCAAGCCGGTAGCCTTGAGCGCCACGAACAACGCCCAGCGCGTAGAATTGACTGCAGCCGCATCTTTCAGCGGCCACTTGGCTTGTGCCAGTATCCGGGCGAGCCGAGCCTTGTCCTTGACGAACTCCCGCACATCCCGTGAACCCTTTCTCTGGTTGCAAGGGACGCATGCCAGCGTCAGGTTGCAGGCCCGGTTGGTGCCGCCGTTGGTCTTGGCGTGGATGTGGTCCAGGTTCAGCGGCACGCCCGAAGCATCGCAGTAGGCGCATTTGCGCCCCCATTTCTCCAGCAGGTACTCGCGCAACTCGTAACCGGCCAGCGTGCCTTGTTGATACTCAACGCCTGAAATCTCCGGGTTCTCCATTACTTGCATATCGAAGCGCACCAGCTCCTGACTGATCGCCGCAACCGGTGCCCAGCGCTGGAGCCGCTTGACCCATGCCATCGTGGTATCGACGCGGTGTTGCAGGCTGGGAGCCAACCAGCCTTTAGCCTTGTTCCCGCGATTAAGGAACCTGGGCGCACGGTAGCGCAAACATCCGCGCCTACGGCGGCGCATTTGACGGCGTGCAGTCAATGCTTCGCTTATCTGACGGCCACGGTGCAATAACTCGAAAAGATTAAGCACATGCACCGTAATACCGATATCTCCTGTTGCAGCATCAATACTTTTTGATTCGCGTACCACTGCAATGCCGGTGAACTTACTGCCGGGGTCAATCTTGATTTTGACCGGTTGCAACTCGCAACCGGCGATTTCGCGGTCAATAATCCTGATCAAAAAAGGAACGAGCCGATTGACGCGCGCACGGCCAGAATCAAGCAACTTTCTCGCCCGTTTCTCGCTACACGGCATCAGCGGTTTCTTTCGTTTGTCGATTACAAAAACAGCCACTTCGTTTCTCCTAAATGCGCTTACGCGCCTTGTGACAGAACCTTGCGGTTCGCTCCCCTCGCCAATGTTGTAACGCAGCTTCGGTTCGATACATTGAACCTTGCGACAAGCTGTTTCGTGCTTACCCTACGCTTGTCTACTCCTGCCGCTTGCAGAGCAGCGAACTGAGGAAGCATTCGCTGGTGCGTCTTGTACTTCGTTACAACGTAGCCACGATGTACTGTGACTTAGGCTGGTCAACCGAGCTTCTTACTGCTCTTCCAAGCTCCGGCCTTTAGGCCGGGGTAGTTGACCCTCCGGACAGCCACAACCAGCTACTTTTTCTTCTTTGCAACGGCAGCCTTGAAGGTTGCGCCAGCTTTAAATGCCGGCGCGACGCTCGCCGCGATCTTCATTGCCGCGCCGGTTGCCGGGTTGCGGCCGTTGCGCGCGGCACGCTTACGCGCACTGAAAGTACCGAAACCAGTGATGGCAACATCGTGCCCCTTTGCTACGCTGCTCTGAATCACGTCCAGCAAGGCGTTCAAATGTTCGCCACATTTGGCCTTGGAATCGCCGGTTTTCTTGGCCAGCGCGTCAATCAGGTCGGTTTTTCCAACAGAAGTTTTGTCACTCATCTTTTGTTTCCTTTATCGAATTGCCGGAGTCCGTCCGAGCCGCGGTACTACAACTTATTACTGAGTTACCTTTACCCACGACACCTCGACAACATTAGCGTGTTCCGCTTCTTCTCGGGTAAGGTTGATCCGGACAGGGTTGCTTAGGGGTGAAGAAAACCCCCGTATCTCAGGACTGTTTTTGCCTTGTGACACCAAACAAAGGTACTTGGCATTCCCATTGCGCGCCTTGTTATACAAGCCGCACCCTTCCATGAAACCGTCGTCACTATAGAACATAGGCAATCGAATACTCTTGCCGGCAATCTGCAATTGCAAATCAACCCCTTTTTCAACGAGGTGCTGATAAATCCGCTCACTGAGGACATTCGGACCTTTGCCATGTAAATTCTCGAATGCAGAAATAAAGATGTTCCCATCCGCCGGCGTGACCTTTAAGTAGCGTGCCAGCACGGAACGTGCGCGCTTTGCATCTACATTCCAGCCAACCCTCACCAACGCCACATAACCATCCCCATAGGCCTCTACGGACTCAATTGCTGCGGTAACTGGGCTCTGCATGATCGGCGCAAAAAACTGGCCATCCAAAACCAGCATGGCTTTTTCGTATGCATCAGAACTATGGGCTGCCATTTGCAGTAGCGCCCCGCGCGCAAATACCAGCGTTATCGTGCGGCTATTGTCTTCCAATCGCTTAATCGTTGAATCCCGCCTGGAGAGCAGCCCCGCTGTTTCTGTTGAATCTGACTTGGCGGCAAGCGCATTGCGTATTTGTGCAAGATCACCGCGGAGAACCTCATTCTCAGCCTGCAGCAACTTTACCTGTCTGGATTTCTCCTTATCTTGCTGGAGCAACTCAACTCGCCGGGTAAGCTCACGCTCATCGAGCGAAGTCGTCGCTTTGACCAACAGCACCGCTTGGCCAGATTGATTGACGGACAAACTTTCCTCTGACTCAACGATCTTGACCAAGGATGCCCCGATAATCTGGATGTTCTCGGTCAAATCCCCATTCTCACGCAATGTCGTGGTGCTCAGGATATACGTTCCGGCTTCACCGCTGGCTTTCAGTTTGATCTGTTCCAAAGCCGCCTGCCTGGCGCTAGCACGGTTGTCGCCATCCCCCATGATGTAGCCAACCTCAAACGATTTGCTCCATTCAGCTCGGGCACTGAGCGCAATAAATACCAGCACGGAGGCCAGCATGCAAAGGCTGCTTTTTCGAATCCTCAGCATTATTGGCTTTCGGCAACAAGCACGCAAAGCTGTGACACATTATTATCGATCTGCATTATTTCCTCTTTGACCACCATAACGGGGGCAAGAAAAACCTCGCTAGTCTCAGAAACAACCATGCTGTACCGCCCGGACCCCATTTGGCGGCCTGTTGCAAGATGCTCTTCGCCTGACACGGTGACGTGCTTTGCTCTGGCAAGAGCCGCTTGAGCCCTCAAGAGTGCAATGTTGCGCGCCTTCCTGTCAGCAAGTGACGCCGCCGGCGCGCATCCATAGAATGCGCCAGCTTGGTCAGCAGGGATGCCACGTTCCGCGTGAGGCGAACCGCGCGCTTCCGCACCGGCCGCCACAGCACACAACAACGCAACTACCCCAATTAGGCGCATGCTACACACCGACCTCACCTGTGTAGACGATCCCCGCTTTATTGCTCAACGGAGTCGCAGTTACATTAGGTTTTATCACCACTCCACTTGTAACCGCCGATGTGGCATCGGTTTGGCCTGCACCGCTTTCTGGAACCGCAGCCTTGGTGTCTTTGGCGCCTTCGGGTTGCTTTGCAATGCCCTGCTCCAGAGACTTTTCGCGCTGCTCATCAGCTTTTTGCTGCTGCGCTTCGTCCTGATGCTGCTTACGGCGCTCATTCAAGCGGCGAGTGAGATCATCAAAAGCTTTGGCGGCAGTGTTGTCGTGTGCCTTCGCCCGCTGTTCCTGCAAGATGCGATTGAACTGTGCATAAGGCAGCTTGAGCAAAATGAAGGCGTTGTACTTGCCATCCATGACCTTCACTTCCTGGCGCACCACCTCGAATCCAATCACGGGCACCTGGCTCACCAGCTTGTCGATCAACGCGATGTATTGCTCCTTGCTCACGCTGCTATTGTCATCCCGAGAATACAGACGCTCAGACCCGGACAATTCCTGGTTGTACATCTTGGCGAGGCCGAATTCAGCATCCAACATGGCTTTTCGCATCGCTACACGCATCGTGTCCGATTCAGAAATCCCAACAGCATAGACACCAGTGTCATCCGGGTGCGGCTGCGCAAGCGCCCAATCCGGTACTTTGGAAAGAGTCACCTCCATACGTTGTTGTTCTTGTACGCGCCTTTCAACTGCCGCAGTGGCGTGAACTACCGATGCCTTGACCTCATCTTTGGCAATCTGTTCCTTCGTTGGAGTCGATGAACAGCCAACCAACAGCATGCCCACGGACAGAGCCAGAACAATAACAAAATTATATTTCTTCATCATTTTTGCGCAGGAAACCAGTATTTCTCTGGGTGGATAGCTCGGCATAGGTTATATGCCCTGTTCCTGCTCTCCTTTCTTAAAATGCTATCTTGGTTTACGTCCTAAAACTGCATTTTCCACTGCAACAGGTTGTTCCTGTGTAGGGGTAACGAAAGCGATTGCATGAATTAACTATACCGAAAGCGGTTTAATCCCAAAGCGAAAGAACGTCCGCATGGACAGTGGGTTTTGGCAATCATGCTGCTGCCTGCTCAACTTGAATGCCCATCCGTTCCAGATATGCCTGGGCAAGACGTTTTGCATTCCCTCCGCTGACTTCCAGCTGCTCGATAAGGCTGGCATCCGTATCACAAACACCCTCGATCTGCCCCCGTTTGATGCCAAGAATGTCGGCAATGATCGGGTCGGAGCCTTCATCAGAGATAAGGAAATATGCCATCACCGGTTCGTCCTGCCCATCACGGGCAGAGCGGCCGATGCATTGTTCATGCACACCTGGAGAATAGTCGAGTTCCCCAAAAACAACCGTCCGACACACCTCCTGCAGCCCATCCAGCCCCGCGCCCGCGCGCAGGGAAATGATCAGCAGCCGACAATCGCCATCGATGAAAGCTTTCTTGGCTTCATCCTTCTGCTTTGGTGACTCCGACCCGGTGTAGAGCCTTGGCTTGTAATCTTTCAGCAGCTCAAGCCATATTCCATAAACCTCACGGTGCCAGCCGTAGAGAATGACCTTCTCGCCGCTTTCCAGCAGCAACCGAACGAACTCTGCAACATACGGTGCCTTG
>Ga0209212_1006727_pt1 | contig 13022 bp, 16 predicted proteins | sample RifGroC2_FD_183996 | JGI IMG/M metagenome (GOLD analysis project Ga0209212, IMG submission 183996) | Groundwater microbial communities from Rifle, Colorado, USA - Groundwater C2 (SPAdes) (version 2) | ecosystem: Environmental > Aquatic > Deep subsurface > Groundwater | place: Rifle, Colorado...
AAGTCGCATCGCATCCTCGCTGTGCTCGGAATCTCAAATCACAAATCTCACCCCTCACTTTGGTAATTTAATTACCATAGCGGTATGATCCCAGGCATGCAAACCGTTTTAGATTCGGGTAGTGTCCTAATTTGATGTAATACGGTCTGTCCGAGAAATGGACAGATTGTAAAAAAGAATAGTATAGCTAATTTAACGGGAGCCCATAACAAAACTTATGGGCTCCCGTTTTATAGGGGCAAGTAATGGTAGGAAAATTAAGCTACCGTTGCTTGTATTAAGTCACTTCTGATGACAATTTCATTGATTTCAGGTTCCTTTTGTATTGTCTTACCGAATAGAGCCAGAGCACCAGTAGCAGCACCCATCTTTTTGTGAATGAAAAATAGCCTCAATAGCCTGTCGTATGATGGATCAATGTTGCTACCACCAGTCTCCCATCGGGATACTGTTACTTTGTCTACACCGAGATAGCTTGCGAGTTCTACTTCTTTTAGCCCAAGCTCCTTCCTCAGAAAGCGTATTTCCCTCGATGTAAGTAGAGACTTTTTTTCTATGAGTTCCTTCGCAATATGATCATGGAGTCCAAGCGCGTTTGCAATGCTAGGAGCCTTCCCTTCACATTTAGGGCATTCATAGATCGTGATATCTGCAAGTACAACGTTGTCCAGACCACTCTCGGCGTAATGATAGTCACCGATTCTTTCGTTCATCTCGACTTTGCATTTTGGACACAGCATAGTTAATCACCTTATCTAAATGTTTAGAGGACACTTGGAAGTTTTTCTTCCAGGCGTCCTCTTTGATGAAAGTATTTAATCTTCTGGATTTCATCTTATCGCCAAAAATTCGTAATTATGATCCTGCTTGCTCTTTTATCATCCACTACACTGACGTGCAAACCATCAGAGTCGCAAAAAATCCATTCCCAATTTCCATCCAAATATAGCTGCGGCTCAGAACCAATTGTCCCCTCATCAATAACCCTGTAAAGATCTCTTATTTCCAAGTCCATCTGGACCATTCTTTTTCGGTCCAGCATAAGTAATACAACGACTCCCTGTCTTCTTAAGGTCCACCTACATCTTTCCGATGCGCGGGCACGCTCGAAGGGATCTATTGTCATTTTTATTCCTCCTTTTCTTCTACTCTTCTACACATACAGCGTCCTCGCTTTCCCCAATCTCCGGGACAGGCTTCCGTGCTAGGGACCGCCGCCTAGCATCAGCATAGATAAAATTACTTCGCTATTTCCCTCTCTTTCTCCCTCTCCGGTCTGGGTTTCCGTGCTGGGGACCGCTGCCCAGCATCAGCATGGATAAAGTTAACAGCATGTTAACTTCTTGGCAAGAGATTCAGCAGAACTATTTTGGCCCACAATCAAGCAACAACAAGCAACAACTAACCACTTGACAATGGTTCATTATTTTGTTACCGTATAACCAATCAAGGAGGATACCATGAGCAAAGACGAAGTAATCAGATATCTGATTGATAAGGTTAAAACACTTGAGAGCCAGTTAAAAAACCTCGATTCAGAAATCAGCAGGCTAACCGAGGAAAGGGGGATTATAGCAAGGGCTTTCGATTCTTATAGATACACCCTTGAAAATGAAAGCCAAGAAAATGTTCAAGTATTCAAGGGAACGGCTAAAGCAAAAATGGCCTCCCACAATTTTGCTGATCTTCCTATTCACCGCGCTGCCGAAATTGTTCTTAAAGGTACTGCACAGGGTATGACAACAAGAGAACTTACAGAGGAAATTATCAAACGTGGCAAGAAAATGGTCGGGCCGAATTCTGTAACCATAGTCGCTAATACCTTGAGACGATTCCCCGATCTATTCAAAAAAGACGGACATATTTGGACCTTAATAATTAGCGAAGGAACAACAAAAGCAGCTTAGGTCTTAAAAAACCAAAACCCCGCAGCCGCCAAGCACACAGGGTTTTGGAAGGAGCAAACCTATGACAGTAAAAGCCCCTTTTTTTATTAACTATACACTTCTAAAAATTCTCCGTCAAGCTCCTTATCGCCCTAGACCACCACCACTAATTAATAGGGCTGGTTTGGCCGGGGTTCTCTTTCGCAGGGGTTCCCCGGTCGAACTGGCTTCTGTCTAGGGGAGCCTCGCCAGTAGTTCGCGCTACCGACGAGGCCATCTCAGACCCGGAGAGAGCCGGATAAGAGATTTCCCAAAAGTAATTATCGGGTTCTCTCCTCAAGCAGTCAAGAGGGAACCCAAAATGAACGCGTTAAAGATGGAAAAAAAGTTAGCCGTGATTTCGGCCCTAGTTGAGGGGAACAGCATCCGTAGCACAGAGAGAATGACTGGGGTTCATAGAGATACGATCATGCGTCTATTGGTAAGCGTGGGAGAGAAATGCACAGAGATCCTAGACCAGCATCTTAAGGGCTTCCATTCCAAGCTGATTGAAGTCGATGAGATATGGACCTTTTGTGGCAAAAAAGAACGTAGGCTCACATCCGAAGAAAAACTGAACCCCGAACTAGGAGACCAGTACGTCTTCGTGGCCCTGGATGCAGAAACCAAGCTGGTTCCCTCCTATTTGGTAGGTAAGCGAGACGGAGAGACGGCCCTTCAATTCATGCTTGACCTGCAAAACCGTCTACAGGGAAATGGCAGAATTCAATTGACCTCGGACGGTTTCAGAGCCTATATAGACGCGGTAGAGCAAGCCTTCGGCACAGACGTTGACTTTGCCCAATTAGTGAAGCTCTACAGTGCAGAGAACCCAGGGCCAGGGCGATACTCTCCCCCAAGAGTCTCGGAGGTTATATCCACCGTGATTAACGGAAATCCGAACCCTACTCTGATTTCGACTTCCTACGTGGAAAGACAGAACCTAACGATGCGGATGGCGATTCGTAGGTTCACCCGCTTAACCAACGCTTTTAGTAAGAAGCTAGAGAACCTCAAAGCAGCCTTGGCCCTTCACTTCGCCTATTACAATTTCGTGAGGATTCATAAGACGCTGAGGGTGACACCGGCTATGGCTGCGGGAGTAACGGGAAGGCTTTGGGAATTAGCAGAGCTTCTTTAGGAGGTATTATGAACAACCCTACTATGAGAAAAGTTGCAAAGAGAGGCAGAATGCCGAGATACAAAATCTGTGGTCGTCGGGGCTTGGTACGTAGAGGAATTGAGATTACTGTTAATAGGATCACTCAGTTTGTCTGCTTCTACTGTTTAGTGAAGATTCGAGGGGAAGATTTAATGAGGCGACAAAGAAAAACAAGTTAAATCAAATTAGGACACTACCTAGATTCGCATTCATTTGGTTTATCATGGGGTCAGTGATGCGGTTGAGCGCAAGTATCATCACAGCCGGCCTGGGGGTATCTCGAAGGCTTCGTCGTGAGCTCAGCCGAACGGGCCGATGCGTCGAGCGAGGAGTATCAAGCGTATCTTCCGTAGAGCGTAGCACAGGCCTATCGCATCGGACCTGAGAGAGACTCTCGGGCCGGCTGACGGTGGTTCGATAAACTCACCACCCTGTCTTCGACCCTGAGGCTCAGACCCGAAGGGAGGAGACTCGAAGGGCAGATAGGTCTTTTTCAACGGTCTGTGAACAACCATGGAATATAGAACCGACGACTTACGGATCAAGGAAATCAAGGAGCTTTTAACGCCGGCAAAATTGCTGGGCGAGGTTTCCATCACGGAGAGAGCCGCGGCAACGGTGTACGAGACGCGGCAGGCGATCCACCGTATCCTGCACGGGGCCGACGACCGCCTGCTGGTCGTCATGGGGCCATGTTCGATTCATGACGTGAAAGCGGCCCACGAATACGCCGGCAAGCTCAAGAAGGCGAAGGAGCGTCTGGCCGGCGATCTATTGGTGGTCATGCGCGTCTATTTCGAGAAGCCGCGCACCACGGTCGGATGGAAGGGGCTGATCAATGATCCGAATCTGGACGGAAGCTTCCGCATCAACGAAGGGCTCAGGACCGCGCGCCGGCTGCTGCTCGATCTCAACGGAACGGGCGTGCCGGCGGCGTCGGAGTTCCTCGACATGATCACGCCGCAGTACATCGCCGACCTCGTGTCCTGGGGCGCGATCGGCGCGCGCACGACCGAGAGCCAGGTTCACCGCGAGCTCGCCTCCGGCTTATCGTGCCCGGTCGGGTTCAAAAACGGCACCGACGGCAACGTCCGCATCGCGCTCGACGCGATCCGCGCGGCGCACGCGCCGCATCATTTCCTGTCGGTGACCAAGGCCGGCCGCTCGGCCATCGTTTCCACCACCGGCAACGAGGATTGCCACGTCATCCTGCGCGGCGGCAAGCAGCCGAACCACGACGCGGCAAGCGTGGACGCCGCAGCCAAGATTCTGGCGGAGGCCGGCATCCCGGCGCGGATCATGATCGACTTCAGCCACGGCAACAGCGCCAAAGATGCTGAGAAGCAGGTTGAGGTCGGACGCGAGGTGGCGGCTCAGATCGCCGGCGGCGACGGACGGATTTTCGGCGTGATGGTCGAGAGCCATCTCAAGGCCGGAAGACAGGACCTGCTGCCGGGCAAGGAACTCGTGTACGGCGTGAGCATCACCGACGCCTGCATCGGCTGGGAAGACAGCCGCAGGCTGCTCGATATTCTCGCTGACGCCGTGCGCAACCGCCGGCTGAAGGAAGAGGCGAAAACGGAGGCTGAATAGAGCCACAGGTCGATATCGGCAATGAGGCTCCGGCCTCGCAACCAAATGTGATTGTTAATCCCGTGGGCCTTCGTAAGTGCCTAAACTGAATCTCTTTTCTGATAGCTGTGCCTGAGGTGTGTCTATCGCAACTCATTTGCTCGGGGACGGCCCCAACTCTGAGTAGGCCCTATGGAAGGAAATTTTGGATCAATGGGCCTGGAGGTTGTCCGTCACCTCCGGGCATCGTCCGAAGCAACAACTATCTAGCAGCACGGTTTCCTATTGGACTAATGGACGTTTCGCAACAGCAGCTTGGAACGGAATTATGACAGCTCATTCGCCGCCGCTACGAATGGCAAACTCGTAGTTTCCAGGACGTGGGATCATTAAGTTTTCAAGTTTAAATTCTATATTTGTAAGGTAGAGATCTGTTACTTCGTCTTTGCCTTCCAAGTGAGCAACGCCCTGCATCAAAAACCGCCTTTCACCCTCAGCCGTGCGAAGCTCTACTTCAATGGGGTGATCTCCCTCAGCTTCAAAGCCTATTCTTGCAAACACATGGAAAGGCGGCAAGGGCTTTGTGAAATCCACCACATTCCATCGGCTAAATATGCCCATTAAACTGAACTTGTTATTGAACTCGTGCCTGACGTCATCGCATAAGACTGCTATAAAGACCTTCAGCATTGTCAGAATATGAAACTCTCGTCAGGCAGATTGGTCAGGCAAAACATCTTTGTTTCCTAAAGAAGTGACTGCGTTTAGGTTTGTTTCCATTGTTCTTAACCCCGCGGGCAAAACCACACTGGTGTCTGTAATAAGGTGCCCCTGCCTAACATGGCTTCGGTCGATGACCACGAGTGGAACTGAAGCGTCCTTTTGGATCGGAGGTGGAAGTTCAAGTCCCTTTTCCCTTGCCACTTCCAGCCAGCATGTCAGGGCTTCATGGAGTTGCTCAATTGCTTCTGGGATGGTAGCGGCCATTCCAGAAAGCCCGGGTAGTTCAAGAAAACTAGCAGCAAATTCTCTATCTCCGGGAGACCACACGATATAATAGCTATACTTTGGAGTGTTAGTATGCTCGACCATTGGCGGTCACCTTCTTTCACCAATCATCTTTATTTTATTATGCCTAATTCTGACGCCATTTCCAAGAGCTGCTGGACTCATGTGCGGTTGCTATCTCGGTTTGATATATGCTGCCCGCCATATCGTCTCAGGCAAAGTTTTAGGGGCACGGCTTGAACCTTAGATCTCGCCCCCCAAACCAGCCACTGCGGCTTCGTTACTTCAGCGCTTTCTTTAATAGCTTGACCGCGTTGTCCGCGTCGTCGGCGTTGTCGAAAGCAAAATAGCTCACGCTTCTTCGCCCGAGGGCGGCTGCGGAGAGGCCGCGCAGATTGATGCCGGCGTCGGCGAGCGCGCGGGTCATTTTAATGCCCAGTCCCGGACGGTCCGGGCCTTCTACGCGGACCGAATGCAGACTGTTAGTGGTATTGAGCCCGGCCGCGCTTGCGGCGCGCTGTTGTTTAGTCCCTTTGATCGGCGTAAGGAAAACGACCCCTTTATCGGGATTTCCAGGAGTGCGGCGGGAGATAATAAACTCGAGGCTCGCTCCGGCTTTAGCCAGGCTTTCCAATTTTTCCGCCAGTCCGCCCGGGCGGTCATCGATCTCTCCCACCCACACGTCTACTTTACGAACAGAATACGGCATGGTTGCACCTCCTTATTCGGGCCATAGTTTATGGGAATTCTAAGCCAGGTGCCAGAGAGATGGCAAGAGAAAAAACCGCCCTCGATATGCAGCCTATCAGCTCTTCTTGATAGCCAGGCTTCTCATTCAAGCGTGGGGCGGACCATTATAATTGCCCGCCATCATCACAGACGGTTTGTGACGCCCCACGCGAGCGCAATTCAACTCGCGACGCCAGCCACTGGCCGGCAATCATCGCCGCCACAAACAGAACCACGGACGGCGAGAGCGAGGCCAGAGCGGCGAGCGCGGGACCCGGACAGAATCCGGCCAAGCCCCAACCGACGCCGAAAATGGCAGCGCCGATAATCAACGGTCGGTCGATCTCGGTCTTGGCGGGCAGGCTGAATTTCGGCGCAAGCAGCGGGTGCGGCCGGCTGAGAATCACAGGAAAGCCGGGCACGGTCACGGCCAGCGCGCCGCCCATCACAAACAGCAGCGTGGCATCCCATCGGCCGGCCACATCCAGGAAGCCGATGACCCGCGCCGGATCGATCATCTGCGAAACGGCGAGTCCGAGGCCGAAAATAAATCCGCTCAACAATGAGCTAGCAACAGTCTTCATCGGAAAACATGACGGTAAAGAAAGACGGTGATCACGGCCACAAAGATGAAAGTCACGGTGGCCAACAAGGAACGGGGCGAGCGCCGCGCCAGCCCGCAAACTCCGTGGCCGGAGGTGCAGCCGGAGCCGATCCGGGTGCCAAATCCCACCAGCAAGCCGGCGAGGATCAGCCATAAACCTTGCGCTTGAAAGTGCAGCGGCAGGCCACCCCGGACCAGCGCGTACGCCCCGGCCCCGGCAACAAGGCCGGCCAGAAACGCGCTGCGCCACAGGCGGTCGCCCGGCATGCCGCCGGTCACGAGGCCGCTTAATATCCCGGATATGCCCGCGATGCGACCATTGACGGCGAGCAAGAGCAGGCTGGCAAGGCCGATGAGCCCGCCGCCGATCAGCCCGCCGATGAGATTGGGCTCCGTCATGTCACTGCCCTCTTGCCCCGGGCAAAATTAGCGTACGGGGCTGCACCCTGTTCGATCCGCGCGCGCAATCGCGGGTAAAAACGCAACGGATTGTCCCATAAAATCTTGCGCTTCAGCTCGTCGCTCACGTCCTTGCGATTGATCAAACTCGGAATGTCGTGACTGAAGTCCCGTTGATCCCGTTCATGAGGGTAGTCGGATGCCCAGAGGAGCGCGTTTGGATTCGCGACTTGAGCGGCCAGAGGGAGCGCCGATTCCTCGACCTCGACGGCGAAAAAGATATTGCCCTTTTTTATATACTCGCTGGGCTTTAACTTACAGCGCGGCGAGTAGTGGCCCTTCCGCTCCTGCTCTTCATCCATCCGGTCCATCATATAGGGCACCCAGCCGACGCCGCATTCGATGCAGCCGAAGCGAAAGCTCGGAAACGATTCAAAGACCCCTTCGAACATCATGCTGACGAATTGGCGCATCTGTGCGAAGGGATGCTCGAGCGTATGGCCTACAGTGAAGTTCGCCGCGCAATCCAGACCCAGCGACGGCATGCTCAAGCCGCCATGGGTCGAGACGGGAACGTCCAGCTTCTGCGCTTCCTCCCACAGGGGATAAAACTCCGGGCCGCTGTAGAGCCTGCCGCCCGGCGCGACGGCGGGAAGAACGGCGCCGACCATGCCGAGTTCATTCACGCAGCGGCGCAACTCTTTGACCGCCTCCGCCAAGTCCTGGACCGGTAAGAGGGCCACGCCCACCAGCCGGGGGCTTACCGCCATGAATTTGTTGTAAAGCCAGTCGTTGTAAGCGCGCGCCAGGCAGATGGCCCAATCTTTATCTTGAATGGCGGCGTGGGTGAGACCCTGCGTCGGATAAAGAACCGTCAGCTCGATGCCGTTCTTGTCGAGGAACGAAAGCCAATCTTTTGCGCTGGGACCGGTTCCACCGCCCGCCCAACCGCCGGGCTTGCGCAGAGAGCGCAGGTAGCCGTCCATAGTGAGGCCGGGCCAGAACGAGTAGCTTTGGTGCCATTCCAGGTTGTTGTAGGGCGGCCCGATAAATTCCCTGAGCTCGCTGTCCAGCTCCATGACGTGCCCGTCTGCATCAATAATACGGTACTGAGCCATTGTTCTCTCCTCCTACTGACGGTGCTAAATTAATACCTTAAGTTTTTAAACCCTCTTCGGGCCATCTTTTCCCGTGAATTCTAGGCCATCTGCAGGAGAGATGACAAGAGAAAAAACAGCCCAATCTAAAGTTTTTCGACTTTTCATTTGCCCGCTTTGGAGCTAAATAAGTTCTATGCTGATCGATGCCCACGCCCATCTGGACCACTACGGAGACGAGCTGGAAACTGCCTTAGGCGAGATAAAACAGCGCCATATCTTCACCGTCGGCAATTCCATGGATCTCCCCTCTTACCGGCGCAATCTGGAGATCGGCGAGATGTGCGATCTGGTGCTGCCCACCTTCGGCGTCCATCCCAAGAGGGCGCCGCAATATGTCGACCGCCTCAACGAGCTGGACAAAGCGATCGAACAAAGCCCGATGATCGGCGAGATCGGGCTCGACTTTCACTGGGTTGAGGATTCATCACAGTATCCTGCCCAAAAGAAAGTATTGGAATATTTTTTAGCGGCAGCCAGAGAGCAAAAGAAGATCGTCAATCTGCACACCAAAGGGGCCGAAAAGGAGATCCTAGATCTTCTGGAGCGCTATGATATTCAGCGGGCGATCGTTCACTGGTACTCAGGCCCGCTCGATATCTTGCGCGCGCTCATAGAATATGGGGCGTACTTCACCGTGGGCGTTGAGGTCCTCTATGCGCGCTCTATCCAGGCTATCGCACGCGCGCTTCCAATGGAACGATTGTTGACCGAGACGGATAATCCCGGCGGGCTGAAGTGGCTAAGAGGGACGATTGGCATGCCGCAGGTTATCCGAGAGGTCGTTCAGGCGATCGCCGAGTTGAAGCAGACCACGGCGGAAACGATTACCAAGACGGTCTATAACAACTTCATGCGACTTGCCAAGGATGACCCTTGGCTGGCGGATGTTCGTGCTCGTATTCGTGATTCGTGATAAGAGTTTTTATAATATGCCTATGTCGCAGCCGAAATTTGGCCTGACCCGTCGAGCACTACTCCGCTGGTACGGGAAAAACCGGCGCGATCTTCCCTGTCGTCGAACCCGGAATCCCTACGCCATCTGGATTGCCGAGACCATGCTCCAGCAGACCCAGGTTAAAAGCGTCCTTCCCTATTACCGCCGATTCCTACGGGCCTTTCCAACTACCCGTAAACTGGATCGGGCTTCTAAGGAAGAAGTCCTGGCCTTATGGTCCGGACTCGGCTACTACCGCCGGGCAGAGAACTTGAAGAAGGCCGCGCGCATCATTATGCGAGAGCATCGGGGAAAATTGCCGCGCAAGTTCGATTTGATTCTGGCCTTACCGGGAGTCGGCCCCTATACGGCAGCCGCCGTGATGAGCATCGCCTTCAACCAGGCTTATCCGGCATTAGACACCAATGCCCGTCGTGTTTTGAGGCGTGCCTTCAACAGTCAAAAAGAAAAGGAGCTAAGGCCATAAGGCTTGCCACCCGGCGATGAAAGCCATTTTTCTTAAGAGTTTGTTCGTATCTCTGATCGTCGGGTTGGTCGCCTACGAATATTTGCACCTGCCGGATGTCTCGCTATTAAAGAAAAACAATCCCAGGACCACTGCCCTGATGGAACTGCGCGATCACGAATACCGGGAAAAGGGTTTGAGGCCTCAACGCCAACATATCTGGGTTTCCTATGATGCGCTTTCCGAACATCTAAAAAAGGCCATCATCATCAGCGAAGACGCGGCTTTCTTTGCTCACAAGGGAATAGACATCGCTGAACTCAAAGAAGCAATTAAGGAAGATTGGGAGAAGGGGAAATTCAAGCGCGGGGGAAGCACCATCACCATGCAGCTCGCTAAAAACCTATACCTCGACCCCTCCAAGAACCCGCTTCGCAAGCTGAAAGAGATCGTGATCGCCTGGCAATTAGAGCAGGCGCTCTCGAAAAAAAGGATCTTTGAGATCTACCTCAATGTGATAGAATGGGGCACCGGCATTTACGGGGCTGAGGCAGCCGCGCGGCATTACTTCTCCAAGCCTGCTGCCGATCTCGATTTTGAGGAGGCCGCTACTCTCGCCGCGCTCCTTCCAAGTCCGAGAAATCCCCGCGAAAAGGGCCTGCTTCACAGGAGAGACCTCATATTGACCCGCATGGCTCAAATAGGCTACATCGGCGAAGAGCAATTTCGCCGCGCAAAGAGCGTGCCCTTGTTTCACAGAGAGGAGAAGGAATCCGGGCAAATACCACAGCCGGATAATCCGCTTAGCGCGCCGGAAGCCTCGATGCCGTGAACACGAGACTTTTTCCGGGAACTTTTTCCCGCTCCGTCTACGGCGCGCCCATCCGGCTGGTCGTTCCATAAGCAGCGCCATGATGAGTTCTCTGATTTATCGCCACAACCGGATCACGCGGCTCACCCACTGGATTAATGCACTGGCGCTTTTGATCCTCATCATGAGCGGGCTGCAGATCTTCAACGCCTACCCTCACCTCCACTGGGGCAGCAAGGCGGAACCGGAAGAGGCATTCTTCTCCATTTATGCCGCGGACGAGGACGGCGATATTCACGGCTACACCAGATTCCTTGGCTGGCGCGTGGATACGACAGGCATTCTCGGCGTCCAGCAGACCGACATGGGCCCATTCCCCCGGGCCTTCCCCAGCTGGATAACGATCCCAGGATTTTTCTGGCTGGCCGGCGGGAGAAGATGGCACTTCTTCTTCGCCTGGCTCTTTACGCTCAATGGGATCCTGTATTTCCTCTATAACCTCGGGCGCGGCCATGTGCGAAAGTTTCTTTTCTCTCCATACGATGCCGGCAAGGTCCTTCCCATGATTCTCTGCTATCTCCGACTTCGAAGCGAATCGCCACAGGAAGGGGAATACAACCCGCTACAAAAGATGGCCTATACCGGAGTCTTTTTCATCCTCACTCCGTTGATCGTCCTGTCGGGTCTGGCCATGTCCCCTCAACTGGATGTCGCCTTCAACTGGCTGCCGGCGATATTCGGCGGCAGACAATCGGCGCGAACAGTTCATTTCCTTCTAACCTTTTTCTTCGCCTTCTTCACCTTTGGCCATATCTTCATGGTTGTAACCACGGGCATGATCAACAACATGCGCTGTATGGTCACTGGTTGGTATGTTGAAAAAAAGTTAAACCCCGAAGGCCTTAAACAAGAGCAGGACGACTTCGAAGTAAAGATGGAGGATCCCCGCAATGGAGAGAAATAGATTGGACATTTCACGGCGGAAAATTTTGTTCGGCGCGCTGCAAGGCGCCGGGGTTCTGCTTTTGTCGGGGTGTGAAAATATCTTCAACCAGCTCCACCAAAATAGGAAGGTCCTTTCTCTCCTGGAATCCGTTGAGGGGTTGAATCGCCGGCTGCTGCGTTTCCTGACCGGCAGCAACAAGCTGGCGCAGGAATTCAGCGAAAAGGATATCTCCCGTACCTTCAAGCCCAACGGCAATCCCCCTCCCTTCATCATGGAATACGTGATGAACGCCATGAGCGGTTGGCCTTCTTGGAAGCTGGAAGTCGGTGGGCTGGTAAAACAGCCGGGGCAATTTTCTTTAAATGATCTTAAAGCGATGCCCGCGCGAAGTCAGATCACGCGGCACGATTGCGTGGAAGGCTGGAGCGCCATCGGCAAATGGAAAGGCGTGCCGCTAACCGAAATCATGAAAGTTGTTCAGCCTGATCCGCAGGCTAAGTACGTAGTCTTTTACTGTATGGATATGGACACAGAGAGCAACAACTTTTATGAAAGCATCGATATGGTTGATGCCCTCCATCCCCAGACCATACTGGCCTACGAGATGAACGACCAGTCCCTACCCATCGAGCACGGCGCCCCCCTCCGCCTCCGGGTGGAAACCCAGTTGGGATACAAAATGGCCAAATACATCCAACGCATCGAATTCGTCGAAAACTTTAAAGAGATCGGCCAGGGAAAGGGCGGCTACTGGGAGGACCGGGGTTATGAATGGTACGCGGGGATTTAATACCCTGGTATAACGCGATGCGGCTCAGCGGCCGGAATCCAAAACGTCACCGCATCTGCCCCTGTTGACTAACAGGCTGCGCGATTTCAATATCGTAGAGCTTCGCCACGTTGGCGCAGAGGAGCTTGACCCGAATCTCTCCGGGAAGGTGCCCCAGGTTTCTCTCGATGTACTTTCGGGACTCCGGCCATGTGGAGTTGCCGTGCGGATAGTCGTTGGACCACATGCAGTTATCCGACCCCCACCATTCCAGGTTGTGGCCACCCACCGTGTCGCGGAAGAAAGTGGCAAAGATCTGCCGATAGAAATACTCGCTGGGATCCTTGTCGATGGGAGGCGGATTCACGCCGCGGAACCGCCTGTAGTAGTAATCCCACTGCTGAAGCATGAAGGGGAGCCAGCCGACCTCGTTTTCCACGCTCACAAACTTGAGAGAGGGATAGCGGTCGAGCACTCCATAGAAGATGAGTTCAAAAAACGCGTCGGTGATTTCTTTGAGTTTCAGATTGACGCTGC
>Ga0209212_1006729_pt1 | contig 13020 bp, 10 predicted proteins | sample RifGroC2_FD_183996 | JGI IMG/M metagenome (GOLD analysis project Ga0209212, IMG submission 183996) | Groundwater microbial communities from Rifle, Colorado, USA - Groundwater C2 (SPAdes) (version 2) | ecosystem: Environmental > Aquatic > Deep subsurface > Groundwater | place: Rifle, Colorado...
CGCGTCCGCCCTCGCCCCGTTTCCGTTCTCCATGCTTTTTCTTTTTCGCGGGGGGATTCTTTTTGAAATTGAATGGGCGGAAACGGGGCTCGGTCGGGCCTTGCCTTTGAGGGCAAGGCGTGCGGCTCTAAATGCGGAATGCAAATACAGTATGGTGCCTCGTGTCTATTTTCTCGCTAGTGGTTCGTCAGGGCACGGGGTGTCACCCTCGGCATCCGCCTCGGGCATTTCCGCTAGGGCTACTCGCGCCTAGATGCCTAGGTAGCCTGCGTTTCCTCGCCAGTATCGCCTGCGGGCTCTCTGGCTCGGGCAGGCATCTATTTGGGGGGAGAAAGGAATCCTCCCCCCAGCTTCGGGCTCCTCCTCGCAGTGGTCGATTGGAGTCTTCAGTGCCGTGCTGATTATGTGGTTCGTCGTGCGTGTATCGTTCGCTTGGACGTGCCTTCGGAGTCCGCCCTCGCACAACCCCCCTCCACGTTTCCAATAGTTCTTTCGTGGTGTCGCTTCCGCTACTAAACTTCTGCATTGCAAGAGAACGGCGGCGCTCATCCGTAGCCCTGGACGCCCTAGCGGAAATGCCCGAGGCGCTGCCGAAATGCGCTTGCCCCATCCCTCCCATGCGCGCGCAAAACTCCGCCCGCGAAGGACAAGAGGAATCGCGGGCGGGGCTCCCCTTGAGATAATTGAATCAGTCACTCAGATATTTTTCTAGCTTTTCCAAAACATCATCTATTGTCAGCTTTTCTTTAGGGGAACTACCGACAACATGATCAACATATTTATCTTTCTTCAATTCCGTCAACAAATTTGCGCTTTCGTTCCCCTTACCTGAGTGGTGATATATCTGTCCGGTGATTATCAAACTAAATTTACTCTGTCCCTTTTTTAGCTTGCTTAGAATATTGCTATTTTTTAACTTTGTATTGCCAAAATATTCAATATCCCAGTCAGTTGCTTTCAATCCATACTTTGAGAAAAATCCTTGCAACTTCTTTCTTAGCAAATCTTCATCTACCACTTCTCCCAGAACGCAGATATTAAAGGGTGTAGTAATTTTTATATCTTTTTGCTCCTCCGTTTTTTCTTGTGGTAAATAGGCAAGTGCTTCCTTTAAACTGCCTATTGTTGCCTCTGCACCCTGCAAATCAATTTTGAGTATCTCGTTTTCTAACTTCTTATCATCGAGGTTTTTTATAGCTTTCGTTAACTCAGATTCGTACAATTCCAAAAGCTCCTGATCTTCTTTCGATTTTTCAGGTTGCTTCGCGGAGGCGACTTTACGACTTTGGGTAAACCGGACTAGGTTTTCTTCAAATTTTGATTTAAAGCTATCTAATGTCTGATTTTTTAGTGCACGGAAAAAATTGAAATAATCAAAGGGGGAAATAATGTAGAAATACAAATTTTCTTTCCCTTTATATTTTTTCTGATATTCTCTACCAGCATTGAGTTTGTATAGGTTTTCGTTTTTGAAATCCTTATCGTCTTTAATTTCTACAACGAGAGTATCTTTCTTGGTCTTGATGATAAAATCGGGGTAGAAAGCGTAATAGCTGTTATGGCTACCCCCATTTTTCTTGTATGCAATTCCAAAATACTTACTTTCGCTTACGCCGTTTTTGAACCACCACAAAATATCGTTATCTGTTTTCTCAAGCTCATCAATAAAAACCTTTTCTGGCTTTGACCACTGTTGCTTCCCGTTTTTATCTCGCTTGACGAAATAGGGTTTGAGAATTGATTTTTTGATCTCTTTTCTTTCGTCAAAATTATCAAATACGCTGACGCTTTCCGGCACCTGCCATTTTTCATTCGGCACAATTTCATCGGCTTTTTCCGGTAAGGATTTGAATTTGTTTTTTCCCGCCTCAATCAAATCAATAAATTCACTCTTGTTTACAGGGTTTAATACTATGGCGGCAATTTCATCTTCATTATCAATACCAAACTGTTTTTTGAAAAAAGAACGAACGCTAGATTTGATAATGTCCGTCGGGCGCGTCCCTCCGGTGAACGGATACGATAAAGACCTTACAAAAGCTGTGTATTCCGCACAAACTTCTTCACGATCTTTTACAATCGTTTTTTCTTTGTGAAATTCAACCGCTTGCTTTTTGTCCAATTCGGCAATCCTGCCCTCAACACCGACATTTTTGGAAAAACTAACTTTGCCGATGTTGATTTTCTTGTCATCAATCTTTAATTCTTTTGCCGCATCAAATAGACAATCCTTAAATTCGCCGGACATTCTAAATAATTCTCGCTTTCTCCTGACAAGCTCGCTCGGTAAGTAGATATTTTTGTAAATGGTATTGTCTCGGACCATTTGATCCTTACTGACATAATCCTTTGCCAAATCCTCAACAATCTCAAAATTGTCGGAAGCAGTATAAACATATCCGACATTCAACGCCGAATAATTGTCGTAATGCTTATGTTCGGGCATACGCATAATGCGTCCAAGTGTCTGAATGTTGAAAACATAATTTTCAGCGTTCCATTCTCGTTGAAGGAGTAGAATGCTCGCTCGCGGACAATCCCACCCTTGCGCGATTGCTTCCTTGAAAACCAAAATCTCTACTTCGCTGTCGTCATTTTCGAGATAATCAAGATTTTTCTTTTTATCTTTTTCGGCAAGCCAAAGAGCGAGTTTTCCATTCTCAATCGTAATCCCGTCTTTATTTAATATCTCAATGATTTTATCTTCTGGCTCTCGCACATCGGACTTTCTTCGTTTTGGTATCTGAATCAAAAGCAAAGGATTTATGTCAGTTCCGGCTTCTTCATAAAATCGTTTTAGCTCGTTTCGCTTCTTCAGCGCCTCGCGGACAATGTCCTCGTTTGTTTGCACTCGTCCAAGTCCGGGGTTTATCTGTACTTCTTGTTTTATCATTCCCTCTGCGACAACCTCGCTCAATTTGACGCTGATTTTGTGGTCATTAGTAACGCCCTCTTTTGGAGTAGCAGAAACTTCAATCGTCAGCTTTGGTCCAATCATGCCAACGATTTCCTGCGATTTACTCGTTTTTGCTGTTCTATGACTTTCGTCAATTATCAAAACAATATCTCGCCCCGCGTCTCTGGTGTTCTCCATTACTTTACTCAAATTCCAATCTTTTTCGTTGTCCGACATAAAGAGAGAAACGCCCTCTTTATTCAAGCTATCCCAGTTCACGAAAACGATTTGATTTTGTTCTATCTCGTTGTTCTGAATATCGCCGATATTTATACAATCAAGCAGTCGCTCATTCTCAAAATGTTTTTCCAGTTTTTTCTTGCTTTGTTCGTGTAAGTAATTTACTGAAATCCAAACGAACGCCAACTCTTTTTCGTCGGTTAAATCTTTAACCATGCGCGACATGGCCTCTGCGAGCATAATCGTTTTGCCCGATCCTGTCGGTGCTTGAAAAACGATTAACTTCGGATCTTCATCTTGAATATACCCAACGGAAGTTGAAACAATTTCGCGGATATATTTTTTCTGATACGCTATGTCTTTCATAAGTGGCGGGGTTTATAAAGCTCTTTGTATATCTTGCGATATACATTCAAAATAACTTCCGGTATCGGCTTCACCGTTCTCAAATTTTCTAAGTCAACAAAATCTTCTTCGTTGTATGTATGGTCGTAACTGAAGACATACACCACGAAAGGTTTTTTGTATTTCTTTGCTTCCTTTTTGAAATCAGCAATTGCGTCTTCATCATAAATTATACCAGTCATTTGCCTCTGATTCTCATAGATCGCAAAAGCACCTTTTTTGTTTACCATTTCATCAAAAGTTGCTTCCGCAAGACAAAGCATTTCGGCACATCTTGAAGTAAAAACTCTTTTATCATTATCAGTTTTCACATTGTCTACAAACGCCGTGGAAAAATACTTTAAGTTACCTCCAAGACCCTTAACTTTTTCTCCCTTCACTACATATCCGCGCATGACATTCTTAATTCTTGGATAGCAAATATCTTGAGCAATCTTCGTTCCACTGCCATTATTATCTTCATTGTTTGTGCAAAGAATGAATTGGCGACTGCCATTTTTTTTGTTCATTTCTAAAACCGCATGACCTGTTGTGCCAGAACCCGCAAAAAAATCCAAAATAACTGCGTTTTCCTTTTGAGCGGCTACCGCCTCAATGCAATCTCTGACTGTGTACAGAGATTTTGGATATGGAAAATCTTTTCCTATAATTTCTTTGACTAGTTGAGTGCCATATGTGTTTCCGTCATATTTACTATCAACCCAAACAGTTTTATAACGATCTTCTGACTTGAGTAATTGGACTTGTGGTATTCTTCGCACCTCAAAAACTCTTACACAGTCCAAAATCTCCGATAGGGTTTCTCGTGAGTAGCGCCATTTTCGTTCAACCTTGTTGTTATCAATAGGCCATATTTCTAATTCGCCATTTTTCAACTGACGAAATGCTTTTGTGGGGTGAAAGTTATTGGCGGGAGTTTCTCCAATTTTTGAAACTCTGCCGTTCTTAAAGTAAATTGGGTAAAATAATGACTTTCCATACTCTCTTGTTGATTCTCCGCCCCAATTCCTAAGATTAGACCACTCCTCATCTTCCTCGGCGCGCTGTTTTCGATTGATGTATTTACCGCTTGGATAAACAAAATAGGCAAATTCATGCGTGTAGGCAAAATTATCCCCCTGTATCCCGCGTGGGTTATGAACGACTGTTATACAAGTAATTTCTTTGCCCGGAAATATTTCTTTGAGCAATAAACCGAGCCCCTCTTGCTCGTTGTGATCAACGGCACAAATTAAAGCGCCGTCTTCTTTGAGTAGGTTTTTTGCCAAACGCAACCTTTTGCTCATAAAAGAAAGCCACTTACTATGCCTAAAACGATCTTCTTTATCTACAAAATCGTTGTTGTATCTCCAGCTTTTATTTCCGGTGTTGTACGGTGGATCAATGTAGATTACATCAACCTTTCTTTTGTGAGTGTAGTTTAAAACCGACAGAGCGTGGTAATTGTCTCCCTCAATAATGATATGGGTAACATCATTATTGTCTGCCGATAAATCTTTTTTCTTTTCTTCTTTCAAAACTGGCAATGAAGTTTTGCACTGCTCGGCGACATCTTCCAGTTTGTCTTCCCAAACAATACCGAATTTTTTACGCTTCAAAAGCTCCTTATACTCATGGAGTAATTTTTCTTTTGACCAATCTTGATAATTTCTTTTTGCCATAGCTTTATTTTACATCCTCCTTTTCTTCGATGTTCTCTGTCTGATTTTTTGAATTTGAAAAAGCAGATTTCATCTGACCCAAAAGCCCCAATCTTTCCTTTCTTTCTTCCGGTACAACATACATCTCGTGGAGTGTAGCCTTAGTCAATTCAATAATGAATCTCAATTTAGGAGAGTCCCATGCTTCCCATGATCCCTCATGCACATTATCACTTGCCATTTCTTGGGTGTGTCCAAGCGCATCAAAAAGCTCAGAAGCAACATTAGTAAATTTTTCTTTGAGACTTTTTATGCTCGCTTGATAATCGGCATATCCAGTTTTTGGATTTTTGACAATTGATTTTTCATGCTCAAGCATTTCGTAGATTGCTTTTCTCAAGCAAGCCGATGCGCCAACAAGATAATTAGATTTACGGCTATTTTCCGCCTCATAAATAAGTTCTCTAACTTTTTCCGGAATTCGATTATCCAATACGAAATAGGAAGTCGGTTGAGAAAAGAATAATGCCGCGTCAATATCTAAGCCATCCATAAAACGGTTTGAATGACCGGAGTGTCTACTGTATACCCTTAGTTCTTGGAAACTAAGGTGCATCGATGTTTTTTCACACCCATTGGAATCACATCTCACAATATATCCATAGCAGGTTTTATTTTCACCCCAATGGAAAGAAAAAGTATCGATCAACGCGTAAGAAACATTGTTCCTTTTACAAAAAGGACAATTGTAGATATGGGCATCTATGAAATATTTTTTGTCTAAATGTGATAAGTCCATATTTTCATTTTAAAAGCTCGTCGCTTGAAACCCCAAGGGCTTTCGCTAATTTGGAAATGGTCGAAAGCGTTGGATTTGTCTTGCCATTCTCAATATTACTCACAAAACTTCGGCTAACGCCGAGTGCTCGTACAATATCGCCTTGCGACATACCTTTTTCAACTCGAATCCTTTTCAGGTTCTTACCGAGCTTTGCCGACTCCTTTTGCATATTTAAAAGTATAGCAGGCACTTACATTATACACGAATGTTACAGTATAAGGTAATAGCCCGACCGAGCCCCGTTTCCGCCCATTCAATTTCAAAAAGAATCCCCCCGCGAAAAAGAAAAAGCATGGAGAACGGAAACGGGGCGAGGGCGGACGCGCGGTACTCCGCGCGTGGCGGCGTTCGAGTCACCACGGAATCGGAGCGTACGAAAAAGTACCAAGCCACCACGCGCGCGGCGCGTGCGACATCAGTCGCTCTGCGACTGGAAGAAGGTTCGAACTTGGTCGTATAATGTAGCCCGAATAAAACTTGTCTCGTTTGGGGAGTATTTTTGGCGCGCGGCGCGGAGCGCCGCGTAAGGGAATGGGGCGGTTTCTTGGACAATTCTCTTTTCCAAATGCAGGTTCAAGAATTCAAAAGCCGAAGATTTTCCGGAGGGAGGATTTTTTTGGAGGGGAGGTCTTGCAAATTCTTTATGTGCGCTTGACCCACCCACCCAGTTCGCGCGCACTATTTTGCCACTTGTGTGGCAACTCCCTCGTACCACGAACAAACATCAAACAGCGAAGAGAAGAACAATACAAAAACCAAAATTGCAGAAAGAACAAAAAGAATGCTTACCAAAACAAACCAACCTTCCCATAGCCCTCTCTCTTTCGGTTTTAAGTCTACTTCTTCTTTATGTTTTTGCTTTCTATATCTTTCATAGCTATCGAGGTCTGTAATATCAATACCGACTTTTGCGATAAAATCTTTTTTCGCTTTTTGGATAAATCGCAAATGCTTATCCAACGACAAACTTTCTTGTGCCAAGAGAAAAGCTAAATAAGCACTCGAAGCAATAATAAAAAGAGCGAAGCCAAAGCCGCTTATCGTAGCCAATGTATTCACGCACGCACCGGAATCTTTAGAGGTAAACAAAATAAATAACCCCGCAAGCACTGCCGCAGAAATTGTCATCAATGTACCGAGAAAGGCGCGTTTATGATCGACGTGCTTTGAGATTAGCCCGATTGTTCTTTCTTCGCCTGTGTCTAAGGTACGTTCTCTTTCTTCAAGAGTTTTTACGTATTGAGGTTGTTCGTCTTTCCATTCTGAATAGCGCTTCTGGAAAATCCCGTTCTCTACTTTCTTTCCGTCCTTATTCAAAATCAGACCAGCAAATTTATCGTACGCAGCTAAGAATGCCTCAGGGGTCGCTTTGTCACCAACTTCCTGCGCCGCACGGTCAAACTTGCCGCTATTGTTGTTCAGGGTAAATTCCTCTCCCCATGCCTTGAGTCTGTATTCTTTCATATTGTTATATTATAATGTAATCATGCGATATTTTCTATACGCTCGCAAAAGTACCGATGTCGAGGACAAGCAAGTCCTTTCCATTGAAGCGCAACTTGCCGAGCTTCGCTCGCTCGCCAAACATGAAGGATTGGAAATCGCGGAGGAGTTTGTGGAGAAGCGGAGCGCGAAACAGCCGGGCCGTCCAGTGTTCAACGAAATGATGGTGCGAATACAAAAGGGCGATGCGCAAGGAATCGTGTGTTGGAAACTTGATCGCCTAGCACGCAATCCGGTGGACGGCGGGCAGGTACAGTGGCTTTTGCAGGAAAACATCATCCGCCACATTCTCACGCACGACCGAAGCCACTATCCGACCGACAATGTTTTGATGATGTCTGTTGAGTTCGGGATGGCGAATCAGTTCATCCGTGATTTAAGTTCCAACGTAAAACGTGGACTTCGCGCGAAAGTTAAAAATGGCGAGTTTCCTTCAACTGCGCCCGTTGGTTATCTCAATGATGTGCGAGTGAAAACTATCGTAATTGACCGGAAAAAATCAAAAATAATCCGTGCGGCGTTTGAATTGTACGCCAAAGGTAACTCGCGGCTCGAAGATGTTTCTAATTTTCTTTTTGATAATGGCGTGCGAAGTTTCGGCGGCCTCCATTTTCACAAAGATCGTGTGAAGTTCATTCTCACCAATCCGTTCTATGTCGGCTTGTTTAAGTATGGCGGAGAAATACACGAAGGGCGGCACACGCCGATTATTGAGAAACGATTGTTCGACAAGGTGCAGAAAGTGATTGTGGAGCGCGGACATCCGCAAAAGGCCGTAGTGGAGCCGAAAGCGCTCTGCGGACTTCTCCATTGCGCCGAGTGTGGCTGTATGATCACCGCCGAAGTGCAGAAAGGTCATACTTACTATCGCTGTACCAAGAAGAAAGGCGTGTGCTCACAGCCGTATACGCGCGAAGAAGTGCTCGTCGAGCAGATAGACGATGTGCTCGCAAGCTATGCCATGCCATCAGTGTGGCAAAAGGAGTTTGAGAAGCTCATCACCGAGGACGAGCTCACTTCTTCGCATGATACTTCTGCGTCCGTTCAAGAGTTGCGAGAGCGGATGCACGAAATCTCCCGCAAACTCGACCGACTCACTGATTTATATATCGCACAAGATATCGAGCGCGCCGACTACTTATCTCGTCGTCGTACTCTTGTGCTCGAAAAGAAGTCGGTCGAGGAGCACATGGCGCTTCTTGAACGGAACGCCGGATATTGGCTCGAACCCATGCGAGCATGGGTAAAGGACGCTTCATTACTTGATGAAGCGGCGAAATCGAAAGACCTCCCCTCCAAAAAATCCTCCCTCCGGAAAATCTTCGGCTCGAACCTGCATTTGGAAAAGAGAATTGCCCAAGAAACCGCCCCATTCCCTTACGCGGCGCTCCGCGCCGCGCGCCAAAAATACTCCCCAAACGAGACAAGTTTTATTCGGGCTCCGCGACCAGGGCTCGAACCTGGGACATCCTCGTTAACAGCGAGGCGCTCTGCCAACTGAGCTATCGCGGAATATATTTTTTGGTAAAGGCTCTACCTGCGGCTGTTTTGAAGTATTTTTCACGCTTTCGGGCCTCTTGTATACTATCGAATTCTTCACTATAAACCAACTGCCAAGGAATATACCGTTTCGTGAAAGTTGATTTTCCTGAATTATGCTCGGTTATACGATTTTTTAGATCTACGGTACTACCGACATAAGTTTTATTCCTCATTTTACTCAATAAGATATATGTGTAAGCCATCTATCAACTGAGCTACCCACCTCGCGTCGGCGAGCAACGCGAGTCGAGGCGGGTCGCGGAATAATGCTAAGATAATAGAGGGTTTTTAGACATTAATCAAATTAAGAACATAATATGAGTCAAAAATCATACTATTTAACAACCGGCGCTGTGTTTCTGGTTATCGCTATTTTACATCTGTTGAGGATAGTGAATGGCTGGCCGGCCGACATCGGCGGTTTTGTTGTGCCGATGTGGTTAAGCTGGGTCGCAGTGCCTCTTGCGGGGTATCTAGCGTACCACGGTTTAAAAATAAAAAAGGTTGTCTAAAGTGCTAAAATAGCGGAGTGAAATCTAAATTCCGCTCCGAGGTTTATCTCCGATACGCTCTTTTGTCGGGCGTCGTTATTGCTTTTATATTGTCGGGTTTAGTGGCTTATCAGCACCGACTTCTTAACAATGAATTGAAAACGGTAGAAAATGATAATCTGAAACTTAGAACTCAATTGGAAAAAGTTGAAAAAGATAGACTAGATCTCACAGAACTCTCTCAATATCAGCAGTCCATAATCGATTCGTTCCAAGGTCAGATCAGCAGTATTGATAACACTGTTGGTACACTTAAGAAGTTAGCTCAAACCGACAAAGAACTTCTCAAGAAATATTCCAAGGTTTATTTTTTGAATGAAAACTATGTGCCAGCGAAACTTGCGCAGATAGATGAACTGTATGTCTTCAAGCAAAATGGCGGTAATCTTCTTATTCAGAGTGAGGTCTGGCCGCACCTTGAGGGACTTCTCAAAGCTGCAAGTTCGAGCAATATAAACCTGCTCGTCGTTTCCGCCTTTCGTTCCTTTGACACTCAAGCGGCTCTAAAATCTGAATACAAAATAACGTATGGCGCCGGCACAGCCAATCAATTTTCTGCCGACCAAGGATACTCGGAACACCAGTTGGGCACTTCCGTGGATTTTACCACTCTTGACGCGGGAGCGGTATTCTCGAAGTTCCGGATAGATCCCGCTTACCAATGGCTCAAGAATAATGCCCATAATTACGGTTTTATACTTTCGTATCCGGAGGAAAATAGTTATTATAAATTTGAGTCTTGGCATTGGAGATTTGTTGGGGTAGAGTTGGCCAAAATGCTTCATCGAGAAAACAAATATTTTTATGACCTCGATCAGCGCGAGATAGATACCTATCTTATCAAATTGTTTGACTGGTAGTATAATTAACTATCTCTAACGGGATGAAAATCAATATCAAGGCAACCGGTATAGAGCTTACTCAAGCTATTTCCGATTATGTGCACAAAAGAATTTTTTCAATCGAAAAATATCTAGACCAGAAAAATAATCCAGATATAGTTGCGCAGGTGGAAGTAGGCAGGAGCACGCGTCATCATAAGGCCGGCAATATCTTCCGAGCGGAAATCCATATTATGGGCATAAATTTGGATGCGTACGCTGTTTCAGAAATGGAAGATCTCTATGCGGCCATTGATATTGTTAAAGATGAAATAGTGCGCAATATAGTACACTTAAAGGGTAAGCGTGAGACGCTCTCGCGCAAGGGCGCTGGAATAATGAAAAACATAATGAAGGGTATTATTAGTAGCTTTAAGAAAAGAAAATGAATTATTGGAAACAAAAAGCGGTGCCATGGGTTTCTTTTGCTGTCTTGGCTGGAGGATTACTTTCTGCGCTTATTCTATTGTGGCTTACTAGGATTGAGGCAGAGTTCCACGTGACTATTACCAGTGTTTAATTGCCTCTTAAGAAACTCTGCCAAGACATTTCTTTTTTGCCGGCCGGAATAACTCGGGTAGGTGAGAATGTGCCATCTACCACTTGCGCGTCTTTTATCACCACTCTAATTTCTTTGCCCCATTTATTTGTGTAAAATATGTAAGCGCTCGGCCAGGTACTGTATGCCAGCACTTTTCTTAGATTGATTTCTGCTTTGTCGTCAAGATTCAATAGGCCTTCTTCTTTTTTAATAAGTTTGGTGTAGTTTGCTTGGGTATCATCTTGAGGTATTTCATTTATTTTGCCATTTACCCATTTCGGTAGGAGTGCTCCAAGCATTTTGCCACCGATCCGGCCAAGCTTCTCTTCCACAACCCGATAGTGGTCCGGCCAGGGAGTGATGGGCGTCTCTATTTGCGCCAGAATCGGTCCATGATCCATTATCTCATCCATCTTAATGATGGTGACTCCCGGTTTCTCATCGTGAGAAAGAATTATGTTTTGGATCGGCGCCGGACCACGCAAACGTGGCAGAAGGGAAGGATGCACATTCAGTGTTTTGAATTTGGGCAACTCTATTAATTCCTTCGGTAAAATTTTGCCGAAGGAAGCCACTACGAAGACATCCGCATCCAGTTTCTTCAATTCTTCTATCGGTAGGGGATCTCTAGCTGAATTGATTTTGAGCAAAGGGATAAGACCCGCCGATTCAAGTTCCTCTAACACGTGGTTAGAGAATTGAGAACTGCCGAAAAAGACGAATTTAATTTTGGGTATGGGGGGTACATCTTTCACATTTTCCGCCTTATCAATGAAGAGAATACCGTTCAAGTGATCTGTTTCGTGCTGAAAAATTTGGGCCAAAAGTCCCGATGCTCCTCGTTCAAACGCTTTGCCGGTTTCGTCATAGGCCTTGATGATTACCTTCTCGCTTCTTTTAACTTGTCCATAGAGGTAGCGCACGGATAGACATCCTTCTTCCACCTTTTTGGTTTTCTTTGAGAATTTGATTATCTCCGGATTAATAAAGACGATATCTTTCGGTTCCTTGCTCGCGTCCGCGCTTTTGGATTTCTTGATGAGAGTCCAAACTTTGCCGGAGACTATAAAGATGCGGAGACTTTCTCCGATTTGTGGCGCGGCGATAGCCACGCCATCTTCTTCGGCATTCAACGCCTTTTTCATTCTGTTGAGAATAACTTGAATCTTTTTAGACCCGATATTTTTAACAGGTACATTTGAAGCGTTTTTTCTGAGTATCGAGGCGTCTCTTTGTAGGATTTTAGTTTTTATCATTTTTTAACCTTAAGACTACCGAAAAAACAGCGTGAGAAATTAGAACTCTGGGAGCATTTTTTTAATAGATAGGCCAGATCTTCGACGGATAGGTGGGACATTTTGACCGCTATTGCTCTCACGGGCAACTCTTTCATATCGGCCGCCTTTCTCTCAGCGTTAATTCGCCTATGGAACTCATCAAGCATCTTTAAGCGCGGGTGTTTGAAAAGCTCTTTGATAGTATGCTTTTTAAAGCTTTCGTTAAGAGATTTCATCCTATTATGGAATTATAGTATCATAGCGTTGATTATGGCAAATAAACTCGGCATTGATCTTGGCACTACCAATATTCTGGTTTTTGTGCCGGGCAGAGGTATCGTGCTTAACGAACCGTCAGTGGTGGCAGTTTCTGAAGATAACAAGATTCTAGCTATCGGCACAGAAGCCAAGAATATGATCGGCCGAACGCCGGAGAACATCATTGCTTACCGGCCGATGAAAGACGGCGTGATTGCCGATTATCGAGTGACGGAAGCAATGCTTCGTTATTATATAGACAAAGCGCTCGGAAGGTGGAACATTTTTAAACCGGATGTTTTGATCTCGGTGCCGGCGGGAGTAACTTCAACCGAACGACGCGCGGTAGTTGAAGCGGCTATCAAGGCCGGAGCCAAAAACGCTTATGTAGTCAAGGAGCCGATTTTGGCGGCCATTGGCGCCGGTATTCCCATCCAAGAAGCGG
>Ga0209212_1006730_pt1 | contig 13018 bp, 14 predicted proteins | sample RifGroC2_FD_183996 | JGI IMG/M metagenome (GOLD analysis project Ga0209212, IMG submission 183996) | Groundwater microbial communities from Rifle, Colorado, USA - Groundwater C2 (SPAdes) (version 2) | ecosystem: Environmental > Aquatic > Deep subsurface > Groundwater | place: Rifle, Colorado...
CAGCATGGGCACAATCAAGGGTAGGTTCGGCAGGTGCAGGTGCTGTAGCAGAAAAACCTGAGGTGGGCGGAACAATTATTATTCTTATGGCGATTCCAGAGACAATGGTTATCCTCGGATTTGTAGTAGCTATCATGATTATACTTGGAATCTAAAAACAGGTAGAGGTAAAGGTATAGGCAAAGTTTTACTTTACCTTTGCCTTTACCTATCTTTATTATTTATGAGTTACGAAGATCTTATTGATTCTATAGAAAAAGATGCTGTAAAGGAGAGGCAGAATTTAATAGACAATGCCGGGATTGAGGCAAATAGTATTGTAGAAAAAGTCAAAAATGAACTTAAGGTATTAAGGGAAAAGAAGATAACAGAATTTGAAGGTTATTTGGAAAGTGAAAAGGCTCTTGCGGTCGGTCAGGCAAGAAGAGAGGCTGATATTCTGTCAATCTCGGTAAAGTCAGAGGTTCTATCAGAACTCTTTCAGAAAGCAGAGAAGAAGATTGTTGAAATTAAAAATGGAGGAAATTATAAGGATATACTCATAAAACTTTTAAGAGAAGCTATTGAGAGGTGGGGGGAGGAGATAAAGACTGATGATTTTATAGTTTATGTCTCTGAAGAGGATTTATCTTTCTTGAAGAATTTTTCCAATGATGCTGAGATAAAGGCAGATAGAGATATGAAAGAGGGGGTAATTCTAATATCAAAGGATAATAGATTCAGATTGATTAATACCTTAAAAAGCCGTATGGAAAGGGCGAAGGCAGATATACTTCCAAGTTTAAACAAAATACTTTTTGAAAATAAATAGTATGGATAAAATCCAATCAAAGCAAAACATTACCAAGCTTATAGAAAAATACCAAAGGCTTGCTGAATCAGGAAAAATAAAAGATTTTAACGAGGCTCAGACAGTCAATGAGTTTATCCTTCCATTATTTTCCTTTCTTGGCTGGGATATCCACAATATTAATGCAGATGAAGTAACGCCTGAAGAAACCATATCCAGAGGCAGGGTTGACTGGGCATTCAGGATTGATGGAATTCCGAAGTTTTTTCTTGAAGCAAAGGCAATGAAGGTTGATTTGGATGTGGCAAAGTGGGCAGAGCAGGCAATCAATTACGCATGGAATAAGGGCTGCACATGGGCAGTGCTGACAGGCTTTGAGGCAGTAAAGATTTTTAATGCAGATGCATCCACTAAAAATCTGAAAGAGAGCCTCTTTTTTGAAATTCCTGTTATAGAATATCTATCAAGGCTTGACCAGTTGTGGCTTCTATCCAAAGAGGCATTTAAAGAAGGGCTTCTTGATAAAGAGGCTGAGAAATGGGGAAAGAAGGTTAAGAGGACTCCTGTCGGTGAGAGGCTTTTTCAGGACATGATGGAATGGCGTATGTTACTCACAAAGGGTTCTCACAAGGCAAATACCCTTACCCCTTAGAAAAGAGTTATAGAGAAATGATAGATTTAAAGGTGCTTGAACCTGCCTGCGGCTCAGGCTCATTTCTGATAAGGGCTTATAATGAGCTTGTAAATTACTTTGAGAAAAAGGATAAACAGGCAAACCTATTTACAAAGTTCAGGATACTTACAGCCAATATCTATGGTGTTGACCTTGATGCGCAGGCTGTAGAGATTGCACAACTGAATCTGCTTTTAAAGACCCTTTCCACAAAGGCAAGACTCCCAAATCTTGCAGGAAAGATAAGAGTTGGGAATTTATTGATTTCAGAGGATGACCCTATCTATTGCGAGGAGCAAATAATATCGTCTGTCATTGCGAGGGACAGAGTCCCGAAGCAATCCCCTCTTTTAGAGATTGCCACGCCGGAGCCTGCCCTGAGCGATGAAACAAGATTGCTTCGCTTAGCTCGCAATGACACAAGCGAAGGGGCTCGCAATGACATTTTACAAAAATACTTCGGCGACAACTTCCTTGAAAAGAAGCCCTTTACCTACGAAAAGGAATTTCCAGATGTCTTCAACCGCAAAAACCCCGGTTTTGATGTAATCATCGGCAATCCGCCTTATGTAAATATGCAACTACTGAGGAAAGAAGATATTAGTTATTATAAGGATAATTTTTCTATTGCCAAAAGATATTTTGACCTCTTTTCTTTATTCATTGAACGCTCTTTAAAATTATTAAGAGAAGGTGGATACTTTGGTTTTATTGTGCCGAGTCTGTTTTTAAAAGGGATGCAGTATGAACCTTTAAGAAACCTGATAAATACCATCTCATCTGAATTTCGTATAAATGAGTTGGGCGATAATGTTTTTGAGAATGTAAAAATGCCCACCTGTATTTTTATCCTTAAAAAAGGGGTAAATAAAAAGAAAGTAGATTATTTTGGTCAGCAAGTCGTTAATATTTTTTTGGCAGACAAGATAATAAGTTTGGGAAACATTGCCGTTATAACAAGGGGTTTGGAAATAGGAAGAGATAAATTAAATGAATCTGACAAGGTTGCGTGCATAACTGGGAGTGACATTGAGCCATACATCATAAAAACTGTTAGATTCATTTCAAAAGATATTTTGAATCAATTTGAGAAATCTTCTGAAATTTTTTATGCCCCCAAAATATTGGTAAGAGAAACAGGCAATGCCATTGTGGCTGCCTATGATGATAAAGGCATCATAACGACGAGGAGTTTATATAATGTAAGAAGTAAAGATAAAAACTATTCTCTCCTTTACATATTGGCTCTTTTGAATTCAAAGCCTTATAAATATTATTTCCGATGTTTTATTGCACCAGATACAAATATCTTTCCCAAAATCAGGGTTGAGCAGACCAGACAAATTCCAATTTATAAGATTGATTTCTCCAATCCTAAAGAAAAATCCAAACACGACGAGCTTGCCTCCCTTGCCGACAAGATGCTCAAACTCAATAAAGAACTCCAAAAGACCCATGAAAATTCTGACAAATGGTATTCCCTCAAGAAAGAGATTGAAAGGACTGACAAAAAGATTGATGAGAGGGTGTATAATCTGTATGGGGTGATGGAGAAGGAAATAAATATCATTAATGGAGTATCGCTTTAATGAATTCAAAAATCCAACACCTGCTAACATCAGCAGACAACGATGTTGCGAATGCTCGCCGATATCTTGATTCTGATAAAGCTGTTAATTGGGTGTGCAATAAGATGAATTCGGCTTTGATGTGTGGGGTATGGAGGCATGGTTATTGAAGCATGGATATACGCCAAATTTTGGCAATGGATGGTACTCCATGCGAGTTCAGTTTTATGAAGCCTCTCCTGATAACTTACGGTTAAAAGTTTCCGACTGTTTGTCGGAAGTAACTTCTTTGCAGTTTCACCTTGAAAGCAATTTAGATTCTAATGAAGGGGTATATATATCAATAGAACAATGGAAAGAAAAAACTTATGCTTGTTTAAAAGAGGTAGAAGAATTTGTAAGAGTAATAGAAAAGGATATTCTGAATGATTCCTGAAAGATTAGAAAAGGAAACTCTTCCGGCATGGGCTTTAAACGGAATAATGGAAGGATACCGCGGCTCCCATTGTCATGGGACTTATATTCCAAGCTCGGATCCAAATTCTGTTGATGATATTGATATTTTTAGGGTCGTTGTTCAGCCAAAAGAATATTATCTCGGCATCAGAAGTTATCTCGGAAAACAAGAGCATTACGAGGCATTTGTGGGGGAATATGATGTTCTTGTTTATGATATTCGAAAGTTTATTTATCTTCTTTCCAAGGGGAACCCCAATGTCCATATTTTTCTCTGGTTAAGACCTGAGGACTATTTTAAGATTACCGATGCAGGAAGATATTTAATATCCAACCGCACTGAATTTCTATCGCAAAGGATTATCCAGTCTTTTGGAGGCTATGCAATCTCACAGTTTAAAAGAATGACCCATATTAAATACGAAGGATATATGGGTAAAAAAAGAAAGTCGCTTGTAAATCGGTATGGATATGACTGTAAGAATGCCGCACACTGTATCAGGCTGCTTGCCACGGCAATTGACCTGCTAAAGACAGGTAAACTTATAGCATATCGTGAAAAGGATAAGGACACTCTCATCGAGATAAAAAGTGGCAGGTGGACAATGGAAAAGGTAAATGAATATGCAGAAAAGCTGATGAAGGAATTTGAAAAGCTGGCACATATTTCTGATTTCCCTCCTGATATTGTCCCAGAGAAATTGAATGAAATTCTATTAAATGCAATGGAATTGGCATGGAAGAATTTTAAATAAGAAGGGGGAAATCATGACAGAAGATACTATTACAGTTCCAGAATATTACAAATTATTTGCAAAAGAATTGAAACCTCTTATAAAGGAGATTCAGGATGCCTTCATAAATAGGCCTGCCCCTTCAGGGTATAATTATCAGGGTCTTGATGAAGCTGTTGAAAGGTTAAAAAGATTAGAGAGACCCATTAAAAATATCACTGCCGCTTTTAATGATATTTCACATATATTGGAAGATAAGACAGTAAGCTCAGAAAAAATTCGTTATTTGATTTCACAACTGCGGTTACCAATAGGAGAAGTTATTTCATATTTCCATGAGATATGGAAAAGACCCTTTAAACCCGAGATTGCAAATGGGCAGGCGATTCTGTCTGCCATTCCTGAGAGGATTCTCAGAGAGTGTCTTACAGCTTTTGAACAGGCAACTGATGTTGTGGAAAAACCAGAGGAAATGGTTAAAAAACATGGCAAGCAAAAGTTTTATATCAATATTGTTTTTGGAGACGAGGAGATTAATCACTTTCTGCAATGGATTAAAGGACATCCGTCATATCAGGTTAAACTACAAAAAAGTGATTGGTGGACAGCAGCAGCAATTGGCTTTTTATTCGGTTACTGGATTGGAGACGATTAATAAATCCTAATTTTTTAAGAGAGATTAAAATATAAGTGCCTTGACTATGTTTAGAGTGGATTTCATTATCATATCTCTATATACACAACGATTTTTTTATGCCCATAATAATGCCATTAAAATTAGACCAATCCCTTGTCAATTTATATAAAAACCTGTATTATTAAGCACATAGCAATATTATTTAGTGGAGGTATAATATGACTATAGAAATGAAAACTATAGATGCGCAGGTAAGGAGTCTTGAAGAAGAATTAAAGGCACTAAAAACATTGGTTGAACATACTTCAAAGGGCAAAAAGAGAACAAAGACTTTTGCTTCTTTAAAGGGAATCTGGAAGGGTAAGGTTCATTTTACAATGGATGAAATTAAAGAGGCGGAAATAAAGACGAAGGAGTTTTAAATGGTATATGTGGTTGATAGCCATGCTATTGTCTGGTTTTTTGAGGATAGCAATGAGCTTGGCAGAAATGCTCTCAATGTTCTTAATTCCAAAGATTCAAGACTTATCATTCCCACCATTGTTATTGCTGAGATATTTTATCTTTCACAGCGAAGAAAAATAACATCAACATTTGAGGATATTTTTCAAGTTATTGAACAGGATGATAGATGTTTAATTTATCCACTTGATATAAATATCCTTAGATTTCTTCCCCCTATGCTTGATATTCATGATGGCATTATATGCGGAACTGTAATCGTTTACAGAGAGCTTTTAAAAGAAGATGTGAGGCTTATTACAAAAGACAAAGAAATTTTAGATTCAGGTATTGTTGATACCTTATGGTAGAGACTTAGCATGTCTTCTTTAAAATCTCCACAAAAAGTCCAGACATGATGAAATTACCTCTCTTGCCGACAAGATGCTCAAGCTCAACAAAGGACTTCAGAAAGCTGCAAAATTATACTCAGGAATAAATAGTAATAATCATAGGTTGAATTATGGACATTGGTTATATAAATGCAAGGGTCAGGGCGTGGAAGGGGGAGTTTTTTGATGAGGAGGATTATAAGGATTTATTGTCCATAGATTCTATTGATGAATTTATCGTAAGCCTTAAAGGAACATCTTACGGATTTGACCTTGAGGAGGCAAAGGCGAGATTTTCAGGTATGCCCGTAACAGCAGTTTTGGATAATGGACTGAAAGGCAACCTATCAAGGACATTCAAGAGTATTTGGAATGAATCCCCTTCAAAGATAAGAGAATTGATAAGGCTTCTTTTCTTTATCTGGGATGTCCACAATCTTAAGACAATCGTCAGAGGCATACATAAAGGAGTTAATCCTGATGAGATTTATTCTATATTAATTCCTGCCGGTGATTTTGATGAATCGGCACTGAAGGAATTGGCAAGACAGAGTGATATTAACGGCTTAATCCATATCCTTAATACATGGGATAATCCCTATGGCAGACCGTTAATGGATGGCTTATCAGGTTATCTTGAGAATAAAGAGATTATTGGCCTTGAATTAGCATTAGACCGCTTTGCCTTTGATTTTCATCTCGGTCTGCTCAAAGGAAATGATATTAATACATCCGTTATGAGAGAGCTTTTGAGGGACAGGATTGACGCATCAAATATTATTACACTCTTCAAATTTATGGAGAGCCGGAGTTCATATCAGTTTATTAACTATTTTATACTGGGAGGAAGAAGGCTGACGGAGGAAGAATTTTTGGAACTGAGCAGATATGAGGATAAAGAGGATATGTTGAATAGATTAATTACAGCCGTCAAGGATTCAGGCTGGAGAGAGAAACTAAGGGCAATTGATCTTTTAGATATTCCAGTCTTTGAAGAAGAGATGGAGGAATTAATAAGGAAAAGATATTGCCGGCAGGCTGTAATTTATCCACTGACTATTGCAGTAATAATATGCTTTTATTTCAGGAAGGTCAGGGAGATAAAAAATTTGAGGCTTATAGGGATGGGAAAGGAATCTTCAATCCCTGAGGAAGAGATTAAGAGATATTTATTATTATAACCTGTAGATATGCCAAAAATTCTTGTAATTACATACCCGACTATGGCTTTGGGTTACAGGCTTGCAGGCGTAGATGTTATTCAGGTGGTTGAAGGGGATGATTATGTAGAGATAATGAATAAAGCCCTGAAGACAGAGGATTTGGGTATTCTTGCCGTAGAGGATGCTATTCTTAATAAACTGCCTGAGTCATTTGTGAAGAGGATTGGAAAGGCTGCCATGCCCTTGATTGTTCCTGTGAGCACGCCTGCAAAATGGAAGGGCGAAAAAAAGGGTGAAAGTTATATTTCACGCCTTATAAGAAGGGCAATAGGGTATCAGATAAAGATAAAGAGGTGATTATGTTATTAGTTTTATTTGGATGGCTCTCAATCTTTATTTTCGTGGCAGGGGTGTTTTATAGGATTGTAAAATTTGCCTCCATGCCTCTAAACCTGCGCTGGGAGGTCTATCCTGTCCCCCATGAGTCTAAAGAGAAGCGTATTATCGGTGCCTCTTATATGGAGGAGGTTGACTGGGCTAAGAAGCCTATACACAAATCCTTGTGGGGAGAGATTGTTGAGATAGGTTATGAGATTTTCTTTTTAAGGAAAGTGAGGGAATATAATCCATATAATATATGGGCTCCTTCTATGGCAATGCACTGGGGCATCTATCTCTTATTTACATGGATTTTCTTTTTATTGGCAGAGAATGTTTATGATATAAAATTTTTAAATAAAATTATAAATATTACAGGTGTTGTTTCATTTATTTTAGGGGCATCGGGCTGTTTAATCCTTATTGTAAAAAGGGCTGCAAATGCCGACCTCAAGCTTTATACAGCACCGGTAGATTATTTCAACCTCTTATTTCTACTCTCTATATTTGTTACAGGTTTCATATCATGGTGGATAGACCCATCTTTTATTCATTCAAAAAAATATATAAAGGATATTATCTCATTAAATCCATCTTCTGTACCTTTTGCCGTAATCTTAAACTTTCTTCTTTTTGAGCTTTTCTTAATCTATATGCCGTTTACAAAGCTCCTCCATTATGTTGCAAAATATTTTACATTCCATCACGGCTTGTGGGATGACAGGTTTAAAGAAAAGGATTCTACGATTGACAGAAAGATTATTGAGCAGCTTTCTTACAAAGTAACATGGGCAGGTCCTCATGTGGTTGGAGGCAAGAGCTGGCTTGAAGAGGCACAAGAATATAAATTAGATGAAACAAAAAGTGATAAGGGGAAAAAATGAATAAAAAACCTAATCAATTTAATGATGTATCTAAGCTGACAGAGGAGCCGCTTGTATCCTATAAAACTGAAGACTTAATGAAGCTCCCTTATATTGATGAAGAACCGCCTATAGAGCCTCCAAAGGAAAAGTGGCTTGAGAACTATGACTTTTCCCTTGATGGACATACAGATTTTGATATACCAAAACCAAAGAGTGAAGATGAAAAGAAAAATTTGGTAAATAGATTTTTAAACGGGCTTGAAAAACTCTTTGATTATCAGAACAACTGGACATTCGGGAAGATATTTAAGCTGAGCATGGATTATTGTGTTGGATGCCAGACCTGCTCTGAGGCTTGCCATACATATATTGCAAGCGGAAGGCAGGAGATATATCGTCCTACATTCAGGTCGGAGATATTGAGAAGGATTTATAAGAGGTATTTTACAAAGGGAGGTAAATATTTAAAGTCCTTTGTCGGGGCTGATGTGGAGCTTAACTATAAAACAGTATGGAGGCTTCTTGAGCTGTCTTATCGCTGTAACATTTGCAGGAGGTGTGCCCAGTATTGCCCTGTAGGTATTGACAATGCTCTGATTGCAAGAGAGATAAGAAAACTATTCAGTGAAGAGATGGGGATTGCACCTTCTGAATTACTTAAAAAAGGGACGAGACAGCATATAAAGACAGGCTCTTCCACCGGCATGACGACGCCTGCCTTTAAGAGCCTTATAGAATATATAGAAGAGGATATATATGAGAGGACAGGAAGAAAGATAAAGATTCCTGTGGATAAGAAGGGTGCTGATATACTATTAATTCATAATGCAGGGGAGTTCCTTGCATGGCCTGATAACCCCGCAGCATTTGCAGTATTGTTTGATGCGGCGGGGATAAATTATACACTCAGCAGTGAGACATTCGGTTATGACAGTGTAAACTATGGACTCTGGTTTGACGATGTGGAAGCGGCAAGGATAGGGTTAAGGCACTTAAAGATTGCAAAGGAGCTGGGTGTAAAGAAGATTGTCGTCGGGGAATGCGGTCATGCCCATAAATCTTTCTGTGTAATCCTTGACCGCATGCTGCCCGGAGAATTCAGTATTCCGGATATTCCGAGGGAGAGCTGTATTCCCCTCATGTGGGAGATTGTAAAGAGTGGCAGAGTTAAATTTAACCCTGAGAGGAATAATTTTCCCTTCACGCTTCATGACTCATGCAATATAGTGAGACTGATGGGGATTGTCCAGCCTCAACGGCATATTCTTAGGACTGTCTGCTCCCAGCCAATCAGGGAGATGTCTCCTAATGGTGTGAAGAATTACTGCTGTGGAGGCGGCAGTGGTTTTGCAATAATGAATACTCTTAACTTTGCCCAGTTCAGGAAAAAGGTAAGTGAGAGGATGAAAGTTAAACAGGTTCTTGAAGTATTTAATGATGTCCTAAATCCCGATATTAATAAAATGGTTGTAACAACATGCTCAAACTGTAAGGGTGCAATGAGGGATGCCATAGGGCATTACGGACTGTGGGATAAATATAGAATCCTTTATACAGGGCTTGCAGAGGTTATAGTAAATGCAATGGCAGACATACCGCCATTTCTAAAATGGGAGTATGAGGAGTAATTATTAATTATGCCTTCTGAGATAGCATGCCGCGAATGTCCCCGCCAATTAAAACTTTATACTGTGACATAAATCACATTTTAATTGTGATATCCGTTGTTTCCAATATCAGGCACTTAGTATTATAATAAATAATTAAAATATTATTATGTAGCTATTTGTTTTTTTTAAGGAATTCACAAAAAATATCCTGTAACGGCTATTTTATAAGGAGAACTAAATTGAAAAAGTGGATTATGAATAATCAGCGAGTAATTGGAGGATTTATATGCTGAAAAAATTGTTCTTAAAAAAAGTAGATTTGTTTTCAGAACTCGCGGATGATGATTTAGTAAAATTCCTTGAAATATCGTCAGACAAGACATATAGAAAAAATGAGGTTATATTTCGTGCAGATGATCCCGGAAGTTCTCTCTTCATCTTAAAATCAGGTTCGGTAAAAATATCTATCTGTGATAGCGAAGGGAACGAGGATATATTAAAAATTATATATCCCTATGATTTTTTTGGCGAGATGTCCCTTCTTGACGGTCAGCATAGATCAGCAACGGTAACAGCTCTTGAAAAAAGCATTGCACTTATTATTAAAAGAGATAATTTTATCAACCTGATAAAAAAATACCCCAACATAGCTCTTAATATGCTGGCTATATTGAGCAGAAGAATTAGAAGGACTGACGAAAAAATATGGAGCCTCAGATTTTCAGATGCCTATGGAAAGCTTGCAAAGGTTCTTTTAGACGTTTCTGATGAAAATGGCGTTAGAGAAGATAATGGTATTGTGATTGATCTTGGGCTTCGCAGACAGGATTTAGCAGATTTGGCTGGTGTATCAAGAGAGACAGCAACAAGAATACTTAATGAATTTCAGAAGAGCGGCAGTATCAAAGTAGAAAAAAGAAAAATTACCATATTAAATGAGTCTATATTAAAGAGAGAACTAATTTAATGGTGTGATATATATCACATTATAATTGTTATGCCTGTCATTTCTAATAATAGACAGGTAGTGTAGTATTTTTAATTATGAAACTATTAAAAATTCTTAAAAAAGATATTAAGTCCGATACTCAGATAATATTCTCCGATGACCTTGTGATGGAAACACATATAAGGAAAAATCTTGGATATGTCTGCCAGAAAAACAACCAACTTACAGTTACATTAGATGAAAGACCAATGACCTATAGGAGCATATTCCTTGAGGTAGGGGACTATAATAATTTCGTTGTGATTGATACACTTATTCCAGACTACGGCAATCAACTTTTTAAGACATCAAGAAAAATCGGAATTGATTATTCAGTTGAAGGCATCATGCATTCATTTGACACTAAATTCATAGAGACAGTAAACGGAAGATTCCTCTCAATCAAACTGGCATTCCCAAACCTTATAAGAAAGATTCAGAGGAGAAAACACTTCAGGGTATCCACGCCCATAGACAAGCCTATAACTGTGAAACTCACTGACGGGATCAATGAAAGGGTTGCAGACATAAGTGAAGGCGGAGTATCCATTTACACCAGTCTTACTGAGAAGGAATTGCCTTTAGGCAAGGTTTTTGAGAAGGTAATGCTCAGTCTTCCTACTGTCAATCAGAATATCATGGCAAAGACAGTTGTGAGAAACCTGATTAAAGGTTTTAGTGGAAATGTAAAGAATAAATGCGGTCTGGAGTTTATGAATATGAGGCTGAATGATAAGGACTTTATTGCATCTTATGTCCTGACAAGGCAGAGGGAGATTATTCAAAAACAAAATTATTAACTTTAACTATAGTAACGGGGGGACTGTGGCAATAATAAATAAGATGATGCGGCTATTGATAGTAGACGATATGTCCAATATGAGAAGGACAATAAAGAATATGCTCCGTCATATCGGTTATGAGTTTATATCCGAAGCAGAAAATGGCAATATAGCATTAAATAGAATAAAAAATGAAGCGATTGATTTCGTTGTCTGCGACTGGAATATGCCTGTTGTATCAGGGATTGAATTTTTAAGAACTATAAGAGAAAATGAAAAATTTAAAACCATACCATTCCTTATGGTCACTGCTGAAGTAGATGCACCTCAGATAGTCCAGGCAGCAGAGACAGATGTGGACGGATATATAATAAAACCATTCGTAGCAAAGACACTTGAAGAAAAGATTAACTCTATACTTGAAAAGAGGGCAAATCCTAACGAAATAGACAGATTTACAAACATGGCTATTGAATATACTAACAACAAAATGTTTAAAGAGGCAATCTCACTTTATGAACATGCACTATCACTAAATCCAAAGAGTGCAAGGATAAGACATGCAATCGGACAGATATATGAGAAGATGGGAATGGATGACAAGGCACTCCAGCATTATGAGGATGCATACAATAATAACCCTCAGTATATAAAAGTTCACCAGAATATGGGCGAGCTTTATCTGAAGAAGGGGGATATGGATAAGGCAATGGATGTAATAGAGAGAGCTATAAAGATAAGTCCCCACAATTCTCAAAGACAGGCACAACTTGGAAAGGTATACCTCTCAAAAGGTAATATAGAAAAGGCGGAAAAGATATTTAAGGCTGCCATACAGCTTGACCCGAAGAATGCAGAACTACATACGGAGATTGGGGAGGCATATCTAAAGGCAGGACAGGATGATAAAGCGGCGGATGCGTTTAAAGGTTCCTTGAATGTTGTAGAGAGTGTTCATGTTTATAACAGGCTTGGTATTGCATTAAGGAGGAAGGGTAAGTATCTTGAGGCAATAAATGAGTATAAGAAGGCAATAAGGCTTGACTCTATAGATGAGGTGATATATTACAACATGGGGAGGGCATATTTAGAGGCTAATATGAAGAAGGAGGCTATAAGTTCATTTAAAAAGGCACTTGAGATAGACCCTAATTTTAAGGAGTGTAGAGATGCCCTTGTCAAAGCAGAGCAAAAAATAGAGATAAATATAAATCCTACACAAATAAACACATCATTAAAGACATTACCATTAAATCTTATATAACCAATCTTTTCCTTACTAAACAATTTCAAACTGCCTTATTCGCTTTTGTAATGTTATGCCTTTTGAGATTTTAAGCCCCTAATACCGCCAATAGCAGTATTAACAATAAAGAGTATCAAAGATACTGCATTCAGCAGACCGCCCCACTTTGAAGCATGAGAGAGTGATGCAATGTCTCCTGTAATTCTTATTAAAAGTGAGATTTGAAGGAATGCAAAATGAATATAGAATAGAGGGCTGTATAATATCGGCACCTGTAGAACAGCCGGAAAGATT
>Ga0209212_1006731_pt1 | contig 13017 bp, 11 predicted proteins | sample RifGroC2_FD_183996 | JGI IMG/M metagenome (GOLD analysis project Ga0209212, IMG submission 183996) | Groundwater microbial communities from Rifle, Colorado, USA - Groundwater C2 (SPAdes) (version 2) | ecosystem: Environmental > Aquatic > Deep subsurface > Groundwater | place: Rifle, Colorado...
GGCCACATACAACAGGATGACGACCATGCTCGCCATCAGCACGCAGTTGCCCAGGTCCGGCTGCTTGATGATCAAAAGACACATCACGCCCAGGATCATGATCGGCGGCAAAAAGCCGTTCCAGAACTCGCTGACCTTCGTTTGTTTGCGGGCCAAAAAATCCGCCATATAAACAAGCATGGCGAGTTTAGCGAATTCCGAGGGCTGGAAGCTCAATACGCCGACCTTGAACCACCGCCGCGCGCCGTAGCTGGCCTTTCCGATCCCCGGGACCAGGACCAGGACCAGAAGGATCACCGCACAAATAATGAGCGGCTTCGCCCACGGGCGCAGGTCCCGGTAATCGACGGCCATCACGCCGCCGGCGAGGATCAGTCCAATAAAGAGGAAAAATAAATGCCGGTTGAGAAAATAGGCCTTGTCCCCCAGCTCCCTCATCGCGTAGACACCGCTGGAACTGTAGATCATGATCGTACCAATACAGATAAATAGTGTGGCCAGGACCGCGATGGATAAACGGATTTCACGCATGGGCAGGCAGGCTGTGGACGAGCTCCTTGAAACAGCGTCCTCTTTCTTCGTAATTGGAGAACATATCAAAACTCGCGCACATCGGACTTAAAAGCACATTATCCCCTTTTTGGGCGATCGCGCTCGCCCGCGCCACGGCATCGGGCAACGTGGCACATTCTTCCAGAGCGACGACGGGTCCGAAGGTCTTTTTTAATTTCGCCCTGGCCTCGCCGATAATGATCATCTTTTTGACCTTCCGGCGGACGAACGGCGCCACAACGGAGAAGTCGATATTCTTGTCGCGGCCCCCGCAGATCATAATGACGGGAGCGTTGAGCCGCTCCAGCGCCCAGATCGCGGCCTGGGCGGTCGTGGCTTTCGAATCGTTGATAAAATTGACCCCTTCAATCTGGCGCACCAGCTCCAAGCGATGTTCCACCCCTTTAAAATTCCGGAAGACGCGCGCGCAAACGTCATCTTTGATGCCCAAGATGTTCGCCACCTCCCGCGCGACGGCAAAATTCGGGTTCGGCGCCACACCGGCCAACGCCGGCGGCGCGGCGTTAAAAAAACGTACCTGCGCTTTTAGCCGCGGCGCCAGGTCCTTTAATCCCTGGTCCTGAAAATTCAGGACCGCATAATCTTGAGCGTCCTGATTCAAGAAAATCCTTTTCTTGGCGTCGAAGTATTCCTGAAAATCCTTATGGCGGTCGAGATGGTTCTGGTTGACGTTCAAAACAACCGCGATGTACGGCTTGAATCCGCGGACGCCCGGAGTTCCCGGCGCGGCAACTGTTTCCAACTGGAACGAACTGGTTTCCAGGACGACGAGATCCTTCCCGTCCAGATCCAAAACCTGCCCGGAAAACGGCGCGCCGATGTTGCCGCACAGAAGCGAACGCCGGCCAGCGGCTTCCAATAGCTGGTGGATCAAAGTCACGACCGTTGTCTTGCCGTTACTGCCGGTGACCGCGATGACCGGTTTGGAACAGAACTGGAATGCGAATTCGATCTCGCCAAGTACCAAAATATTTCTCGCCCGCGCCCAGGAAACCGCTTCGCTGTTATGCGGTACACCGGGACTTAAAACGACAAAATCGCTGTCCTCAATAAAGGCGCGGGTATGCCCCCGGAATTCGCAAGCCACCTTGTGCTGTTTGGCCCACTGCCGGAAATCTTCGGACACGGCATCCTCGCCGGCCTTGTCGGAAATCTTTGCCTTACCGTCCAAACGGGCCACCAGTTTGGCCAAGGCCATTCCCGTGCGCTGCGCTCCAAGAATCGTTACTGTTCTATTTTCGAGATCCATTAACGGATTTTCAACGTCATCAGGGTGATGATGACCAGGATGATGGAAATGATCCAGAAACGCACAATAATCTGCGGTTCCTGCCAGCCCGAGAGCTGCAGATGGTGATGCAGCGGGGACATTTTAAAAATTCTTTTGCGCCGTAACTTGAAGGAAACGATCTGCAGGATCACCGACAACGCTTCAATGACAAAAACGCCACCCATGATGACCAAAAGCAATTCCTTCTTTATAATGACCGCGATCATCCCCAGCGTCCCGCCCAGCGACAACGAACCGACGTCCCCCATGAAAACGGACGCGGGCGGACAATTGAACCAGAGGAATCCCAGACTGGCCCCCAAAATGGCGGCGCACACCACGGTGAGTTCTCCCGCCCCGGGGACGAAGGGGATAAAAAGGTATTCACTGAACTGCGCGTGGCCGGTGATGTAGCTAAGGATCGCCAACGTCAGACTCACCATCATGACCGAACCGATCGCGAGCCCGTCAAGGCCGTCGGTCATGTTGACGGCGTTCGAGGTGCCCACCACCACCAGCGCCACAAACGGGACGTAAAAGATACCCAGGTCCCAGATAATACTCTTCAAAAACGGCACGTCCAGCTTCGTTGAGGTTCCGGGATGGAAATAAATGTAGGACCCGACGAAGCACCCCAGCAAGATTTCCCAAAGCAGTTTCGTGCGTTTGGGCAAACCGCGTTTGGGGCCGCGGCGGGTCAGCTTGACGTAATCATCCACGCCGCCGAGGACCGCCAGATACACGCCGGTGAACATCGTCAAAAGGACATAATGATTTCCTAAATCGGCCCAAAGGGCGACCGAGATCACGATCGACGCCAGGATGAAGATCCCGCCCATCGTGGGCGTCCCTTGCTTGGAGTGCTGGAACTTGTCGAGGTCGGGGGCGTCATCGCGCTTGGCGATCTCGCGAATTTTAAATTCCTTGAGCTTGCGGATGAACCACGGCGCCAGGATAACGCACAGGACGAACGTCGTCAAGCCGGCCATCGCGGCCCGGAACGTAATATAACGGAAAATGTTGAACCCGAAGAAAACGTCCCGTAACCCGGACAAATAATAAAACATCGTAACCTCTGCTTAAAATTTCTTGCTCAAATGACGATGCAAAAATTCGACGACCCGCTCCATCCGCATCCCGCGCGAGCCCTTGACCAAGACGATATCTCCCGGCCGGCAGAGCTTTTTAAGCCGTTCAGGAACCCCCGCGATGCTGGCGTGGTGGAACACGTCGATACTCCGGTTGCCTTGCCGGATACGGCCGGCGGCGTGCCTGGAAAACTTTCCCACCGTGATGGCGACATCCGTCGTGGAACGGGCGATCCAGCGGCCCTTTTCCCGGTGTAACGGCGTGCTTCGCGCGCCCAGCTCCAGCATATCCGCTGTGATGAAAATCTTTTTTCCCTTCGCCCGCAAGGCGTCCAGCGTCTTGAGGGCGTTACGCACCGACACCGGATTGGAGTTATAGGTATCGTCGATGATGGTGACGCCGCCGATTGCCCGCACCTGCTGGCGATGGCCGCCGAAGGCCAGCTTCTCAAGCGCTTTTTTGATCTCGCGGTCACTGACCCCGAACAAGCGCCCGCAGGCAATCGCCGCCAGCGCGTTGTACACATAGTCCGGCGCGGGTGTATTTAATATAAATCCATGACCGTCGACATGGAAACAAGTTTTTCGATTATTTTTTACGCGGATCTGCCGGGCTTGTAAATCGGACTTTCGTTCGATCCCGCAGGTAAGGATTCCCGGGCGTTTTTTTTCGCCGCGGATTTTGCGTAAATACGGATCGTCGTTATTGAAAATGACATGCCCCTTCGCGCCGATGCCGCGGAAGATCGCGGATTTTTCCTTATACACTCCCGATCTGTTCTTGAGCCCTTCGAGGTGAGATTCGCCGATGTTGGTTAAAACCGCGACGCTCGGCCGGGCGATTCCGGCGAGCCATTCGATCTCGCCGGGGTTGTTGGTCCCCAGCTCAATAACCAGCGCGTCATGGCAGGGCTTTAACCCCAGCACCGTCAGGGAAACACCGTATTGATTGTTCAAAGTCCTCTCGTTTTTGAGCACCTTGAACTTTGATCCCAGCACGGCGGCGATCATGTCTTTGGTGGTCGTTTTCCCGGCGCTGCCGGTAACAGCGATGACGGGGATATCAAAACCCCTGCGGTACGCGCCGGCGATCTGCCCCAGGGCCACGGCCGTATCCTTGACGAGGATAACCGGCAGATCGGCCGCGCCGGATATTTTCTCCGACACAACTAACAGCGAAGCGCCTTTACGCACGGCCCGCGCGATGAAACGGTGTCCATCAAGATTCTTTCCGCGGATGGCGACAAAGACGTTGCCGCGCTTAAGCGTGCGGGAGTCGATCGAAACACCGTTGAAACGCCGCGATCCGCCGCGGCCGTGAATCAATGTGCCATCGGTCGCCGTCAATATCTGGTCGAGGGTCATCATTTCAAATATTTCTCTACAATCTTGCGTTCATTAAAGGGAACCGTTTTATCCTTGAAGATCTGGTAATCTTCGTGCCCCTTGCCCGCGATGAGGACGATATCACCGGCGACGGCCATGGCGATGGCCGTCGCGATGGCCCTTTCCCTGTCCGCGACGACCTGGTAATTGTCTGTGGAAAACCCGAGGATGATCCCGGAGATGATCGATTGCGGGTCTTCACTGCGGGGGTTATCCGTCGTCACGATGACAATGTCCGAGAGCTGTCCGGCCACCCGTCCCATTTTCGGACGTTTGGTCTTGTCGCGGTCCCCGCCGCAGCCAAAAACCGTGATGATCCGCTTGGGTTTGATCTTGCGCAGCGCCTCCAGGACGTTTTTTAACGCGTCCTCGGTATGCGCGTAATCGACGAACACGGCGAACCCTTTGGGGCTTTCGATACGATCCAGCCGTCCGGGCACGTGCTCGAGGCGCGCGATCCCGCGGCTGATCGTCTCCGGCGACACCCCCTCGTTAAGACAAACCCCGACCGCGGCTAGGATGTTGTACACGTTATGCACTCCGATGAGCTTGGTCTCGATCTTGAGCGACTGCCCGTCGGCGCGCACCGTAAAATGACTTTTGTGCACGCTGGTTTTAATATCTTCGGCACAAACATCCGCTTCGCCCAAAATACCATATTTCACCACGCGGGATCTCGTCAACGAAACCAGTTTCGCCCCGCAGGGATCATCGATGTTGATGACACTGACCGCTCGCGGAGAAAGGTCCGTGAACAGACGCGCCTTGGCCAAAAAATAATTGTCCCGGGTGCGATGATAATCCAGGTGATCGCTTGTCAGATTTGTAAATACGGCGGTCTTGAAATCGATGAGGTCGACCCGCCCCTGGTCGAGCCCGTGCGAGGAGACTTCCATCACGCAGTATTCGATATTCTTTTGCGCGAGGCCGGCGAGAAACTGCTGGTTCTCCACGAGGCTGGGGGTGGTATTTTTCGATGGCAGGACTTTTTTCCCGATCCGGTAATTGACGGTCCCCATGACGCCGCAGGTCTTGCCCGCTTCCCTTAAAATGGATTCAACGAGATAGGTGATCGTTGTCTTGCCGTTGGTACCGGTTACGCCGATCGATTTTACTTTAGAGGAAAGCGGGCCGTAGAACCGGCGTGTCACCTCGTGCAGGAATTTGTGCGGATCATCAACTTGCAAAAATAAAACACCCTTGTGCTTTTCTGCCGGTGGATGGCTTGAGGCGACCACACGCGCGCCCTTTTTGATGGCCTCGTCAATAAACTGCGTCCCATCCTGCTTGCTCCCTTTGAGGGCAACGAACAAGCTGTCTTTCCCGGTTGTCCGGGAATCGCAGCTGATGGCCGCAATCCGTCGGGAAGATTCCTCCCACAGGCCAAAGGTTCCCTCCCCGCGGGAAGCCTTTGGCCGCGGGGAAGAACCTCTCGGCCCTCGAGGGGGGGGGCCGTCGCAGATGTCCTTTAACAATTCTTTCAGAAGCATTAACCGGAGCTCTCCAGGTATTTAAGGGCGTTCTCGATGACTTCCTTGAAAACAGGGGCGCACACCGTGCCCCCGAAATACGCGGGGTGCGGTTCGTCCATGATCACGATCGCCGCCAGGCGCGGGTCATCAGCCGGGGCGAACCCCGCGAAGGTGGCGTAATATTTCCCTTCGGCATACGCGCCGCCGATCACTTTGCGCGAAGTCCCGGTTTTTCCCGCGACCCTCATCCCCTTGATCTGCGCCTTCTGGGCCGTACCGTGCTCAACCACGCCGACTAAAATCTCTTTAACCCGCCGGGCCGTTTCCCCATCGATAACATGCTCGGCCAGGACCTCGCCTCCAAACGATTTGACGACGTGCCCCTGTTTGTCCTGGATATATCTTACCACAAACGGCTGCACATACGTCCCGTTATTGGCCACCGTCGCCATCATGCCTAAAAGCTGTAAAGGCGTGACCGTTACCTCATAGCCGATAGGGACCGCGCCGATACTGGTCCTGGACCAGCGCGAAGGGTCTTTGAGCCATCCTTTGACTTCGCCTTTGAGATCGATCCCCGTGGGCACGCCGAAACGGAATTTTTTCGCGTACTGATAAATGGTCGGTCCGCCAAGTTTTTGGGCTATTTTAGCCACGCCGATGTTGCTGGAAACGCTGAAGACTTCGGTGAAGCTAAGCGTCCCGTGCGGGTGATGGTCGGTCAAAATGTTCGTGGCGATCTTGTATTTGCCGTTCTCGCAAAAGATCTTGTCGCTCTCCGTGAATTTCCCTTCCTGCAGCGCGGCGGCGGCGGTCACCACTTTAAAGACCGACCCCGGCTCGTAAACGTGACTGACCGCCCGGTTGGTGCGGCTCTCCGCGCCGCTGTCGGCATAATGCTCCAGGTCGTACGTCGGCTGGTTGGCCAACGCGAGGATGGCGCCCGTGCGCGTGTCCATCACGATGATCGTGGCGGATTTCGCGTTATACTTTTCGCGGGCCTGCGCCAGGGCGCGTTCGGCGATGTACTGGATGGTCTCATCGATGGTCAAGACGAGATTAAGGCCGTCGCGGGCGGGCAGAAAATTATTGTCGAGCAACAATTCCGTCAGGCGCGCGTCGCGCATCACGCGCATCCAGCCGGGCTTGCCCTTTAATTCCTTGTTGTAATAAAGTTCAAGCCCTTCCAGACCGTTATTGTCGATGTCGGCGAACCCGATCACGTGGGCGGCCAGCGCGGCACCGGGATAAAATCGCTTACTTTCCTTACGAAAACCCAAGCCTTTGAGCTTGAGTTTCTGTATCTTTTCGAAAGTTTCCTGCGGCAACTTTCGTTTTATCCAGACGAAATATTTGTCTTTGTCCAGATTGGCGGACATCGCATCCGGACCAACACCCAGTATCCCGGAAAGGTGTTCCAGGGCGAGTTGCTTGTCGGCTTCGGACATCATTTTGGGGCTTGCGAACAGCGAATAGACCGACACGTTAAAGGCGACGGGACGCATCTTGCGGTCGTAGATGGTGCCGCGGACGGGTTCGAGTTCGACGAGGTGACGGTGCTGCTTTGCCGCGAGGTTGGTGAGATAACCGGAACGGAAGGTCTGAATCAATACGAGCTTAACGACGAAAACGCCCAGGCAGGCGATGAGTATCAGAAATACAAGGCTGAATCGAAGGACATGACGTCGGCTTTCCACACTCCTGCTCTTTCTCCTACTCCCTGATCCTCGCCTCCGCCTGTGTCGCGAAGGATAATAAACTCGCCAAAATGTTCGGCTTTTGTTCGACCGGCAACGCCTGTTCCAAATCATTATTGCCGATCATGTCCCCGTTGGCGGCGACGTAGATGATGTCGTTGCCGCCGGCAAATTGCATACCCGAATGTTCGCTCAACAGTTTATCCCCGAGATGATTCGCCGATTTTAATTTGGATATCGCGTAAAACGTGCCGCCGTTTTTGTCAATCAGGTCTTTGATCCGGGCTTCCTTGCGCTGCCCCTGATAAGCCAGATCAACAATCTGCATCTGCAAATGGATATAGACCAGGATAAGGAAGGTCGTCGAAAATGTGTATCTCATAAACCGGACTAAACTCATGGGACCCTGGTCCTTTCTCGAGCGTGTTTCAGACCGTGCGTTCGGCTATTCTTAACCGGGCGCTTCGGGCGCGCGGATTTTCCTGACATTCTTTTTCGCCGGGGCGCAAAGGTTTCTTGACGACCAGTTTCACCTTGCCGTCCCTGGCCCAGTCACGAAACTGTTGTTTGACGATCCTGTCTTCCAGCGAATGAAACGCGATAACGGCGATACGCCCGCCGGGGGCCAGCAGATCAACGCACTTCTTTAAAACGACGGCGATACTTTCCAGCTCGCGGTTGACCGCGATGCGGACCGCTTGAAATGTCCGTGTGGCCGGATGGATCCGCTCGCCCCTGCCTCTGGGAGATGGCACCGCTTTCAAAACAACCTCCCTTAGATCAGCGGTTGTTTCGATGGGGCGCATCGCGCGCTGACGCACGATCGTCCGGGCGATACGGTTATGCCAGCGTTCTTCACCATAATCGCGCAGGATCACGGCGAGCTCTTTCTCCGGCAGAGAATTGACCAATTCAAACGCCGAAACCGGATTGCTCTGGTCCATACGCATGTCCAGAGGGCCCTGCGCCTGAAAACTAAAACCTCTTTGCGGGTCGCCCAGTTGAGCGCTGGAGATCCCCAGGTCCAAAAGGATCCCGTTGACCTTCGTGATTCCCAACTCACTCAAAATAGTGTCCAGATCCCGAAAATCTCCCTGCACAAAATAAGTTTGCTCAACGTACGGCCGCAATCTTTCTTTGGCCGTATCCAATGACCGCTGATCTTTATCGATGCCGACCAGCCGCCCGCGCGGACCTATTCTCTTGAGGATGGCTTCGGCGTGTCCGCCAAGGCCAAGCGTGCCATCGACCATCACGTCATTTTCTTTTGGGTTCAAAAATTCCATGACTTCCTCAAGCATGACCGGGATATGGTTCGTTTTGGTTTCGTCCATGCTTTTTCCCGGTTGTTCAATGACAAGTTCCGTGAACGTCCCTCACAAAGGGAGCCCATCGGCGGCACCGCCTTGCCCTAAAGATTCAGCAGATTTTCCGCGATCTGCTCAAATGATCCGCTGGAATTGGCGTAGAACTGCTCCCAGGTTTTCTTGTCCCAGATCTCGATCCGGTTCGAAACGCCGATCAAAACCGTGTCCCGTTTGATGCCGGCGTAATCTTTCAGGTATTGAGGGACGATAAACCGCCCCTGCTTGTCGGGGATCACATCCACAGCCCCCGAGAAAAACATCCGGTTGAAACTGCGCGTTTCCTGTTTGGTGAACGACGCGCTTTTGAACTTCTGCTCCTGGACGCGCCACTCTTCTTCGCTGAACATAAAAATGCATTTGTCCAGGCCGCGCGTGAGCAGGAACCGCTCGATCCCGCATTCTTTGCACGTAACCCGGAACCTGGAAGGGAGAATAAGCCTTCCCTTGCGGTCTATACTGTGTTTGTATTCGCCGTAAAACATCGCGTCTTTCCAGGTTACCCCCACTGATTTACCTCACTTCGTTCGGCAAATCAAAACGCGGGGGTTTGTTCACCGAATGTGAATAAACCACTTCACTCCACCACATGCCACTTTGATTCACAATATAGTCCCCGGCATGGGTATTGTCAACAACATTAGTGACAAAATTCTGCAAAGCAGTATTATTGGACAAAAAAAGACAGACTCCGTCTCTGGAGAGAAACATACAGAAGACGACGACTATGGAAGGGTATTTACTTGAGAAAGAATGCGCTGTGTCCGTACGTGGTCATCGCGCAACTGCGCGATGAATCGCTCGCGGGAATCGAACCTTTTTTCTTCGCGGATCTTTTGGACAAATTCGACGATGATCTCTTGATTGTACAAACTGCGGTGGAAGTTAAAGATGTGAGTTTCGAGATGAACACGGTCATTTTTCTTAAATGATGGCCGCTGTCCGATATTGGCCATCCCGGCGCAGGTCTTTTCACCGATACGGACCCGCACGGCATACACGCCCAAAGGCGGGATCACGCCGTTTTGAATCAGCATGTTGGCCGTTGGGAATCCTAACTCTTTCCCCCGGCCGTCACCGCGCACGACCGTTCCCATGACGGAAACCCCGCGCCCCAAAAGCCGGGCGGCCTGGGTCAATTTACCCGCGCCGATCAACTGCCGGATCATCGAACTGCCAATCTTCTTTTTTCCGGCCTTGACCGCGCCGACGACCCTCACCTTGAATCCATGTTTTGTCCCCGCTTGCTGAAAATACTCCAAGGTGCCTCCCCGGCGCTGACCGAACCGAAAATCATCTCCAACATAAATTTCCCTGGGGGAGATACGGGCAACGATGTAGCGGCGGATAAATTGTTCCGGGGACAACCGGGCGAAACGACGGGTGAAATGAACGACGATGCAACTTTTCACGCCAAGCCCTTCGATGAGTTTCAGCCGGTGAGGAAGGGAAACGATATACGGCAGGCCCAATTCCGGACGAAGGACGTGCACCGGATGCGGCCAGAACGTCATCACCAGAGGTTCTGCCCCGATTTGTTTTGCCCGGCGGATAGCCCCCTGGATCAAAGCCTGGTGCCCGCGGTGCACGCCGTCAAAAACACCGATGACCAGCACGGTGTTTCGGGATGTCTTTTTAAACTTTCCAATTCCGTATATGACGTTCATCGATTTCTTCAAGGTCCACGGCCTCTGCGATATGAAACGGCCCTACTTTCGTCCGTTCGATCTGCGTGATACACGCCCCGCAGCCGAGCTTTTTCCCGACGTCCTCCGCAATCTGACGCACATAAGTCCCTTTGGAGCACTCCAGATAAAATTGTACCAGAGGAGGACTGAAGTCTTTGAGCTCAAGAGAATGGATTTTGATGGGACGCGCCTGCCGCTCGATGGCGATGCCTTTTCGGGCCAGCTGGTATAATTTCTTCCCCTGGACTTTCACGGCAGAGACCATCGGCGGGACCTGCTCCGTTTCGCCCGCGGATTTCCTGAAGAAGGCGGCTGATTCGATCCAGACCTTCAATGTGGAGATGTCGCCGGAATCGCACGATATCAATGTGCGGAAGACCTTCGGGAAGAACTATGACAATGCCAGGCTGGAAGGGATGATCGAGACGCTCGTGGGCCTGGGGTGCAAGCGGGTGGACCTGTTCTTCATGGTCGGCCTGCCGAACCAGACCTACCAGTCCGTGATGGACACGGTCAGATACTGCGGCGAACTGATGACGAAGTTCGGGAGCAACGGCAGCACGGGAAAGGTCCTGCCCCTGATCGCTCCCCTCGCGCCGTTCATCGATCCCGGCAGCGCCATCTTCGAGGACCCCGAAAAATACGGGTACCGGTTCTTTTACAAGACCCTGAAGGAGCACCGGCAGGCCATGCTGATGCCCAGTTGGAAATTCGCGCTGAACTATGAAACGAAGTGGATGTCGCGGGACGAAATCGTGCGGGCAACCTATGACGGCGCCCTGGCATTGCTGGAGCTGAAGGAACAGCACGGCGTCATAGGCAAGGTCCGGGCGGAGCGCATCCGGGACCATCTCACCCGGGCGATCGCGCTCAGCAAAAAGATAACCGACCCGGGGCATGTGGACGACGCACTGCGTGAAGAGATATTCAACCTGAATACTCTGGACCTGGTCTGCGACAAGCATGAACTGGACTGGCCGGTCAAGGGATGGAAGCTGAAGGTCCCGAATTTACTGAAGCTGCTGCTCACACCGGGGAACGGGAAGCAGGCACAGGGCCCTTTCGATCACGAGGACCGGCCTGCACAGGGAGCACTGAACGGAGAGTGACGGGGAAGCAATATCCTTTTACCGTTGCTGTCCCTTGAATGCCTGCTCCAGATGGCTCCGCAGGGCGCTCTCGGCATAAAAGCCTTTTACTTTTCTGATGATCTTCCCGTCCTTGTCGATAAGGTAGGAAACCGGGATGTGGACCACGTTTCCGTAGTCCTTGCTTACCTGCCTGTCGGCGATCGCGACAGGATAGGGAAGGGCAAGTTCCTTGATCGACGAAGGTACGTCATTGACGGATACGCCAAGTACCGTGAAGCCCTTATCCCGGAACTCCAGGTATACCTTCTTAAAACCAGGGATCTCCTCCTTGCAGGCCGTGCACCAACTTCCCCAAAAATTCAGGAGCACTACCTTACCCCGATAATCAGAAAGCCGAACCACGCTGCCCGTCACGTCCTCAAGGGAGATCGGGGGGGCCGGCTCTCCCACTGCCGGTCTTTGTGCATCAAAAGGGGTCAGGTTCTTAACGAGTGAATACCCGGCAAGGACCAGCAGGACAAGAACTGCAGCGACAAGATATTTTGCAAAAGATTTCATTATGACCTCTCCTCGTTCTCGGTACTCTGTGCATGTAAAAATTAATTCCATTTCCAAAGACTCAATTCGCCGCATACCACAGCCGGGCTGATCCGGAACTGCTACTGCTTCTGTCCTTGCCGGCCGAGCCATTCGTTCCAGCGTTTGGCGTCAGAACCGAACTTCTGCCCGGTGATCTTCTCCAGGGCCTCACCCACACCCTTTTCCGCCGTTGGTGAGCAAAAACGAAAAGCATCGATCAGGAACGGTATTGCAGGCTTTCCCTGGGCGGCAAGCGCATCGACGGCAGAGTCCCTTAATATGCCATTGCTGTTGTAATCGTCCAGGGCAATGAGCAATACGCTCCTTCCGAAATACCGGCCCATGAGTACCGCCAGGCGGAGCTTGAATCCGTCGAATACCGTCTTGCCGGCACCTGCCGTCTTGGAACCTTCCCCGGCGATCAGCGCCTGTACAAAAGGAGCATTCTCCGGCCGTGCATAGTCAATCGTACCGCTGGATGCGAACGTGCGGGGAGGATCGACAACTTCGGAAAACCGCACTTCGTCCTTGTGCAGGGACGGCCGTTCGATCTGAAGGGTACCCGACAGGCGTGCGCCCGTGAACAGGCTCCCCGATGAGCCATACCGTGCTTTCAAAGGCTCGCCCTCTGCGGCAATTCGGATAATGCAATCGGAAGCTGCAGCACCCTCGTCCACGACAGCCACGTTGGCGATCCTGAGCCATGCCTCGACGTAGTTCCTGAACGGCAAAGCAATCCCGGTATGCACGCCGTATTTTTCCTGAACGACCACGCTGGCGGTCTTCACATCCTGATAGAATTTGTTTCG
>Ga0209212_1006735_pt1 | contig 13010 bp, 12 predicted proteins | sample RifGroC2_FD_183996 | JGI IMG/M metagenome (GOLD analysis project Ga0209212, IMG submission 183996) | Groundwater microbial communities from Rifle, Colorado, USA - Groundwater C2 (SPAdes) (version 2) | ecosystem: Environmental > Aquatic > Deep subsurface > Groundwater | place: Rifle, Colorado...
TACTTGGTGCCGTGGCAATTGGTGCATGCGCCCCGGTCGCCGTGCGGCGGGGTCACCTGTGTCGGCGGTCTCGGGGTTGGAGCTACGCGATCTCTGCGATCGTCGCGATCTTTGCGATCTCTGCGCTCTTGTTGTTCTCTCCTTACTTTGTCGCCGTTATCATCTCTGTCGTCATCGTTGTCCGAGTCAGCAAAACCCGCCACAACGAGTCCTGCTATGAGCATGGTGGTGATGCCGCACATCGAAATAATTTTTTTTGTTTTCCTTAACATGGCGTTCCTCCGATTGTTTGTTTGTTGTTGGCTATTGTCATGTCCCTGTTCATTTTGAAATCCTGCTACTTGGAAAAACACCTCCTTTCCACTTTGCATATGGCTGTAAAGTGCAACTTTATGAAATTCAGTCTGCTTCCTCTTAAATAAAAATCCAGGATGGCGGCAACCTGGGATTCACGGCAAATGGTCATTCAATACCCCTGATTGTTATATTCAACCAGATTATCCAAACATTTCTTGAGATATTTTGCGCAATACTTGTGAAAAATTGCTGGGGAGCGATTGGACGGCTATTGGGAATGCAAGGATCGTCTGTAGGTGGAGGGGGACATACCAATGACGCTTTTGAACTGCCTGCTGAATTCACTCAGATTACTAAAGCCCACTTTAAATGCAATATCGGTAATTGTATTGCTGGACCTCTGTAAGAGTTTTGCAGCCATTCTGACCCTGAGGAGATTTACGAACTTCATCGGACTCAAACCAATATGCAGCTTGAAAATACGGCAGAAATGGAACTTGCTGAGGCAGGCCGCACTGGCCAATTCATCCAGATAAATTGGATCGGCGAGATACTTCTGAATCTGTTTGACGGCGCGGATAACTGTTTCCGGCAAATCAGACGGCAGGGCGCCCGGAATCACTTCTGATGCAGCATACACGGGTTTCAGAGTGGCTCTGCAATTTCTGGATTCCTTCCTGAGGGCAACCAGGCTTTCGACCGTTTGCTGTAGTTCAAACAGGTTGAATGGTTTTCGGAAGTATACCCGTGCCCCTGCATTGAAAGCGCTGATTACTGTATCCTCGGAATGAGATTCGGTCAGGAAGATGACCGGCAGGCATGGAAACAGCGCTTTTATCTCGCCAAGAAGATACATTCCTCCATCGGTATTCACGCCGCAGTCGATGAGAGCAAGCGCCGGATCGTAAAGATGGATGTTATCAAACACCTCCTCCTCGGTTAAGGAACAACAGATTAATTTAACCGGCTCCACATTCAGGGTGGAGTAGAGTTTGAAAGACTCTTTCTCTGCAATGACTACAATCGCTTGAGTAAAAGCTGACATGTTTGACCCGCCTGACGCAGAACGACTGTCTGATATTTGCTGTCAATTCATGACGACGTGAAAATTTATTCGCCATTAACGTTTAATTGTACCATCAGCCATTCACAGGTCAAACTTCACCGGTAGACGCAAAAAAGGCCCTCCCCCGTGCTGGGAAGGGCCTGATGAGCTATTTTCACATGCGCTTAATACTGGGAAATGGCAGTGATCTGTGCGGAGGTCAGGGATTTGTAGGAACCCATGCCACCTCTGTTGGAATTGATGGCTCTCTGGATCGAAGTAGTTGATCTTCCGCGCATACTCATACCGTGGCAACCTGCACAGTTCTGAGTGTACAGCGCATCACTGCTAACAGGCGCAGGCGCTGCTGCGGGAACGGGAATCGGTTTCGGGGATGGGGCTGGAGCAAGCGCCGGTCTCGGCGTCGGTTTAATATTTTTATATTCTACTTTCGCGATGCTCACATTCTTTCCATTTTCCATGCCGGCAAAACCAGCGGAAACCAGACCAGCAACCAGCAGGGTGGTGATAGCGCATACTGAAACAAACTTTTTCAATTTGTTAACCATTCAATTTTCTCCGTTTTTCGTTTAAATGCCAGCCCTCTCCGCCGGGAGGACTCAAATGCTGCTTTCTGTGTTGTCAGAACTGGGAAAATGGCGCGGATCTGGCGGAGTGAGTGTTCCCAGCAGGCGTTCCCTATTTTTTGTGTCCGGACACAAAAAAGCCGGGACCGATATCCTTATGATATTTCGGCAACCCGGCTGTCTCTTAAGACCCTTTAGGCTTTCCGCCCCACACTCACGCGTGGTTTAGTATTATCGTGTATCAATCCGCTTTCTGTTGTTTATAGTTTTACTGTACTTCAATCTTGGGTTTAATTATGTGATGGCGGTCACAGTTTCATTAGTTTTTTGCTCGAACTGTTTTTATACCTGATCAAATCAATCTGCTTTCGATATTGGATAGAATACAAGATGCTGCCCCGGAATGCCAGAGAGAATCTTATTGCCGGTAGCTGATCCGGTAGATGGCCCCGGCCTTGTCGTCCGAAACCAGCAGACTGCCGTCGGGCATGACCTGCAGATCGACCGGACGCCCCCAGGCGCTGCCGTTTTGCAGCCAGCCCTGCGCAAAAGTCTCGTAGGATACGGCCCGGTTATCCCTGATGCGCACCAGGGTAACCCTGTAGCCGCTGGGAGTGGAGCGGTTCCAGGAGCCGTGCTCGGCTATGAAGATCTGGTCGCGGTAATTTTCGGGGAACATGGCGCCGGTATAGAAGCGCATGCCAAGCGACGCCACATGGGGGCCAAGCTCAATCTCCGGCGGGATGAACTCCTCACTGCTCCGTTTCTTGCCATGTTCAGGGTCGGGTATGTCCCGGCCGTGCCGGTAAGGGAAGCCAAAGTGCAATCCGCCCCTGGGCGCGCGGTTGAGTTCATCCGGCGGCTGGTTGTCTCCCAGCCAGTCGCGGCCGTTGTCGGTGAACCACAGTTCTTTGGTCCGGGGATGCCAGTCGAATCCGACTGTGTTGCGTACCCCGCCGGCAAATACCCCCAGGTTGCTGCCGTCCGGGGCCATGCGCATGATTGAGGCGAAGCGCGGGTCCGGCTCCTCGCAGACGTTGCAGGGAGCACCGACCGGCACATAGAGCCTGTTGTCCGGCCCGAAACGGATGAACTTCCAGCCATGGTGGCTTTTGTCCGGAAAGGAGGCATTGACGACCACCGGCCTGGGCGGAGAGTTGAGATGCGCCTCGATGTTATCGAAGCGGAGCACGCGGCTGATCTCCGCAACGTAGAGGGCGCCATCGCGGAAGGCCACTCCGTTGGGCGATCTCAGTCCGCTGGCGATGGCGATTACCTGATCGGCCTTGTGATCGCCGTTGCGGTCGATAATGGCGTAAACCTTGCCCTCGCCGCGGCTGCCGACGAACAGGGTACCCTTGTCGCCAAGGGCCATGGAGCGGGCGCCCGGCACATTGGCGGCATAAACTGCAATGCTGAAGCCGGGAGGAAGCTTGATCTCGTCCGGCCGCAACTCCGCGCTGCTGCAACTGCAGTTCATCGCCAGACTGAACAGTGCCGTGACAATAAAACATAAACCGTTATGACTAGACATGCGCCTCCTCTCAAGCCGGCGTTGTATTGACCTTGACAGCACTGCCGGAAAGGCGGTCCGGCATGTCCCCCTCACCCTAGCCCTCACCCTGAGGGAGAGGGGATTGTTTCTTCTCCAAAGCGGCAGATTAGTTCTAATCGGATAACTTTAGGACTTAGAATAAAGGTCTTTAAATCTGCCTTTATCAGAATTTATCAGATTTGATCCGCGTGCAATAAATTCTGCCTTTGTTTGGGTGATAATAACGTAATTTAAAGCAGCATGATCCTGGTTGCAGGGATTGCCTGCGTGACCGGATCCACCGGAAGTCCGGCCTCCAGATAGGCATTGAAACCTCCCACCAGTTTATGGACATCGTTCCAGCCATGTTTTTGAAACATCTGCGCGGCCTGGTTACTGGCCTCTTCTCCCGGGCAATCCGAAAAGACCACAATCGGCCGGTCATGGGGAATATCCGCCAGATGCTGTTCCAGCTCGTCTTTTTCAAGGCGCAATGCGCCGTGCGCCTTGAACAGACTCCATTCATGCTTGTGAGGGTGGCGCAACTCAACAAACTGCAGTGGATCTCCGTGATGTAAATGCTCTTTCACCGCTTCAGCGGTGACAGCAAATTCTTTCAACATGATACTCATCTCCTTCCCTCTAAGTTTGCCTGTCAGGGCATTGCGCCCTTTCCTGCTTTTATTATACCAGCGAGTGGTCAAATTTGCATTCTCGCTGCTCCATGGTAAGGTTTTATGACAACAGCAGTCCTTACAGAAAAAGAAAGGGGATCCATCATGGCTTATACGGCAAAAGATTATTCAAAGCTGATCGGAATGGAGGGCTTCAGCGAGACGCTGCTGAAAAACCACTTTACCCTCTACCAGGGGTATGTGACCAATACCAACAAGGTGCTGGACAGCCTGGACCAGATGCTGAAAGAAGAAAAGACCGCAACCCCGGAGTTTGCAGAATTGAAGCGGCGGCTCGGCTGGGAATTCAACGGCATGCGGCTCCACGAATACTACTTTGACACGCTTGGCGGCAATGGCGCCGTCGATACCAACAGCCGGCTTGCACGCAAGAAGATAGAGGAATTTGGCAGCATCGAGTCCTGGCTAAAGGATTTCAGGGCAGTCGGAGCCATGCGCGGGATTGGCTGGGCCGTTATGTACCAGGACAACGTCAGTGGGAGGCTCTTTAACTTCTGGATCAATGAGCATGATCAAGGCCACCCGGCGGGCTGCATGCCGATACTGGTCATGGACGTCTTTGAACATGCCTTCATGCTTGATTACGGCCTGAAACGGGCCGATTACATCGAGGCGTTTTTCAAAAATATCGACTGGAAAGCGGTCGAAGCCCGGCTTAAGTAGATATTAGACAATCTGATTAGAACTGATACCAGCCCTTCTCCCTGAGGGAGAAGGTGGCCGAAGGCCGGATGAGGAGGCAACAATGCCATATAAATCAGCTCTGCCCCCTCACCCTAGCCCTCTCCTTTAGGCCCTATGGGTCCTCAGGGAGAGGGGATTGTTTAGCCGCCATAGCGGGAGATTGATTTACTCAGCTTAAAGTAATGAGGAGCAAAATCTGCGTTCCTTTCCGGAGGATATATGAAAGCCTTGATCATCAGTGCCGCCAATTTCGAAGATTCGGAACTGTTGGTTCCCTACTACCGGTTGAAGGAGGCAGGCGTCGAAGTATCAGTGGCCTCCTTGAACCGTGGGGCCATCACGGGCAAGCACAGCTATGAAGTGGCCGTGGACTATACCTTGGGCGAGGTCAATCCCGACGACTATGCAATCCTGGTCCTGCCCGGAGGGAAGGCGCCGGAGGTGGTGCGAAAAGAGCCTAAGGCGCTGGAGATCGCCCGGAGTTTTTTTGCCCGGAACAAACCGGTTGCAGCCATCTGTCACGGTCCGCAGATCTTGATCAGCGCCGGCCTTTTGCAGGGGCGACGCGCCACCTGCTACAGGTCGGTGGCCGATGAGCTGAAAGAGGCCGGCGCGCTCTATGAGGACCGGGAAGTGGTGCTTGACGGCAATCTGGTCACGTCCCGGCAACCAGCCGATCTGCCCGCTTTCATGCGCGAGACCATGAAACTGCTCGGGTTTTAGCCTGGCGATCCCGGCGAGCAAGAGATCCTTGCGGGTGCCGGACGGCACCCGTCACCCCTTTAACAGGAAGGCCACCTTGACCACCACTTGGTATTCGGCCACATTGCCGTCCTCGCCGATGTGACCCCGGATATCCTTCACCTCGAACCAGGAGAGTTTATCCAGGGAGGCACGCGCCTTGGTCACGGCCGTCTCTATTGCCGCCTGAATGCTCGTGCGGGAAACGCCGATAATCTCCACCTTTTTGTAGATCCTGTCTTCGCCGTACATATGGACCTCCTCTTCACGCTGGAAATGTCACCTGTTGTAACGATATCACAGTAAGAACCGACCACAAGTCCTCGCTAAAACTTGCCTGATTTAAAACTTGCCCCCTCAGAGAGTGAAGAAAAAACTGGCTCCTTTGCCCGGTTCTCCATGCGCCCATACCTTGCCGCCGTGGCGCCGGATGATTCGTTCCACCGTAGCCAGTCCGATGCCGACATCTCTGAATTCCTCCGTACCAGGGAGTGCTTGGAATGGCTTAAAGAGTTTATCCGCATGCTCCATATTGAAACCAGTTCCGTTGTCACGCACAAAACAGACTGGTTTCCCTTCAACTTCTGTCACCCCGAATTCGATAATTGCCTCCTCTCGCTTGCCGGTATGCTTCCAGGCGTTGCCGAGAAGGTTGTCCAAAACCGCCTGCATCAGGTTTCTGTCTCCATTGACCTTAATTCCTTCGGTGATTAAAAACCTGACTCGGCGTTCAGGTTTCGTCGTCCTGAGATTCTCTGCAGTCTTGAAAGCCATCTGGCTAAGGTCAAATATTTCCGGATGAAGTTCGCTCCTCGTCGGCCTGAAAAAATCATGCATGACGCCGATGAGCTGTCCAAGTTTCTTAGTTTTTTCGTATATTTGATGTGAATAAGATTTGCACTGTTCATCCAGATTGCTGCAATAAATATCCTGAATTGATTTGGCATACTCACCGATCGACATTAAGGATTTGAGCAGATCATTGGAAACAGTATAAGTGAACGACTCCAGATCCCTGTTGGCGGCTTCCAAATCGGAAGAGTGAGCAGCAAGTTCGTTTTGCAACTCGATCATGCGTCTTCCAGCGTTGAGGCGAACTCTCAACTCATTGGTCTTGAGCGGCTTGGTGATGTAGTCATCCGCTCCGGCCTCCATACCGGTGACAAGATCTTCGTCCCGCTGCTGCGATGTCAGAAGGATAATGTAGGTGTAGGGTTCCGGGAGCTCTTTCCGCACTTTCCGGCATAACTCCACACCGTTCATACCCGGCATCAGCCAGTCAAGGATGGCGAGCCTTGGGGCGTCTTTGGAATTAAGGGCCTGCCAGGCTTCGTTTCCGCCCTGCGCAATGACTATCTCATATCCCCAATTGACCAGAATCTCTTCCAGGAGATGGCGAAAAGCAAGCTCGTCTTCCGCTATCAGGACTTTCATGATGTCTTCCTCCAATTGAAAAGGGACAAAGTTTTTTTCGCGGCCGCACTGTCAAAACCGGCTTCGTCAGTTCTGGCGCAGTGCCGCATGGAATGACTATTCCAGTGAGCATAAAGGTGATGCAACGGAATTTATAACGTTAGAAAATTGTACCATTTGGGAGGGAGGGCGCAACCGAGAGGCCGTAAATATACATGTCTTGTTTATGCAGTTATGACCTGGGCCGAAAAGTAAAGCGAGGAGCATTGCAGGTAAGGAGAACCGGCTCCGGTTATTTGGATGGCGCTGTAAAGACAGTCTTATTCGTAATAAGCAATTTCCCACTACTTTTCGGCAATAATCAGCAAGTAAAGTAAATAATGTCTGTTTAAATTACATCAATATTGTTTCAGACACTCAATTACTTAAAACCAATGGCTCCAGACACTCATTTAAAGAATGCCGGAAATTATGGAAAGGAGGTGGAATTTGCAGTTTCCCCAATTTCGCTACTAATTGGCAATGCCTTACTACAGTTCACGTACCGGAGCAGTATCTAGCAACAGAAGTTTTGAAAAGGAGGTATAAGCATGTTGACGCGACCTACACTAATTAAAGCAGCCGGCATCGTCTTGGGAGTATTCTTTGCCGGAAGCGGCGATGCAAGCACCCTCGTGCCGCAGACCGCCCTGCCCGGCGGGTGCATCCCGCAGTTCGCCGTTCCCATGCCGGTATTCGGCCCGGCCGGGGCAACACCGCGTGTTAATGCCACCGGACACCGCAACATTACGGTAACCATGAATGAGATCGAACAAGCGGTATTGCCAACCAATATTTCAATATACAAACCGCAATACTTTGATCCCTTCGTTCTGACTTATCTTAACTGCCCGACTAATCTCAATATCAAGAAGACCCGGGTCTGGGCCTACGGAATGTCTGACTCCTACACCGGTCAAACTCTCGCTCCCGCCAACTGGCCGGCAGTAACCATACAGGCGCAACGCTATGTACCGACAACCGTTACCTATAGAAACAAGCTGCCTAAGTTCGGCGCTCCTGTTACCATTAACGGTGTCAATACTACCGGGCTTGTCCAGGGGCTTGTAACGGCTGACCAGACCATCGACTGGGCAGACCCGCTCGGCCAGGCGGCATTAAATGGTTGTATAGACTTTCCTCAGGATATGAACAATGTCTTTACCACAAATCCCAATCTGAACCCTTACTGCAATACTCCATACAAGGGTTCGCCCCCCGCCGTGGTTCACCTGCATGGAGGTGAGACCTCGTCATTTATTGATGGCGGACCCTTGTCATGGTTCACGCCCAGCGGCAAAAAGGGCAAGAATTTCTATTCCAGATGGAACGCCGGTTACGGTGCCGCAGTCTACAAATATGACAATTTCCAGGAACCGGGAACCCTTTGGTTCCACGACCACGTCATGGGGCAGACCCGTACCAACGTCTATAGCGGCTTCGCCGGCTTCTACTTCCTGGAGGACCCGGTGAACGAACCCAAAAAACTTCCGGACAACGCCTTCCAGATCGAGATGGCTATCCAGGATCGCCAGTTCGATACGAATGGCCAGCTTTTCTTCCCGGACGGCTCATCCTCGCCGTTGCCGGGCGCTACGCAGTGCGGATCGGGCCTGGCAGGCGACCCATGCCTGAACGGCGGTCCGCCCAATCCTCTAAACCATCCGTTTTGGAATCCGGAATTCATTGGTGACGTGGCTGTTGTAAACGGCGCACCCTGGCCGGTCCTCCATGTGGAGCCGCGGCGCTACCGCCTCCACCTGCTGGATGGCTCCAATGCGCGCGTGTACAATCTCAGCTTTGGCACTGCTCCGGTGTACGCTATCGGCGCAGATGACAGCTACCTCAACAAACCGGTCAAAATCAGCAAAGTTTTTATCGCCCCTGGCGAGCGCAACGACGTGATAGTCGACTTCTCCCGGTTTGCCGGCAAAACCATCACGGTCACCAATGATGCCCCCATCCCCTTCCCTGACGGGCTGTTTCCTGTGCCACACAAAGATCCGGTAACCGGAGTCACCCTGCCGGCCGATCAACCGCAGATGGCCAAAATCATGAAGATCGTGGTCGACAAGCCTCTCTCGTCACCTGACGACAGCTGCAATCCGGCCTGGGGGCAATGCGGCAGGACTAAACCGATGGTCAGATTAACCGACGGCTGGGGGCATGTGTACCCCGGTGTAAAAATCGACAAGAAGAGACAACTTATCCTGAAAGAATTCCAAGGCCCGGGTGGGCCGCTCATGGTGCTGGTCAACAACACCCTGTTCGAGGGCGGCATGTCCCCGGGTATTGATGCAACCGAACAGGGTGATGGTATCACCGAGGTACCTCGACAAGGTTCCATCGAAGAGTGGGAGATCATCAATCTCACGATGGATGCCCATCCCATACATACCCACCTGGCACAGTTCCAGATCCTGAATCGCCAAGCATTAGATATGGACGGAACCATGGGATCCGGCATACCGGGCGGATACATGGGCGCCTGGGAAGCGGCGTTCGGCAGCAACCCGAATATGGCACCGCTGTTTCCCGGTTGCACGGCCGGCCAATTCTGCCCCGGCTACGGCCCTCCGCTTCCCTACCAGGTTCCCAACACGGACGGCGCGCTGGGCGGCAACCCCGCCATCAAGCCATACCTGATCGGTGCCAATAACGCACCCAAACCGGAAGAGTCGGGCTGGAAAGACACCGCAAAGGCAAATCCAGGCGAGGTAACGAGATTTCTGATCAGGTTTACCCCCACATCCACTCCGAATACCTACAACGTTTCTCTCAAGGGTATTAACAAGTATCCATTCGATCCGACCAAGGGTCCCGGTTATGTATGGCACTGCCATATTCTGGACCACGAGGACCAGGATATGATGCGCCCGTACAAGGTTTCCTATTGATAACCGCTTGCTGATCCGGTAACGACGAGGGCTGCGGAAATGCGGCCCTCGTTTCACATGCTGCTCGGGATTCAAATTCAATACAACGGGGGAAAGCAGATGATAAGAATGACGGGGATTGCGGTGACTTTAATTTTCATGGTTGCTGTCTGTTATGCGGAAGACAAGATTCCCCTGACCGACAAGAAGGCCAAGGATAGTTACAGCCTCGGCTACGAATTCGGTAAAAACCTGAAGTCGCATGAGGTAGAGCTGAATGAGAAGGTGCTTGTTGACGCTATCCGCGAGGCGCTCGCAGACAAAGAGCCCGCAATGAACATCGAAGCAATTCAGGAAACTTTGAAACAGCTGCGCAAGGAAGTTCTGATCCGTTACAACTTGCAAAAAAATGAAGTTGCCTCGAAGAACAAAAAAGACGGCGAGGGCTTTCTGGCGGCCAACAAAACCAGGGCAGGAGTCAATACACTAAAAAGCGGCCTGCAATATAAGGTTCTGACTGAAGGTAACGGCCCCAACCCGCTTGCCGCGGACATAGTCAGCGTTAACTACCGCGGCACTTTGCTGAATGGTATGGAGTTCGACAGCTCTTATGCCAGGGGCGCGCAAGAAATGGTCAAGGTGGACGACATGATTCCAGCCTGGTCGGAAGCGCTGCAACTCATGAAAGCCGGGTCGAAATGGCAACTTTTTGTTCCGGCCGAACTAGCCTACGGCGAGCTCGATAATGGCACTATTGCGCCTAACAGCACACTAATCTACGAACTGGAACTGGTGTCCATAGAAAAGGATAAGGATCTTGATGTAAGCGTATCGGGAACTCCGGCCGAATCGGTTGTAATCAATACAGAAACAAATGTGGAGGAGTCCGAGACAGTTCATCGGGAGCAGACTCCATAAGTGCGCTCCTGTAGCCTGTTTCAGATTGCAGAATTTCCTTTCGAAGGCTGACGGCGAAATGTTTACGCCCGGCTTCTGCAAGCATTGAGTCACCATCAACCCAATGGGCACCATAAGGTGTGATGTCAACTATCACACTTTATGGTGCCCGCTATTTTCAGCCCACCTCACCCCCTCAATTTCCTGAAGGCGCCGGCTCCGATAAAAAAAGCCGCCTGAGACCGGTTGCTATCCATATATAACTTGATATTCTTGATCTCGATGAATGTGCACGACTGTAATCTACAATTCAAAAATCGAGGGAGGGGACATTTATGAAAACATTCATGCTCGGGGTTCTGTTTATGTTCATCCTGGGTGGTGCGGTTCCACTACCCGTTTCCGCCGCACCCGCTTCACCGGCAGCCGAGGACTACAAGATTTTGCCGAAGCCGGGGAAAAAAGTCCCCCTTGATGCCGATCACTATTTCATTTACGGCTTTGAAAAACCGCCCAAACTCGGAGCGTCCGTCATGAGGCTGGAAATTTTTACTCGCGACGGGAAGCGGGACACATCGTTCGCCGTCAAGGGGGATGTTGACATGCCCTCCATGAGAGGAGCCCACAGCACTGGCGGCAAGGCTTTTAAACTATCGGCAAAGGGTGTCTATCTCCTGCCGGTACCACTTGTCATGCCGGGGGACTGGGAATTCAGGTTCGTCTTTGAGAAGAAAGGGAAAATGGTGTTCCGTGGCGCATACCTGTTCGATCTTTAGTTGGTTGGAAAATATTTCGTTTGTCGGGGCGACAAGGTTTTCCTTCGTGTTGCTGGCTCTTTTGCTGACGGGAGCGGCGCCCGCCCGTGGCGACAGTCACCTGCTCTACTTCGAGGCACAGGGCGTGGCGGGCTATTCGTCCAAACTGGACAAGGCGATCTACTATTCCATGAATCCGGATGCCGAGATGCAAAAGACGAGCGTCGGCTTTGACTATCTGCACCGTTTTTCCGGTGAAAGCGGTGACTGGGCCTCCCTGGGACTACAGAGCCGGTTGGCATTGATCGTGGACAACGGGGTCGAACGGCTGGAGCCGCAGGCCTACAACGCCTGGTTCAAAGTCAAAACCCCTCTGAGCGATGTCTGGATAGGCCACAACCGGCCGGCCCTCGGCCTCGGCTCCTATTTCGACAGCCACCCCCTTATCCTGCGAACCTTGCCGATTCAAGGTTTCGGTTACGACCGTGACTGGGGGATCGGCACCTACCGGGATTTCGCGTGGGGCAACCTGCAACTGAGCGCCACCACCGGAACAGGAATGCCTATATATACAAAGGGAAACTACATGCTGGCCGGCAGGGTGGCTTACGGGGTGCTCAACGAGGATAACTACACGCTTGGACTCTCCGGTGGCTATGGCCGTACCCTCGATACCATGGGGTACACGCTTCGTGAGCCGGACCCCCAGGACATGCGGCTCGTGGGAACCGACCTGGCCTTTCTGCGGGACAACCTGGAGCATCGCTTCGACCTGGTGGCCGGACAATGGCTGGGTCAGAACACGGTGGCGGCGATGTACCGCCTGGGGTACCTGTTCGGCCCCGAGCAAAGGATGAAGATCGAAGCCCAACCCGCCTACTGGAACTCGGACGGTGAAAACTGGCTGCTCTCCGGTTGTTTTTCCGCCCTCGTCACCGCCGATCTCACCTTCCGGGCAATGTACGAATACGACCGCAACGAAGACGACCACCGCGCCATCGCCCAGCTCTACTATTACCTGCCGCTTTAAAAAGACTGCATACAAGGTGAGGACTGATGAGCACAGAGGTAAGACTTTGCTGAAATTATTATTCCCTACGCTACTGATTTTCTTTGCCATGGCCGTTCCGGTGTTTGCTGCCGTTGGCTGCGACCTGAATGATCCCGACCGGGACGTGGCCCGCTTCTTTCCCGAATCCAGCGGCTACCGGACAACCTATGTTTCCATTGACAAGCGGGGCGGCGAACCCCTGTTGCGGAGGGTAGAGAAGCGTCTCGGGGATCGGTTCCATGGCATCTACGAGACCATCGACGTCCCCTACACGCTGTACGAGATCTACACCGGTAAAAAGAAGACCGGCTACATCCACGGCGTGAATCAGAAGGGGCAGTTCGGCGGCATCCAGGTCTTTGTCGCCCTGGATCTGGAAGGGAAGATCATGTCGTT
>Ga0209212_1006736_pt1 | contig 13010 bp, 12 predicted proteins | sample RifGroC2_FD_183996 | JGI IMG/M metagenome (GOLD analysis project Ga0209212, IMG submission 183996) | Groundwater microbial communities from Rifle, Colorado, USA - Groundwater C2 (SPAdes) (version 2) | ecosystem: Environmental > Aquatic > Deep subsurface > Groundwater | place: Rifle, Colorado...
CCGCATCTTCGGCTGGCTGCACACCTACGTCTCCAGCAAGGTCATCTTCCTGATCCTGCTCAACATCTTCCTGCTGATCATCAACATGATAGAGATCTTCTCGGCGATCATCATCGTCGTGCCGATCATCGTGCCGGTGGCCGCGCAGTACGGCATAGACCCGATACACCTGGGCATCATCTTCCTGCTCAACCTCGAGATCGGCTACATGCTGCCGCCGCTGGGCCTGAACCTCTTCCTGGCCAGCTCGCGCTTCCACCGCAAGCTGCCCACGCTCTACCGCGCCATAGGCCCCTTCCTGCTCATCCTGCTGGCCATGCTCGCGCTGGTGACCTACGTACCGGAGCTCAGCCTGCTCGGCGCCAAACCCTGACGGGCCGGCTTCATCCGCCCTGCGCCGACAGGACAAAAAAGCCGCGGCCGGGTTCCCCGGGCCGCGGCTTTTCAGCAAAAAAACGGAGCCTTGCCGTCCTAGATCTTGACCGCGCTCAGCCTCCAGCTCACGCCCTTATACGGGGTGAGGCTTATCTCCCTGAATTTTTCCGGCGGCAGCCAGCCCGCCACGCGGGCCCGCTCCAGGAACTGCACCTGCGGGGCGTTGAGCTTGTCGAAGATATTAAGGACATTGCGTTCGAACGACAATTTGCGGAAGTTCTGAAAGTATTCGTAGAACGGCAGGAACTTCAGCGGCAGCAGGTAAACCGTGTAGATAGGCGGATACATCAGCAGCCCGATCAGTTTCGACAGGCGCAGCAGGTTCCTGCGCTTCATCCCGGACAGGAAAGCCTTCCTTAACGGCTCCACGCCGCGCTCCACCAGCAAGTTCCCCTCTTTGGAATAGACCCAGATTATTATCCGTCCTCCGGGCCTGGTGTGCCGCACCATGTTGGCCACGGCCTTTTCCGGATCGTCGGTATGATGGACCACCCCTATCGAAAAAACCACGTCGAACTGCCGCCCGAGGTCCATCTCGGCGATGTCGGCTTCCACAAAGGCGACGTTAGGAGAGCCCTCGTTGCGCTTGCGGGCGACCTCCGAAGCGTTCAGGTCCACGGCCGTGACCGTGCGCGCGTAAGGCGCCACGAAAGAGGTATGCTGACCGCCCCCGCAGCCGCATTCCAGCACGTCCTTGCCCCGGAAATCTTCCAGCGTGTTCGGCAGTATCCAGTCCTTGAACAGGAAGAGTTCGCTGTCCTGCAGCATCTCCCACTGCTCCCGCCATTCGCTCTGTTTACGCTGGGCCATCCGACACCTCTTTCCCTGTTTCGACTTCGCGCCCGCCTGACCGCGTCCGCGCGGGACCGGCGCCAGTCAATAATATCAAATTGCCCGGGCGTTGGCGGCGCGACGGCGTCCCGGACCTCATTTTGTATAATATCCGGACCAGCCCCCCGCCGTGCGGCGGGAGGCCATCTGCTCCCGGAAGGCACGCGTGAGACCGGGCCAAGGAAAACAAATGGGACTATTCTCCAGCAAGCCCGAGATCTCCGTAGTTATACCGGCCTATAACGAGCAGGACGCCGTAGCGCCTACCATAAACGGCGTACGGGAAGCCCTGACAGCTTCAGGTCTGAAATTCGAGATCATCACCGTGGACGACGGCTCAGCCGACGGCACCGCCGCTGCGGCCGAGGCCGCCGGCTCCCGGGTCCTACGGCACCCCGTGAACCGGGGCTACGGCCGCACGCTGCTCAGCGGCATAGAGGCCGCGGCCCACGAGTGGGTGCTTATCATAGACGCCGACGGCTCCTACCCGCCGGCGGAGATAGCCAAACTGCTGCCGCATATCCCGGCCTTCGACATGGTAATCGGAGCCCGCCAGGGCAAGCTTTTCTGGGGCAGTTACGTAAAGGCCTTCATGCGCTGGACCTACCTGAGCCTCGCCAGGTTCGTCGCGGGCGAGCACATCCCGGACGCCAACTCCGGGCTGAGGGTGTTCCGCAAGAGCGCGGTGGAGAACATGCCCATCATGTGCTTCGGCTACTCCTTCACCACCACCATGACGCTCTCGCTGCTGTCGGCCGGCAAGTTCGTGCGCTTCGAGCCGATAGAGTTCACGGACCGCGTGGGCAGTTCCAAGGTCAAGCCGGTGCGCGACATTCTGCGCACGCTGCAGATCATGACCCAGGTGGTGCTCCACTACAACCCGCTCAAATTCGCCGCAACGCTGGCATCTTTCCCCGCCCTGCTGGCGGCGGCTGCCGGCGCGCTTTTCCTCTCCCCGTGCGGCAGGGATCTGCACGCGATCCTCGCCGGCCTGCTGGGCGGCCTGGCGGCCCTGATCTTCCTGGCCGGTTGCGTCCTCCAATCGATGAAAACCCTGCTGGGGAAAAATGACAGAAGAAGCGAAAAATAGCCCTTCCGGCCGCGACACGATGAACCCGGCGATAGCCGGCTCCCGAAACTATTACGACTGGCTTTTCAGGACGCTGAGCCCGCTGCTGGGCCGCAAGGTCCTTGAGATAGGCCCCGGCTGGGGCCAGATGCACGATCTGATCTCCGCCAGCGGCAGGGACTACTGGGCCGTGGACACGGACCGGGGGGTGATAGACGCGCTCCGAAGCCGGAACCCCGCCCGCGCGGACCGTTTCATCCACGGGGACATCACCACGACCGCCGTCCGTGAGAGGCTAGCCCCCGGCAGCGTGGACACCCTGCTGCTGATGAACGTACTGGAGCACGTGGAGGACGATGTATCCTTTCTCAGGGCTCTAAAGACCGGCTTTCCAGACTGCCGCCTGGTGATGCAGTTGCCGGCCCTTCCGGCTCTGTACGGCAGGCTGGACAAGGAAGCCGGGCATTACCGGCGCTATACCCGGGCTACCGCGAAAATGACGCTCGCGTCCTCCGGCTACGCGGCCGAGCAGATTTTTTATTTCAATTTCGTGGGAGCTTTAACCTGGCTGGCCTCTTCCAGGCTTGCCGGTTTTTCGCTGAATTCCGGAGGGACCGGGCGAGCCATACGCTTCAACGACAGATTCATCATACCGGTCTCCTTCCTGCTGGAGCCGTTCACCCGCCGCCTGGCGGGCCAGTCCGTGATAGCGGTCGCCCGCTAAATCTCTTTTTTTATTTCCCGCCCGGCGATGGCGAAAGCCGCGCCGGCAGCCAGGAACAGCGTCGCCGGTATGCGGTACCGGTAATACCCGTTGGTGCTGGCGATGGCGAAGAGGTACAGGGTGGAAATGACGAGGAAAGCGGCGGCGGCCCGCCGGCCCGCGAGCGCGAGGGTCCTGACCCCGAGGGCGAACGCCAGATAGAGGGCCCCGAGAAAAACCATATACCCGGCCTGCAGCGGCCAGAGCGCGGGGTAGGCGCGCAGCAGCGACAGCGTCCCGGACCCCGGCCCGCCGGGCTGCGATTGTGGCGCCGGCATTCCCAGCGCCTGCGGCAGCATTTCCATGCCGGTTCCTCCGATAGTGGACAGCAAGTCGCGCAGGAGGTATCGCGCGGTAAGAACCGGGTGCGCCTTCAGTATTTCCAGGGCCCGGCGCGAGTAGGCGGCGGAACGCGCCGCGTCGTTCGGATAATCGGCCTCGGCCGCCGCCAGCAGGGCCGGGTAGGTCTCTCCGAAACTCTTGCCGGTGCGCAGCGCCTCCACGCGGCCGGCCGAATACTTCAGCAGAATGACCCCGCCTATGGAAGAATAGGAGAAATAGCCCGTACGGAGGCAATTTCGCCAGGACCACGCGAACGGGATGGAATAGGCCAGCAGCAGAAAAAGGAACAGCTGTTTTTTCCTTTTCCAGAGGAAAGGAGCGAGCAGCACGGGAAAATAAAGCGTCACCGGTTTGACGAACGAGACCAGCGCCCAAAGAAAACCGGAGCCGGCGATGGTCACTGCCGAATCCTCCTGCACGGCTTTCCACGTGAGCGCGGCCGCGGGAAGCAGCAGCGCCATCATCAGCGCTTCCGCGATCAGCATCGGCGTGTGCATCACCGAAACGTAGTCCAGGGAGAAAAACAGCAGGGCGAAAGCGGCGCCGCGCGGGCCGGCAATTTTTTTAAACCATTTCCAGGCGAAAACGGCCGTCAGGCCGCTGATAAAGGTCTGAACTGCCGCCGCGTTGAAGACGAGGCTGCCGGGCAGAAGGCCTATGGCCGCCAGGAAGAATGGATAACCGGGGGTCCTGAAAGTTTCCACTAAAGCAGCCCCGTCCGGGCCGGGGAGGGCGAAGACGCCGGAACCTGAAAGCGCAGCGGCGAGCCCGATATAACCCTCCGAATCCGCGGTAACGAGGTAATGGCTGTTCCCCGCGGCGGCCGCGAGCAGCAGCAGGCGGGGCAGGAAAGCGCAGACATACACCCAGACGGGGACGCCCAGAATTTCTTTTTTAACGAACGCCTTCATGCTTTCCATTACCGCTATAATAACAAAATTATGACCTGCGGGCCGCCTTTAACGCCGGCCGAACGGCGACAGAAAAATCTTGCCACCCGGGCCGCAGACGGATATACTAGATTAATGCAAATCGAACTCAGCGACAGACTCAAATCCTTTCCGCCTTTTCTCTTCGAGGAGCTCTACCGCAAAGAGCGGGCCGAGCGCGCCAGGGGCCGCGACATCATCAGCCTGGCCGTGGGCGACCCGGACCTCCCCACCGACCGCCGCATAGTGGCCGAGGCCCTGCGCGAGATAAAAAAGGGCCCCAACCATCGCTATCCCAATACTAAGGGCAACGAGCGCCTGCGCAAGGCCGTGGCCGCCTGGCATAAGCGCCGCCACGGGCTGACCTTCCATCCTAACGACGAGGTGTCGATACTTATAGGCTCCAAGGAAGGGATAGCCCACCTGCCTTTCGCAGTGCTGAACCCCGGCGACTACTGCCTGATCCCGGACCCGACCTACCCCACCTACAGGACGGGCGCCATCCTTTCCGGCGGCCGCGTCCACGACGTGCCGCTGCTGGAGAAGAACGGCTTCCTGCCCGATCTTGGCAGGATACCCAAAAAGGTGACGGAGCGGGCCAAGCTCTTCTTCCTGAACTACCCCAACAATCCCACCGGCGCCGGGGCCGACCTGCATTTCTACAAGGACCTGGTGAAGTGGGCGAAGAAGAACGAAGTTATCATAGCCCAGGACGCCGCCTACTGCGACATCTATTTCGGCGAGCCGGCCCCGAGCATACTGCAGGCGCCCGGCGCGCGCGACGTGGCGGTGGAATTCTATTCCTCCTCGAAGACCTACTGCATGGCGGGCTGGCGCATCGGCTGGGTGGTGGGCAACGGCCCCCTGGTGCGGGCGCTGAACCAGCTCAAGGAGAACATCGACTCCGGGCCTTTCAACGCGATACAGAACGCGGTGGCTTACGGCCTGGACAACCACGAGAAGATAGTCCCCCCGATACGGGAGCATTTCAAGAGGCGCGCGGCGGAGTTCTGCGCGGCGCTGCACGCGACGGGCTGGAAGTTCCCGGACCCGAAGGGCAGCTGCTTCGTCTGGGCGCGGCCGCCCTGCGCCTGTTCGTCGCTGGAAGCGGTCTACTTCATGCTGGAGCACGCCTCCATCCTGACGGCCCCCGGCTCCGGCTTCGGCAAGTACGGCGAGGGCTTCGTGCGCTTCTCGCTCACCGAGCCCGACGCCCGCCTGCGCGAGGCCGCCCGCCGCATAAAAGCCCTGGACTGGACAAAGTTGAAGTGAAATTAAGTATCTAAAGAATAAGGCCCGGGCAACCGGGCCTTTTTTTATGTCTGTACGCTCAAGCGCAGGCGGCCTTGCCGCTCGCTCATAGAGCGGGCGCTGCAGAAGAGGGCCTGCGGTCCTCCGCCGGCGAAGAACTCGTCGCGCACACAGTGCGCTCCTCAAACATTCTTCGCCGCGGCCTTAATGATAGGCCGTCCGCTGCGGCCCTTGGCCCTGCGCCCTAAAATCGCTCGCAACAAGGCCGCTTGCGCTTAAGACTCTATTCACAAGTGGTTCTGTCGAAGCGGATCTCGGAGTTCTCGCCGACGTTGAGCTGGTCCTTGCGGCCTATCACCGTGGCGCTCGGGCCCACCAGCGAGCCGGCGAGGTTGATGTTCATGATCTGGGCGTTCTCGTTGACTATAGAGTCGGAGATGATGGCGGAATCTATGCGCGCCCCGTCGCCGATGGAGGCGTAGGGACCGACTATGGAGTTGGTCACCTTCGCCGTCGGGGAAATGTAGACGGGCGGTATGATCAGGGAGTTCTTGGCCCGCGGCGAGAACTTCTTGCGGTCGAGGATGTGCCGGTTGGTCTCCAGCAGCGTCTCCGGCTTGCCGCAGTCGTACCAGCCGTCTATCGGCACGGGGCGGATCTTGTGGCCGCCCTTCACCATCAGCGCCATAGCGTCGGTGAACTGTATCTCGCCCTTGGTGGTCTTGCCCGAATCCACCAGGCGCTGCAGGCTGTTGTAGAGCTGCAGGGAATTGTGGAAGGAATAGATGCCCACGATGGCCAGGTTGGTGCGGGGCTTCTCGGGCTTCTCGACCATCGCCGAGATATAGCCGCCCCGGGTCTCCACCACGCCGAAGCGGCGGGGGTCGGCCACTTCCTTGACCGCTATACAGTCGTCCTTGGAGGTCAGGAACTTGGACAGGTCCGCGTCGAGCACGGTGTCGCCCAGCATCACGACCACCGGCCCGCTCACCGCGCCGCGGGTCAGCCAGATGGCGTGGCCCAGGCCGCGCGGCTCCGCCTGCTCCACGTAGGTCACCTCGAGGTCTTTGTAGTGCCGCCCGACATAATCCCTGATCTTCCCGCCCAGGTAGCCTACCACCATGCAGACTTTCCTGATGCCGGCGGCCCGCAGGTCGTCCAGGATATGGCCGATGATCGGCTTGTCGCCCACGGTGAGCAGCACCTTGGGGTAGGTATAGGTGTGCGGGCGCAGGCGGGTTCCCGCCCCGGCCACCGGCACTACCGCTGTAAATTCGTTCTTTTTCATTTTTATCTCCAAAGCAGTTATCTTACAGGAAAGCCTCTCCGCCCGCAAGGGCGTCAATCCACCGTCATCTGCCGGTAAACTTCGGCGTAATCCGGCGCGGCCTTGAGCCCGGCCCGGGCGTATTTTTTCGAATCCCAGAAGTTAGGCCGCGCGGCCGCCGTCCGGTAGTCGGCCAGCGCCTCGGCGCGCCGGCCCAGCAGGTCCAGCGCCTGCGCCCGGCGCAGGTAGCAGTAAGTCACCCAGCCCTTGGCCGGGAAGCCGGTCTTCTCTATGCCGCCGGTCAGCCAGACCGCGGCTTCCTCGTAGCGCTTGAGCGCTATCAGCGCGTCGCCGGCCGAGAGGTAGATCATGGCCAGCTGCTGCTCCAGCCCCCGCTGGGGCTTCATCTGCCAGGCCCCGAGAAAGGCCTCGCATTCGGCCAGCACGCCCTTCCAGTCTTCGGCCTGCATGTGCGTCATGATCTCGCCCAGCCGGAAGAGCAAATTGGTCGGGTCCACGGCCTTGAGCGCCTCCGTCTCGGCGTAGGCCGCCTTGTAGTCGTGCTCGTGCATGGAATAGATCTCGATGAGGAAGAACCGGGCCTCGGTCTTGAAGAAGCGCCCGCGCTCCTTGGCCACCCGCACGTATTCTATGCCGCGCTCCCTGTCGCCCCCGACGAAAAGTTTGGCGGCCAGGCCCAGCGCGCCCGGCAGCGTGGCGGCGTAATAATCGAAGATGCCCAGCCCCAGGAAGGCGTCGTACACGGCGGGGTTGAGTTCCACGCAGCGCTTGAGCAGCTTGCGGCCCTTCTTGCCGTGGGTATAGGCGCGCCACCAGTTGCGCTTCACCGCGTGCCAGCGCCCCTGCAGGCCGTAAGCGCTGCCCATGAAGAAATAGGCCTGGTCCAGGTCGCGCCCCTCCTTCTCCATGCGCCGGGAGAGCTCTATGACGCGGTCCGAGTTGGAGATGAAATCCTGCTCCACGGCCCCCATGCCGCCCTGCATGTCGAAGTTCTGCGAGTGGCGCCACCAGGCCAGCGCCGCCAGCGCGAAATAGCCCGCGGGGTCTTGAGGCGACAGCTTGATTATTTCCTTGAATTCCCGCTCCGCCCCGTCGAATTCCAGGCGGTACATCATGGCGATGCCGCGGTCGTAGCGCTCGTCGGCGCCGGGGCTCAGCGCGAAGGGCCTGGTGGAGGCGTTCAGGTCCACCAGCGCGGGGCCCAGGCCGTCGTCGGCCCCGGACAAGGCGGCGGTTCCGGCGTTAAGGCAGGCGGGGAGCAGAAGCAGGAGGAGCAGCAGTTTTTTCATATTATCCGGCCAGCATCGAAACGATAAGGACCGCCAGCACCACGAAAGAGGCCAGCGCGAAATAATTCTCTCCGGTGCGCCAGTAGCCGTAGATCAGCATGACCACGCGCGCCACCGGCGTGAGTATCAGCGCCAGGATGCCGGCCCGCAGCAGGCCCGGGCCGGACGGCGCGCCGGCCAGCGACAGGCCGAAGCCGGCCGATACCAGGAAAACGCTCAGGAACACCCCGCCGAGCAGCGTGCGCTGTATGAGCCTGTTGAAATCCTTTTCCTGGAACATATTACAAGACCCCGAACAGCATCTTCAGCCCGACCAGCAGCGTCAGGGCCGAGAAGATTATCTGCAGTTTTTCCGACCTGGCCCTGTAGAGCACGTGGATGCCCAGGAAGGAGCCCAGCAGCACGCCGGTGACGATGACGCCGGTCAGCTCCAGCGGCATCAGGCCGCGGCGGAAATAGACGAAGGCGCTGGCCGCCGCCGAGACCCCGATAATGAAGTTGCTCGTCGCGGCGGCCGCCTTCATGGGCACGCCGCACAGCAGGTTCATCACCGGCACCTGCACCACGCCGCCGCCGATGCCCAGCAGGCCGGAGAGCGAGCCGGCGAAAAAGGATATCCCCGAGGCCGGCGCCATGTTGCGCACCTCGTAGTTCGTATGCCCCCCGGCCGCGGGGTCGTAGAAAGCGGCGTCGAAGGAGGAAACCTTCGCGTTCCGCGGGCCGGAGGCGGCCGGCCCGTGCCGCAGCGCGCGGCGGCCTTTTAGGAACATCAGCACGGACACCGGCAGCAGCGTCAGGCCGAACAAGAGCTGCACTGCGGCGCCGGAGAGGCGGTTGGCCAGCAGCGCGCCGGCCACGGAGCCCAGCGCGGTGGTGACCTCCAGCGCTATGCCCAGCCGGATATTGGCCAGGCCGCGCTCCACGTTGACGGCGGCCACGGCGCTGGAGGTGGCCACGATGGCGGCCAGCGAGGCGGCTACGGCCTGGTGTATGGGGATCTCGAAGACCAGCACCAGGAACGGCACCATGAAGATGCCGCCGCCGACGCCAAGCACGGAGCCCAGCAGGCCGATGGCGGAGCCGAAGCCCAGCAGCGCGAGAGAATTCAGGGCGGTAAGTTCGAACATATCAGCGGCCTTCCTTCTCCAGGCCGCGCAGGAAGGACTGCGCCTCGGCTTCGCCTATGTCGTAGACCGGCCCGCATTTCCTGCCGTCGAACTCCAGCAGGTTGAGGCTCAGGTCCGCCGGCGGCTGTATCAGGTAGACGTCGGGCTCCGACTTGATGAAGACGCGGGACTCGTAGATCTTCTGCGTGTGTATGGCCAGCATGCGGCGGGCCTTGCGCTCGAAGTAGCCGAACGGGCCGCGGGCCGGGAAGTCCAGGTCCGAGGGCCGCGAGTTGCCTATCATGATGACGGTACGGCAGCCCTCGAAGAGGCTGAGGTTGATGGTCGCTATGCCGATCACGCCGCCGTCTATGAGGTGGTAGCGCCGGCCGTGCTCCTCCACGGGCACCGGCGGGAAGACCATGGGGATAGAGCAGCTGGCCGTCAGCGCGTCGATGAACGACAGGTTGTGGCTTTGGGTGGAACCGTCGAAGCGCACGATATACGGCAGCTTCATCTCCACCGCGTGGCTGATGACGTAGAACTTGATGTTGCGCGGGAACTGGGAGCCGCTCTTGGCCAGCCAGCCGTTGAGAAAGTCGTACACCGGCCGGTTGGAGAACAGCGTCATCTTGGCCAGCCGGTTCTGGAAGAAAAAATTCAGTTTGGTGGAAAGGCTGCCGCCGTCCTGCTGGTAGAGCTCCAGCGGCATCTCGTAATACCTGGGCCTGAAGCGCAGCACGTTTTCCGGCCGCATGTCCCGCCAGATCTGCCGCAGCTCGCCGGTCTTGTTGTAGCAGTAGGCCGCCCCGTTCAGCGAGCCGACGCTGAACCCGGCCACCGCGTCGAAATGCAGCCCCTGCCTGACCAGCTCGGCCAATACGCCGGATTGCCACGCGCCCAGCGCGCCGCCTCCGCACAAAAAAAGCCCCACGGGCCGTCTGAATTTGAACATAATGCTTTTGTAAGACTCTATAAAATATTAAAATATAAGTGAAGTATAAATTAAAGGAAACGCCGGCCGGCCCGGCGGCAGGGTGCAGCCCTCCGTTCCGCCTCCGGCAAATTATAACTATGTCCGACTATCTGATAATCGCCGGCCTTGCCGTCATAATGGGCCTTACCCTGGTACTTCCTTTTTCGGTCAAGCGCGTCGAAGAGGACCTCGAGGCCTTCCTGTTCGTGATGGGCCTGGGCGCCGTCAGCATCTCCGGCCTCTGGAGCCTGCACCTGATAGGCGAGGCCCTGAAAGAACCCATAGCCATAACGCTCACGGTGGCCATAGTGGGCCTGCTGTTCCGGCAGGTGCGGCCCCGCCTGAAAGGCTGGCTGGACGCGCTGATAAAGAAGGCCGGGCTGGCCACCGCCATCTTCGCCATAGTGACGCTGCTCGGCCTCGGTTCCAGCTTCCTGACCGCCATCGTGGCCGCCATCATACTGGCCGAAGTGGTCTCCCTGCTCAAACTGGACCGCAATTACGAGATCAAGCTTACCGTTTACGCCTGCTACGCCATAGGCCTGGGCGCCGCGCTGACGCCGCTGGGCGAGCCGCTCTCCACCATAGTCGTCGCCAAGCTCAAGGGCCCGCCGCATTACGCCGATTTCTTCTACCTGGTCAAGCAGGTCGGCTTGTGGATAGTGCCCGGCGTGCTGCTCTGCGCCGCGCTGGCGGCCAGGGGCGTCGCGGGCGCCTCCCGCAGCAAGACCGGCCTCACCGAAGACAAGCCCGACACCACCAAGGTCATACTGATACGCGCCGGCAAGGTGTACCTGTTCGTGATGGCGCTCATCTTCCTCGGGGCCGGCCTGACCCCGCTGGCGGACCGCTTCATGACCAAGATGCCGACCTGGCTGCTGTACTGGGTGAACTCCGTCTCCGCCGTGCTGGATAACGCCACGCTGGCCGCGGCCGAGATCTCGCCGTCGATGACGGACCGCCAGATCACCTTCATCCTGATGGGCCTGCTGGTCTCCGGCGGCATGCTGATCCCCGGCAACATCCCCAACATCATCAGCTCGGCCAAGCTGGGCATCAAGTCCAGCGAGTGGGCCAAGGCCGCGCTGCCCTTCGGCGGCGCGCTGATGCTGGCCTATTTCATACTGATGACGATATTCGTAAAGTAGCGGTCCCTTAAGGAGAAACGCCATGGAACACAAGTGGAAGACCATAATTGAACCTTTCAAGATCAAGAGCGTGGAGCCGCTGGGGCTGACTACCCGCGCCGAGCGCGCGACCGTGCTCGAGCAGGCGCATTACAATCTCTTCAACATCAGGGCCGAGAAGGTGCTGATAGACCTGCTGACCGATTCCGGCACCGGCGCCATGAGCGCGGCGCAGTGGGGCGGCATCATGGTGGGCGACGAGTCCTACGCCGGGGCCCGCAGCTACTACAATTTCGAGACCGAGATAAAGGGCCTGACCGGCTTCGCCGAGGTGATCCCGGTGCACCAGGGCCGCGCCGCCGAGAAGATCCTGTTCGGCGTGATCGGCGGCAAGGGCAAGTGCATCATCTCCAACTCCCATTTCGACACCACCCGCGCCAACGTGGAATTCTCCGGCGCCGAGGCGATGGACTTCCCGGTGAAGGCCGCGCTCGACTTCGACAAGCCGGCCCCTTTCAAGGGCAACGCCGACGTGGCCGCGATGGAGAAGTTCATCAAGGCCCGGGGCGCGGAAAACATCCCGCTGTGCGTGATGACCGTCACCAATAATTCGCTCGGCGGCCAGCCGGTCTCGATGGAGAACCTGAAGGCCGTGCGGGAGCTCTGCACGAAGTACGGCATCCCGATGTTCCTCGACTGCGCCCGCTTCGCCGAGAACGCCTATTTCATCAAGCTGCGCGAGAAGGGCTACGCGGGCTGCCCCGTGCGAGAGATCGCCGAGGAGATGTTCGAGCTGGCCGACGGCGCCTGGATGAGCAGCAAGAAGGACGCCCTCGTCAACATCGGCGGGTTCCTCGCGCTGAACAACAAGGACTGGTCCGCCAAGGCGCGCCAGATGCTGATCCTGACCGAGGGCTTCAACACCTACGGCGGCCTCGCCGGCCGCGACCTGGAGGCCATCGCGATAGGCCTGCGCGAGGTGCTCGACGAGAGCTACCTGCAGTACCGCATCCGCTCGGCGGCCTACCTGGGCGAGGGCCTGCTCAAGCGCGGCGTGCCGATCATAAATCCCCCCGGCGGCCACGGCGTTTACGTGAACGCCAAGAAGTTCCTGCCGCACATCAAGCCCGAGAACTTCCCGGCGCAGGCGCTGGCCTGCGCGCTCTACCTGGAGGGCGGCATACGCGGCGTCGAAATAGGCACGCTGATGTTCGGCAAGCGCGACAAGAACGGCAAGTACCTGGCCGCCCCGATGGAGCTGGTGCGCCTGGCGATGCCGCGCCGCGTCTACACGCAGAGCCACATAGATTACGTGATAGAGGTCTTCGGCTACCTCGCTAAAAACAAGAAGGCCATAAAGGGCCTGGAAGTGGTGGAAGCCCCGGCCATACTGCCGCATTTCACGGCCAAGCTGAAGCCGGCGAAGTAACAGAGCGGAAACGCGGCGCCGGGCGGGCGGCCCCACGGCCCCCTCCGGCCGCCGGGCATTACAACTATGTTCAAAAAAGACAGGATCAGGGCGATATTGCCGGAACTCGAAGCCGCCGCCGGCCGGGGCAGCGTGCGCACGGACGAAGGCGAGATACTGATGTACTCCTACGACG
>Ga0209212_1006737_pt1 | contig 13005 bp, 16 predicted proteins | sample RifGroC2_FD_183996 | JGI IMG/M metagenome (GOLD analysis project Ga0209212, IMG submission 183996) | Groundwater microbial communities from Rifle, Colorado, USA - Groundwater C2 (SPAdes) (version 2) | ecosystem: Environmental > Aquatic > Deep subsurface > Groundwater | place: Rifle, Colorado...
TACCAATACACCAGAAGTTTTGATAAAGCAGATTGGGCGTTGTTGTGGATCGGATTGATTGTATGGGTATTTTTAATGTTTTTTGGCATCTATCTTGGCGTCAAAAAACTTTTTTTCAACAAATCGCAGGATGCCTCGGCTCATCCCGACACCCTATAATAAGGGATCATTGACCCGTAGGTTAGCTCATGAGTTATATTGAAACCCCGCCTGATTATCGTTTTCCATGGTATGTTCGCCTGTTCCTCGCCAATCAGCGACGACGCTATGGCCGCGAGTTGGAGCCGGCGCGACTATGGGCGCGTTCGCCCAAGGTTTTTGCCGGTCTGTCAATGCTTTATGGTGCGCTGGACCGCAAATCGTCGCCCATCGAACCAACCTTGCGGACGCTCATCACGATACTGGTGTCGCAGATCAATTGGTGCGCATTTTGCGTTGACATCAATTCCGCTACAGGCATCAAACGCGGCCTGACCGAAGCGCATCTGGCGGCTTTGCCGGAATTTGAAACATCCACGCTATTCGACGCACGCACCAAGGCGGCTCTGGCCTACGCTGCGGCAATCACCTACACCGACCGCCAAGTGGATGCAGACCTGATGGCGCGCCTTAAAAGTCATTTCAATGATGAGGCAATTATCGAACTCACCGCGCTGGTGGCATTCCAGAATCTCTCCAGCAAGTTTAATTCTGCACTGGATGTCGCGGCACAAGGATTCTGCAACGTCACGCCGCCAACTACCTGGGCCAGAACAAATAAAACATGAGCATGCCAGTCAAGCCCCTACTTATAAGCATCACCCTGTTTCTGTTGCTTGGCGGTACCATGATCCTTCTTGCATTCATGTACCTGACCGGCCAGACTCCGGAGGCTGCGATCAACAACCTTCAAAGAGAGGGAAAATTCTTCCTGTACAAGCACAACCTGGTTGAGAAATTATCTTCCCGCGAAATCACCCTTCTCTATCAAAGTACCTGCACCAGGAAATGCCATGGCAAAGATGTCATCGAAAAAAAACCTCGAACCGCCGCAGAATGGGAATCGGTGATGACCCGCATGAAATCCCCTGATCGAGCCGGAATAACGGATCGCCATGCTGACACCATCACCCGGTATCTGCAGAATAATTTCTTGAGCAATGTGCCAACTGTTCTTCCAGAGAAGACCATGAAGTTTGTCAAAAAATATCTATGGAGAAGCGATTTCGGGGAGAATGATCTGTTTCTGGATATCATTTATGTGCCGCGCGAACACCTCTCTCTGTTGCGCTATTTAATGGTACGCAATTTACCGCCTGATCAGCAAAATGCCCTTTTTATTGTCTATATCAACACTCATCAGGGGGTAGTCCCTCCCTGGAATCTGGCGGAACTGTCTACCTTCCGTGTCAACAACGGGAATCCGCAAAGTGCAATTGACTGGAAAGTTCTCTACCGGGATGGCCAACAACACCATAATCAAGGAATACTCACCTTTCCGGCTATTGATATCAGCCAATCAACCGAACTGGAAGTTACGATGAAACTGGCAGGCCTGGGAACCAGGACATTTCAATGGAGTCTACCGATACCTTCCTTGGCGGAATAAACCATGTTGAACTTCAAATCTTACAAACTGCTCATTACCCTCGCCGTTGTCGGGTTAGTACTGGCGCTTGGCATCGTTGGTTTTTTGCTTATGCAAGCAAACACAAAAAATGAACCCACCGCAAATTCATTGGAGACCAAGGTGGAGACCAAGGTGGAGACCAAGGAGCCTGCCCCGAATTTCACGCTTGCGCTTCTTGGCGGCAAGAACTTCCAGTTCAGTGAGCATAAAGGGAAGCCTGTTCTGATCAATTTCTTCGCTTCCTGGTGTTTACCCTGCAGGGAAGAGATGCCAGTGCTTGAGCAAATTGCCCGCGAATACCAAACCAAAGGCGTGGTATTTCTGGGAATCGCTGTCGATGATACCCAAGAAAAAATGAACGATTTCATAAAAAGATACAATGTCACCTTTCCGGTTGGCCTGGATAAGACAGCAGAAATTCAGAAGTCTTTTGGCTTGTATGGCATACCCACCACCTACTTTATAGACAAACAAGGGGTGATCAATTACTTTCACTCTGGCGTCGTTACAGAGGAGCTGTTGCGGCATGAACTCGATAAGCTGCTTTAAGAAGCTCTATGCTGTTTTTTTTCTCATGGCATTGATATCCGGGTGCAGCGAGGAAGTCAGCAGGCCATTGCTTCAAGTCGGCGAAAAAGCCGTGCCCTTCACCCTTGAATTGACCGGTGGCCAACAAAGTCAACTGGAACACTATGCGGGCAAGGGACTCGTCATCACCTTCATGTCCTCGTGGTGTCCCTGCTCCAACGAATCTTTACCGCTCATGAAACAAGCCTATGCAACACACAAAGAAGATCAGATAACGTTCCTTATGGTCGGTATTCAGGACTCAAGGTCAAATTTTGAAGATTTTGTTAAAAAATGGAATGTACCTTTCCCCACCGGTTACGATAAAAACGATCATATTGCCAAAAATTACGGTGTCAGCTCACCACCTACCACTTTTTTTATCGACAAGAACGGGATCGTGAAACGGGCTTTCTATGGGAACATCGCGAAGAAACCGGATGAATTCCAGCAATGGGTTAAGGAGATAATTGAATGAGTGGCGGCATGGCATTATGGGGAGGATTCTCCTCCTTTTTCTCCATCTGGCAGATATGTATCCTGCAAATCAGCCCTTTTTTTATCGCTTTTATTGCCGGTAGTTACCTGGTGACCCCTGATCAAAAAGCTGATCAGGAAATTTTTCGGTGGTTCATCCCGTCTTTTATCGCCTACGGAACAAGTTTTACCGTTTTCTATTCCCTGCTGATCGCATCCGGATTAACTATCAGCCGACCGTTAATCGGCAACATTGGCAGCCTGAGAATAGTTTCAGGAATCCTGATCCTGCTTGCCGGCCTGTATATTTTATTGGTCAATCGCATACCCTTTCTGAGCAAGATGCATCGCCCATTATTATTGAGTGTCCTGTCCCTGATTATCGGAGCCACTTTTGCCATCATATACTCGCCATGCATTACTCCAATGCTCTCCGATATTATGGGGCTGGCGTCACAGCGGAACACTGCAAATGAAGGATGGTATCTGGCGTTTTTTTACGGGCTTGGTATCAGCATAGCCCTTTGCATGACATCCCTTGCCCTGATTTTGCTGTTCAGGGGGCGCGCGATTATCTTGCGCAATGCCGGTTTGATCAAAAATGTTTGCGGCATTATTCTGCTTGTCCTGGCCTTCATGAATATGACCGGCCTGATGAGACATTATAAGGCGTTTGTTCTCGGGTTCGTGCTGTGATCGCGCCGCTCAAGGGAATAAAAAAACAGGTTCTTGGTGGCATGCTTGTCTGCCTGGGCGCAATGACCGCGTTGCTGGCCAGAGTGATCGGATTTGAACTGGATATTTTTTATGTCGTTATCAGCGTTATTGGGGCATGCCTCTTTCTGTATGGCACTCTGCAGAAAAACCGGTCTGAATCGATGACGCGGCGGATTTCAATAGGCAGCAATTAGCTGCCTCAAGCTTGAAGGAATATCGATGAAGCATCAAAGTGGGCTTCTTACCAGAAAAAGCCTTGCGATTTTACTGATTGCCGCCGTGGTCATTGCGGTGGCTGCCGCTGCCTATATCGGTTCTCACCGAATCAGCGAACCCGTGGTCAAGCCCCCTGAGGACATCGAAGACTACCTTTTCTGGCAAGCGAAGGAATTGACGGATTTCAAATTGATCGGCGCAGACAATAAAACGCTTGGCATGAATGACTTGAAAGGAAAATGGAGTTTTGTTTTCTTTGGCTACATACACTGCCCCGATGTCTGCCCGCTTACCATGGGAGTATTGGGACAGGCGTTCAAGCTCATCGAGAAAAATCCGGCGGCCTATCAGGAAATTCAGGGCATTTTTGTTTCCGTCGATCCCAAGCGGGATACCCCGGAGCTGCTAAAAGAGTATGCGTCCTATTTCAGCAACAAGTTCACCGGCGTCACCGGAGACACCACCCAAGTGGACGAATTTTCACGGCAGATGAGCGCGCTGTACACTATTCACCCCAAGGAATCGCAAGAGTCCGGGGATAATTATTTGGTAACCCACAATTCGACCGTCTTTCTCATCGATCCGCAGGGAAGGCTTTATGGCCGTTTTCCACCACCTCAACTCCCCCAGGAGATTGCCGAGGTATTTATAAAAATCCATACGTTCTATAATAAAAGGATAAGGAAATGATTAAATTTTTCTCGAAAATATTAGTGGCGCTGATGCTCGGGTTGGCTGCCTTAAGCGCGTCTGCCGATAGCGATATTCAGATAGGTGATCCCTGGGTGCAGGCTGCGCCGCCGAGCGTCAAAGTGCTGGCCGCTTATTTGGAGATCAAAAACGACGGCAAGAAGCAGCGAGTGCTCACTGGCGTTTCCAGCCCCACCTTTGCACAGATTGGCATTCACCAGACCGTGATGCATGGGAATATGGCCCACATGGAGCACCTGAAGGAATTGGCCATCCCTCCTAACGCCTCGGTGGTGTTGCAACCGGGCGGATTGCACCTCATGTTGATGGACGCAAAGAAACTGCTCAATACCGGTGATTCGGTTCCCATGACATTGACCTTCAAAGATGGGGAAAAAATCGCAGTTAAGGCGACAGTTCGCTCCGGCCAGATGGAGGACATGGGAGATCACCAGCACATGGATCACTCTGAGCACATGAACCACAACCATTAAGCGCCGTGATCTGGCACAAACGACTTATTTACACGTTGTCACATCCCAATCCGACAAGAAAATAATGTTGAAATTCAAATCCTGCCGTTTCGCGCTAATGCTTCTCATCAGCAGTTTATTGCTTGTCCAGGGTTGCAATAAGGACACGGCAGTTCAAACAACTGCAATGGAAACAGCCCCTGATTTCGATATTGCGCTCTTTGACGGCGGAAATTTTCAATTAAGCGACCACAGAGGAAAAGTCATCGTAATCAATTTCTTCGCCTCATGGTGCGTTTCCTGTGGCAAAGAAACGGCTTACATTGAAAAGGCTTCCCGCGAATATGCACAGCAACCGGTCATGTTTCTGGGTATTGCCGTCGATGACACGGAAAAAAAAGCGAAAGAATTCCTGAAAAAAGCGGGCCTGACTATTCCCGCAGGACTGGATAAAACCGGAAAGATCAAAGAAGCCTATGGGTTATATGGCATGCCCACAACCTTCTTTATAGACAAGAGCGGTAAAATAAGCTATTTACATGCGGGTGTTGTTACGAAAGAACTGCTGAAACATGAGATCGACAAGTTGCTTTAAAGACAAACCCGATAATTCTCTCAATCAAAAACATGGGCACAAATCCATTACTATATCCACGTTGCGCAGCTTCCTCATTTAATGTGAAAGGGAATACCACTATGTCTCTTTATAAAATATGCATGACGGTTTTTGTGGCGGCCACAATATCGCTGCTCTCTGGCTGCTCGGATAATAAAGAGGCAAAAGCGCCCAAAAAAGTCGCTGGGGAAGAAAGGCCTCTGATAATAGGCATTGTCGGGCCTGAAACGGGTGAAGAATCAAGCTATGGCATAAGCGTAGTAGAAGGCGCGCTGGCAGCGGCCAAACGCTTCAATGCTCAGGGCGGCATAGCGGGCAAAGAAATCAAAGTGCTCCACTTTGATGATCAAAACGAGATAGGAATGACCAATGAGATTGTGAAGAATCTTATCAGCCAGAAAGCTATCGCGATATTAGCGGCTCCTACAGGTTCCTCCACTTTTTCGCCTGTTTATTTGGTTAATGATTCCAAAACCCTATTCATCTCCGTTGGATCAAGAAGACACCTCAAAGGAAGCGGCCCCTATGTATTTCGTACCGCCGTTCCTGATGAAACGGCAACGGAGGATTTAATAAAATACGCAACCACAGAGTTGGGATATGTCAATTACGCCTTGGTTACCTCGGCCAATGATGAGTTTTCTCTGGATTTAAGTTCAATGTTCATGAAGGCACTGGATAAAGCTAACGGAGTAATAAAGGTTCGGGCTGACGTCTATGATACCTTTACAGGAGGCGCCAATATGGGCGCAGTGATCAGCGCGATAAAAGGCAGTCCAGATCCCTTGCATGGAGTCATTTTTACCGGTGGTGCCAGTGAAGGGGTTCTGCTTGCCCAAGAAATGAAAAAGGCCGGATTAACTCTCCCCATCATCGGTGGCGAAGATCTTTTCTCGGAAGAGTATCTGCAGAGCGGAGATGCCGTGAACGAAACTCTTACATACACGACCTTTTCTGCAGACAGCAAGTCGCAAAAAATGGACGAGTTCATGAAGGATTATGGGAAGGCCAAACCAGACCGCTTTGCTGCTTTGGCCTACGACACCTTCATGCTGATTGCCGAAGCAATCAAGGAGTCAGGCTCGACCGATCCTTCCATCGTAAGAGAAACATTGATCAACCGAAAAGACTGTGAAGGGGCGACGGGGAAAACGAGTTTTACGTCAGAAAACATGCCGGTCAAACATCCCATTCTGTGCAGAATAAAAAAAGGTACCGATGGGGAAAGAAGCTTTGTATTGAAACAGTGACGCAGTATAGATGCAGATGATTTTTTGTGGAAAACAACTGATCAGGGCGCACGGAATAATCCATCCAGCCACCGTTTGTCCCGCACCTTTGTCGGATGTATAATCAAAACGCTCGGAAAATTCAAGTGTATTGTTGATGGAACTACTGATGAAACTACGGGTCCACTAATAGCTGCGCCTTGCTCTTGAATTGCAGAAAGTTGTCGAGCCAAAGCTTGCTTAATTTCCAAAAATAATGAAGCACCACGCTAACATACTTAACTATAAAGAGGATTTACATTATGAAGAATCGATGCATGGGTAATAAAGCAGTTATTGGATTATTGGCTGTGCTGATGGCAGGTGTGTCAGGAGTCAGTGTCGCATCGGACGACAGCTCGGGAAAAGAGAAAAAAACCATTAATTATGACGAAATGGTGCTGATACCCGCCGGAAAGTTTATTTTCGGTAATCCCGGCCATAAAAAAGAAATCAGCTTGCCTGCCTTTATGATCGACAAGTACGAAGTCACCAACAGGCAATATGCCAAGTTCAATTTAGATCATAGATATGAGTCCATTATGGCCAATTTTCCTGTGATTATGGTTTCTCATAACGATGCCATCAACCATTGCGATGCGCTTGACAAAAGGCTCCCTACGGAACAGGAATGGGAAAAAGCTGCACGAGGCACAGACGGCAGGAGTTACCCCTGGGGAAATGAGTTTGATGTGGAGGCTGCCGTAACCAACGAGACCAATTTCGAGGGGCATCCGCTACAACCGCTGGGAGTAGGGACACACAAAAAAGGGAAGAGTCCTTATGGGGTCATGGATATGTCCGGCAACGTCTGGGAATGGACCAGCAGCTATGATGAGCGTTATGCCATTCTCAAAGGGGGGTCGTTTTTTGAAGACAGAAATTATGCCAAGACCACCGCTACGCTCCGCAGCATTCCCGATGACAGCAAGGATTATGTTGGATTCCGTTGTGTCAAGGATGTCGAAAAGCGACCTTAGAACCGAAAAATCCATTAGCTCAAAAATCGTTAAGGAAACACAGATTAAATTGTCATTGCAAAGAGCCATGGTGACGTGGCAATCCATAAATTCATTGTAATCAAATACTGGATTGCCACGATTCACCCGCAGTTTGAAAGGCTTTTACAATGATTGCTCGAGTGGATAAATCAGCGATTCTTTAGCCTTGGTGCTGATGCAATTCCTGACATGAATAGTAGTTACCTCGACCAAGCCAGCCAAAAATTGCTGGCATTGCTGCCATCCCAGCAAAGGTGGGTCCGGTTTCCTGATTGACTGGATTCCGCCCGCGCCAAAATATAAACGCAACTGGCTAATTTTTATTTATGAAAACAAAACAATATCACTGGCACCACTTTTTTGGTGGTGTGGCCACGCTCCTTCTCCTCGTTCAAGTCCTTTCCGGCTCGGTTTTGACGCTGTTCTACTTGCCCCAGTTGAACGAAGCGTACGCCAGCATGCAATACCTTTACAATGAGATTGGTGCCGTCGCATGGATAAGGGATGCGCACCGCTGGGCCGCACTATTCCTGATGGTTGCGGTAATCATGCACTTCATCAGAAGCTTTTTGAGAAAGGATTACCTTAACCGGGACAACAAGACATTGTGGCTGACCGGTATCCTGCTCTATCTGCCCATGCTGGGATTCTTGTTCACCGGAGTTATCCTGCCATGGGAATGGAGAGGTTATTGGTTTATGGAGATGGTGCCCAATTACGCTGCTGAAATCCCCTTGGTCGGGACTTCTTTAAGTGATTTCCTCATCAGCGCCTTTACCCTTAATCGGACGCTGGTAGTACATGTTTGTATTCTTCCGGCTATCACGCTGGTGTTAATGGGTATTCACACCTTTACCAAAATTATGAAAAGAGCGGGGGGGCTTACCCTGTATGTCCTTGAGCATAGCCTGCTCACCATTCCGTTTTTGCTGGTTATTGCCGTACTGGCGTACGCTCTGCCGATGCCCTCCCAGGATCCTGCGATAATACCGATGCCATTGGATGGCGAAAATATTCCAACTGCCGAATGGTTTATCCTTATGTTCTATGTGCCCTATTTGTATTTTAAAGGGTTTATGGCGACATTATTCGGCTTCTATATTCCATTGATCATTTTTCTGGTTTTGGCGATGTTCCCTTATTTTCTTGGGACAAGGAAGGATAAGCGTGACAAAAATATCCAGCAAGAAACCCATCCCGTCGAGAAAACTGATGCATTTGCAAACATGATGGCACCTATTCGGAGATCCTTGGGGGCGAGACTTTATACAAAAACGGTGGGGTTTTTGACCGTTGCTCTGGTAGCAATGGCCCTGTTCGGTCCGCTTTATTTTGTTTCCCATACATCCCCAACCATGGGCTGCAATTCATGTCATAACACCAGCATGGGAGATCGGTTGGGACTGCCTCCACCCACGTTCAAGGATAGGGTAAAGAATCCCACCCTTAAAGATAATACGTTTATGGTGGAACACTGGTTTTATCCGCAGGTGGTTTGGTAGAAACGACCGTTCTGGTCGTGGCAGCACGCTATGGCGGGTTTAACGGAGCAAAATAACGGTCGCAAATATTAAAATAAGTTGTAGATTAAAAGTATTTTCAATTGATAAAACGGGAGATTGCTTTGATCCTGAAGTGTAAAAAAGAGTTCTATGGCCGTATATTGCTGGTTCTCGCTATCGCGTTAACCGGTTGTAGCGGTTCTGATGACACTCAACCTGATGAAGAGCCTGAAGCCGTCACAAAACGGTTCTATGAGTTAATCTCAGCGGCGAAGATGGAAGGTGGCACCACGACCGCCAGTGAAGCGTATAAGATGGTCGATACCAAGATTTCCAATTTAAACGTGAACCAGTTCCTGGAGATTATCAAACGCTATCCGGAAAAATTCGCAGTGGACGTAGGCAAAGCCGAGATCAAAGGGACTCAGGCGTTGGTCCCTATAAGCTATAAGATGCCCTCCAGTTTTGGTGGCGAATATACGGTGCAAGAGATAATACCCCTTAATGTTGACCCCGCCACCAACACATGGAAGATTGATTTTACTGGCGACAGCTATGGTATGCAAAAGGATGAGGCAATAGCGGCGAGCAAGTCTGAAGCTCCTCCTCCGGTTAAATCTGAAGTTCCATTACAGGAGGGTAAATAACGATGAGCGCTCCCAAGGTTGCCGAGTGGATAAGGAAACAAATCCGGTTAAAAAAAGGGCAAGCGGTGCCCTCGCACGTAAATTTCTTTTATTGTTTTGGCGGCATTTCGCTTTTTCTCATCCTCACCCAGTTAATCTCGGGTGTGTTTATGCTTTTTTTCTATACGCCCGAACCAACCCAGGCATTGCAAAGCATTGCGCATTTAAGCAATGAGGTACCCTTGGGATGGCTGTTCAGAAACATGCACCGGTGGATATCTGCACTGCTGCTGGCAACCGTATTTTCTCATATGGTCATTGTGTTTTATTTGAAAGCCTACCAGAGCCCCAGGCAGTTTACCTGGTTGACCGGGGTTTCCCAGTTGCTCATGGTGTTTTTCATGCTGGTAACCGGGATTATTCTCCCGTGGGATTGGCGCTCCTACTGGTCTTTTGCGATATGGATGGATTACATTGGCACATGGACGGTTGGGGGAGAATCCATCAAGGCAATCATACTTGATACCTTTACCCTGAATGCGGCGTATTACATCCATATCCTGCTGATTCCGTTAGTTCTTGCTACCTTGTTGTTTTTTCACTTCAAAATGATAAGGCGGTTTGGCATATCAGAACCTCTATAAGCTTCATAAAGGTATCTAAATCATGACAACCAAAAAAAGAGAAATCATTGTGGCGAGCAAGTACGCCCCCCCCTATCCGCAATCGTTTTATGCTTTTTGGCCGGAACATGCGATAAAGGCCGGCGCGCTGATATCGGCTATATTTCTGGCCTTGTTGTTGCTGTCCTATTTTATAAGGGTGCCCATGGATCCCGCTATGCCACCTATGCCAGATGAGGGTTTCCACGTACCCTCCCCTGAATGGTATCTGATGTTTCTGTTTCAGCCTTTTTGGTATCTGACCGGGGATAACGTCAAATGGTTACCGGTTGTCACGTTTTGGCTTCCGCTCCTGGCAGTGGTTTTTCTGTTTCTGGTTCCCGTTATTTTTCGAAAACGCAGCAAAACTCGTTTTGGGTTCAAGGCCACCTCAACAGCAGCAATTGTCATCTATGCAGGGCTTGTATGGGTAATTCCCACGGGGGCAGTGGTAGCCAGTGGACATCCAATCAAGGCCCTGGGTTGCCCATCCTGCCACAATCCCATGATGGGCCAAAGGCAAGCCTTGCCTCCTGCCAAAATGGGCGAATATTACCGGGTAGAGCGCCAGCGGCAAGTCGACCTGGGTGGTTATAACATAGGCAGCGAAGATACTGCGAATCATGCGGGCGGGTCTTACAAAGATGCAAACTGGCAACTACGCCATGTTTATGAACCCACGATGACATGGTGATCCAATGTTTGGCATTGCCAAAATTTTTTAAGGTATTTTCAGTGAAAGCAACCTTTAGTTTTTTTCTTCCTAAAACCAGTTATGGCCTGATGTTATTTTTGTGTTGGGCAATCATAGGTGGAGGGGCAGCTTTCGCCATGGATGGCCATGACCATGGCAATGCCAAAGACCCTGTAAGCGCCAAGGATTTGGTTAGCAGCCCCCACGACCATGGTCATGACGGTGGCCAGATGATGTCGGCAACCTCAACTCCGGTCAAAGAGGTGGCGCTACCCGAAGGACTCAGTTCGGCGCAATCGATGGCCATAGACTCGACTGGACGTGTCTGGTTTACCGAGAAGGTCGGTAAAAAGCTGGCTGTGTATGACCCGGAGAAAAAACAGTTTGCAAGTTACTCTCTTCCTGACTCTTGGGGGAAGATGGGATTTTCAAATATTACCTTGTCTCCCGATGGGGAAATCTGGTTTACCGTGACTCGATGGGTTGAAGGTACGGAAGAGCCGCATATACTGGGACGATTTACACCCGCAGACGGGTATTTTACGAAGTATGCCATTCCACATAATTCAATTCCGGAAGAATTGATTGTGGATGCCAAGGGCACGGTATGGTTTACTACAGCCAATAAAAACAGCCTCTATCGCGTCGATCCCAAAACTTTTGCGCTAAAAGGGTATCCCATTCCTACCGCCAACGGGAACCCGAAAAGTTTGGCTGCCGATCAAAAAGGCCATATCTGGTTTGTTGAATCCGGTGCCAATAAAATTGGAGAATTTAATCCAGAGCTGGAAGTGTTTCATGAACATGAAGTGCTTACTCAATTTGCCAATCTGGGGAAACTCTCCATTGATAAGCACGGAAAGATATGGTTTGTGGAAGTGACGGCAAACAGGATCGGTGCGTTTTCTCCCGGGCAGAACCGGTTTGACGAGGCCATTATCCCCACCCCCAGCAGTGCACCTGTTGCGCTTGTGAGCGATGATAACGGGAATATCTGGTTTCTGGAATACAAGGGAAACAAAGTTGGTATGTTTAATCCGCAGACGGCGATGTTTCATGAATATGACATCCCCAACTACGGCAGCTTGCCGGCAGATATGGTGTTGGATCGCAAGCGATCCCTACTCTGGTTTTCTCAAAGCTCCACAGATGCAAAACGATTAGGGATGATTTCCATTAACGAAGCATTGGCGGAAAGCAATAAGCAAAATAATGCCCCGCAAACCCCCTCTGAGGGAAAAACATCCAATGGAAGCCTGTCCAACTGGCTGGTTTCTCTTGTAGGGATTATAGGCATCGCAACGCTGGGTGTATGGTTAACCAGAAGATCACGCAAAGGCGCTCATTCATAAGTCAAACAGTTGCCGGTTTTTTTCTACATAAGTTTTGTTCCTTAAAAAACATACACCCCCTTTCATGAAACTTTTTGGGCTTTGATCCATCGATAAGCCGTGTGGCGTCTTTTACCCATTTTTAACAAGGATAATGCAGTGAAAATAGTAGCCGTTTTTTGGATAATGCTCGGTAGCTTTCTGTGCTCCTCATCATGGGGTGCGGAGGTCTTCAAGTCGTTCGAAGTGCCCACTGCATATACCTTACCCACAAAGGTTGTTATCGACAAAGCGGATACCGTCTGGTTTATTGAGTCCAACCTTAATAAAATTGGCAGGTTTCAGCCCGCCAAGAGCGTTTTTTCCGAGCACAATATCCCCACTCCCGCCAGCGCCCCCACGGATGTGACCATCAGCAATACCGGCAAGATATGGTTTACCGAATCCGATTCAAACCAGCTCGGCGTTCTTGACCCTGCCTCGCTGTCATTCAAGGAATACGATATTCCCACGATAGAAAGCAATCCCGGAAGGATCGCGTCCGATCTTCAGGGGA
>Ga0209212_1006738_pt1 | contig 13004 bp, 12 predicted proteins | sample RifGroC2_FD_183996 | JGI IMG/M metagenome (GOLD analysis project Ga0209212, IMG submission 183996) | Groundwater microbial communities from Rifle, Colorado, USA - Groundwater C2 (SPAdes) (version 2) | ecosystem: Environmental > Aquatic > Deep subsurface > Groundwater | place: Rifle, Colorado...
AAACAGTTCCTTCGTGAAATCAACCGCCTTGTCTCCTCTTGTATTAAAACCAGACAACCTTCACGAAAAACTACTCTCGAATTGTTAGAGGTGTCTCATCTTTTGGTCTCTTAACTTAACACCTATGGGGCAGGGGGAGGGTGCGTAGCTTCTTCTTCCACCCCCACCTGACCTCCCCCATCAAGGGGGAGGAACTATTTGTTTAAAATTATATGACATAAATTTAGGAATCATTACTTTCTCAGTGTCCTCTGTGTCTCAGCGGTTTTACTCTTTCTACAGTCCCCATTTTTTGTTAATCTCATGTAAGATATTATTTGTCGTAAGGCCGTAACGCTCGGCTATCGTTTTTGATGGCGCTGAGGCGCCGTAACGGTCAACACCGATAATAAGGCCGTCCAATCCAACAAATTCATACCAATCATTTTTGGCTGCTGCCTCAATGGCCACTCGTTTTTTACATACTGGTGGAAGTATATTCTTTCTGTACTCATCAGAATTTGACCTGAATAACTCAAAACTCGGCATACTGACAAGCCTGACCTTGATTCCCTTTCCTTGTAACAGTAATGTGACTTCAAGGGCTATGGCAACCTCTGAGCCTGATGCAAGGAGGATGATGTCAGCGTTGCCCTGTGAATCTTTTAATATATAAGCGCCATACTTCAAATAATTCTGTGATGGATAGACTGAACGGTTAATTACCGGGATATCCTGACGGGAGAGAATTAATGCCGTTGGGCCGACTTTGTGGTTCAGCGCTGCTACCCACGCAGCAGCTGTTTCGGTGGCATCTGACGGCCTTATTACTAATAAGTCGGGAATTAAACGGAGTGATGGTAAATGTTCCACGGGCTGGTGGGTAGGGCCGTCTTCTCCCAACAAAATACTATCGTGGGTAAATACGTAGATTACTTGTATCTTCATCATTGCAGCAAGCCGGATGGAAGGTCGCATGTAATCTGAAAATGTCAAAAAGGTCGAGCCAAAGGGAGTGATACCTCCATAGAGCGCCATACCATTCAATATGCCTCCCATGGCATGCTCCCTGACGCCAAAGTGGATATTCCTGCCTTCAAATTTGTTTCTATCAATTGAAGAGGAGCTTTTGATATAGGTCTTTGTCGATGGGCAAAGATCGGCTGAACCACCGATAAATCCGGGTATTTGTTGCGCAATCACCAGCATCATCTCTCCCGAAGCCGTGCGGGTGGCTATCGAGTCTTTCTTGATAGTTTTCAGTAATTCAGTTTCCAGATTCCCCAGAAATTCTTTTTTATAGTAGGAATCCCACAATTGAGACATTTTAGGATCGTCTCTGATATATTTCTTAAATTGTGTCTGCCAGTTCTCGTATTCTTCCCTCAGTTCAGTGACACGACCTTGGCAAAGATGCTTTACTTCTTCCGGGATATAAAAGGTCTTGTCTTTCGGCCAGCCGAGACTCTCTTTCGTTAATTCAAGTTCTTTCGCCCCAAGCGGTTCGCCGTGAATGGAGGCTGTATCCTGTTTATTCGGGCTTCCCTTACCAATATGGGTTCTGGCGATAATCAGCGAAGGTCTCTCCTTTTCTCCCCGTGCTGCCTCGATAGCTTTCGCGATTTCGCTATGGTTATGTCCGTCTATCTTGAAAACACGCCAGTTATAAGCCTCAAAGCGTTTAGCAACATCTTCCGTAAAAGTAAGAGACGTACTTCCCTCGATCGTGATTTGGTTACAATCGTAGATATAAATTATATTGGCAAGACCAAGGTGTCCGGCAAACGATGCGGCTTCTGAGGTTATCCCTTCCATCAGATCGCCATCACTCACTACGCCGTAAATGTAATGATCGATAATCTTCGCATCTCCAGTATTAAACCGTTCTGCCATTAGTCGTCCTGCCAGTGCCATACCGACCCCGTTGGCAAATCCCTGGCCTAAAGGTCCTGTGGTAGCTTCCACTCCAGGGGTATGCCCGTATTCAGGATGACCAGGGGTTTTACTTCCAAATTGCCGGAATTGTTTTATGTCATCTAAAGACAAATCGTACCCAAAGAGATTTAAGAGGGAATACAGCAGCATGGAACCATGTCCGGCGGACAGGATGAATCGGTCACGATTCTGCCATTGAGGGTTTTGAGGATTAAACCTTAAAAATTGCATCCAGAGCACGAATGCAACGTCGGCAAATCCCATAGGAAGGCCGGGATGACCGGACTGCGCCTTCTCTACGGCATCAGCCGAAAGCATTTTCAGGGTGTTTACCGTCAGGTCGATTTTGTGCTTATCAATTGTATTTATCAGCATAGATGAATTCTTTTCCCGGGAATATGGAAAATTTGTTGGTGGGCGATGCCCACCCTACACGATTAAGGAATTTCAAACCACCTCTGTAGTGGCAAGGCGCGCCTTGCCACTACAATGTTGAATGTGCCAAAGTAATTCTATAATAACTCGCCCAGTTTCTTTGATTTTAAGGTGGCAGCCTCTACGGCGTTTATGACGGCAGATTTGAAACCGTAATCTTCCAGCTTGCTGAGCCCTTCAATGGTAGTCCCTCCGGGTGACGTCACGGCATCCTTTAACTGTGCCGGGTGCTGCCCTGTTTCCAACACCATCTTTGCAGACCCCATTACGGTCTGCGCTGCAAGGGCTGTAGCAACGTCTCTTGGCAAACCCATCTTGACTCCCCCGTCAGACAATGCCTCGATAAACATATAGACGTATGCAGGACCGCTTCCGCTCAGACCCGTTACGGCGTCAAGATACTTCTCATCGAGCCTGAATACCTTTCCCACGGCATTAAATAAATTATGAACCAACTGCCCATCGGCGTCATTTGCAGACTTGCCCAGGGCAAATGCTGTTGCTGAAACGCCTATGAGACACGGCGTGTTGGGCATCACGCGAATGATTCGGACACCCGCCTGTAGCCTGGATTCGATAAATCGTATCGGTATACCCGCAGCAATGGACACCACTAAGTGGCGGCTGGTAATATCATTCTTTAGCTGGTCAAGCACATCGCCCATCATTTGCGGCTTCACGGCTAATATAATAACATCGGCAAAGGATGCAATGTCTTTGTTGTTTTGGGTGGTCTTTATACCGGTTTCTTTGCTTAGGAGTTTGCATCGTTCAACAACCACATCACTCACCATGATATTGCCTGCTTCACTCAATTTTGCATTAATGATGCCTTTGCAGAGCGCCTCTCCCATCTTTCCACCGCCGATAAATCCGATTTTTTCTTTTAGCATACGATACCGTTCCTTTTTAAATAATTATTAGGGGATGTAAGGGTTGAAGATTTTCAACCCCTACATTAAATTAGGCCTTCGGTGACTTTTTCAATGTAGCGCGAATTAAAGTTCGCACTATAACTGCAAGTTTGAATTTCCTTAACATTAAAGTAACACTTTAGTTTTTTGAAAAACATCCTAACTCAAGCGAGCCCAGAGTATGTAGCACGACATTTATGTCGTTGTCCTGCGAACTGAAGTTCGCGCTACGCAGGCGGTAAAACCTTGTTTTTATTAAGGGTTTTCAAAAACCTAAATTGTTACGTATTAAACAAGCTTCGGCTTTTCGTGGATTATATCCTTAATTTTACATACGTCAAGGAAGGAATCGTACGAATGGGAACGTCTTTATTTGTAAAAGTTGCTTTGACACTTTTAGGTTATTTCCATATAATTCCTGAAGTAATTACTTTTTGTGGTATCAAACTGACAGCATTTGTCATTCTGAGGGCTCATCCTGAGCAAAGCCGAAGGAAGTGAAACGACGAAGAATCGCTACTTTAAAATTTCATAAACATTAAATAATACAAAATGGAGAAAGTAAATGGCTCAAAATGAAGAAAAGGGATACACACCTTACCAACAAAAGGTTATCAGGCGTTTTTATGAGAACAAGGATCTTCGTCTTATCCAGAAGTTGGGAGAGTTAGTGTCAAATTTATATATAGAAACGAGCGAAAAAAAGCGGGAATCTGGATGGAAGAGGATAAAGGAAATACTTATCGACTTAAAAGTACACCCGCACGAGGTGGAATTTCTGACCAAAGACAAAAATCTTACCGTGATTTCAAAGAAATTGGCAGAGGTGTTTTGATGTTAGCGTTTGCTACAGCATGAGGCGAGGGATAAAACCCCATAAGCGCTAACTTAAAATGACGGATCAATTTAACCGTGTGTTGAATAACGAACATCGAACAAGGAATTTCGAATTATGAGGTTTTCTTAGCCTCCTTTTGTTTCGCCGTTTTTACGCTTGTTACAAAAACGGAAAATCTATTAAGCGTTCTTCAAGATCAAATATTCTATTATCCTTCGACATTCATTATTCCTTGTTCGATATTCGATATTGGAATCCTCATAAAAAATAATAGCACTATCCCAACCTGATAAAAAAATAGTAAAAACAAGTTAGCGCTTATGGGAATAAATCCCCGCCCGCTCAATAACTCAGTCTTGTTTGACCTTGCCGGATTTTTTTTGTTTTTTGTACAGCGAGAAATAACCCTCGGCATCTTTGTCCATCCCTTTTGCCTTGTAGGCATTGCCAATATCGTTATAAATCTCTATATTCGCCGGGTTCGACATTACGGCCGTCTGAAAGGCAGTAATCGCATCATCGTATTGTTTCTTCTTGATATAATTTTTTCCCAGTCGATATTGGGCATCTGAATTACCCATATTAACTTCGACCGTTCTGTTGTAATAACGAATGGCTTCGTCTGTGTTTCCTGTCTTATCATGCAGGAGGGCTATATTATAAAGTGCATTTTCATGGATCGGGTCTATATCCAGCGCCTTTTTGAACTCAGCCAACGCCTCTTTATCCGATCCCTTCATTGAATATACTATGCCCAGGTTCGAATAGGAGGTTGCCAGATTTGGGTCGAATTCTATACGTTTCTTTAATATCTGCACTGCATCGTCATATTTGCCGACTTTCGCATATGCTATTCCCAACAAGAAATAAGTAGCCCTGTGATCCGGACTGATTTGAATGGTCTTTTTAAAGCTTTCAATGGCCTTATCATAGATACCTTTATCAAAGTATGCAGTACCAAGATTGTAGCAGGCGTCGTAGTCTCCGGGTTTGCGTTCAATAACCTTCTGAAACGCCTCAATGGCATTGTCATACATGCCTTTTTGTGCGTAAGCGATTCCCATGTTTTTATACGCATCTGTGTTATTAGGTTCTAGCACTAAAGACTTTTTATACATCTCAATAGCTTCATCATAGAGGCCATATTTCGCATAGTTTAAACCCTGTTTATACTGCTCATTCGCAACATTAATACCACCTACATTGTCATTTACAAGTTTAGATGTATTTTCATCAATAGCTGTTTTTGAAAAACAATAGGTTGAATGCAATAAAGGTACAAATAGACCACTGCAAACCGTTACCACGCTTAAAAATTTTATACGATTCACTATACTTCTCCTTTGGTTTAATTCCGAAATACAAACTGAGTTATTACAAAACAGTATTACTATTCTGTACATTGGTTAATTATAACGGTGAATGGATATCTTTCAACCTATCTTTTCAATCGAACTAAAATTTTCCCGATATAGAGCAATACGAGTATTATGCAGAGGATGGCTATGTCTGTGGGGCCGGTCGGAAGATCGAAACGATATGAAATGTAAAAACCAATAAAAGATGCGGCGGTACCGATGACAGATGAAACGATGCAAAAGGGGAGGATGCCGCGTGTGATCATTCTGGCGGTAATTGCCGGTATCAACAGGAAACCGAAAATGACCAATGGTCCAACGGTCATTACTCCGAAGGAGATAACTATGCCGATAATCAGATAGAGCAGGATGTCCCACAGGAGAACCTTCTTGCCCAGGGTGACCGCCATATCGGTGTCATACGATACCAGCACAAAATTGCGATGGAAGCCGATTATACAAATAAAGATCGTGCCGTAAATGGCAAGCATTGACCATAAATAAAAATCAGGAATAGAAACGATCTCCCCCCGAATCATGGAAAGCACTTCTGTTTGTCCATAGGGATTCCAGGAGACAAACAATATAGAAACTGCGCCTGCCAATACATAGGTAAACCCAATCCGGTTTTCGGTAAACCCCTTTCGCTTGCGTTCGAGGATGGCCAGGGTAAAGATGGCGATGAGTGCAAATACAACGGAACCTGTCAATGCCATCGTCTTCTCGGATTCCATGTGCGGGAAAAAATGCCATCCGAGGGTGTGCAACAGAAATGCAAAGGCAATCCCCGCATTTGACACCTGGGGCAAGGCTATTCCCAATAAAACCATACGGCGCAGCACAAAAAATATCCCCACTTGTGGACAGACAAATCCCACGATCAGTCCTGCATAAAAGGCGTTTCTCAGAAGAAAATGCGGATTAATTATCTCTAAAAGTTGTTCCATCTATAATTATCCCTACGTTGGTATTTCATCAATCCTTGATAAAGAAATTATCTCTTCCAGTGAGCCAAGTACTACTTTATAGTGATGAATATGGATTATTTTATTTACCCAGCTTGGAATATGATGAACCTCATGGGTGACCATCATAATCGTTAATTGGCGTTTTTTGTGTAAATCAGAGATAAGTTCTATGATCTTTTTTTGGGCAAGGACATCAACCCCTGTAATGGGTTCGTCCAGCAGCAAAACGTTGGGTCTTGTAGCCAATGCGCGCGCTATGAGTATCCGCTGTTTCTGGCCGCCGGACAATTCAGAAAACAATTTCTTTCTCATGTCCAGCATCCCCACGTCCTTTAAGCATTGTTCTATGCAATCGCGATTTGCTTTCGGGGTAGGACAAAATGGTTTCGCCTGTCCGAATGTGCCCATCAATACCACTTCCTCCGCCGTAAAAGGGTATATTTCATCCAGGAACTGACGCTGCGGTACATAGCCAAATCGTGTGGGACGGCCGTCTCCGTAAATGATTGTGCCCTGAATAGTCGGAATAATCCGCAGAATGGTCTTGAACAGCGTGGTTTTCCCGGAGCCGTTCGGCCCAAAAAGGACTACGAACTCCCCCGCTTTTATAGAAAAGTTAATGTCTCTGAGGAGAACTTTTCCACTGTAGCCAATCGCTACATTTTCCAGTGTGATACAATTGTCTGTATTCATAAATTAGGCTGTCTTTGGCAGCGATTTTAGATACACGGCAAATGCCGGTTAAAAACAACCCCCTTGCCCCCATTATTAAGGGGGATTTCCACAAGTCCCCCTTAATAAAGAGGGAGCAGTACCCCTAAGTCCCACTTAGAAAAGGGGGATTCAGGGGGTTGTCTGACTGCTCTGTTTCTAAGTTTGAAATTCCTATATTAAGACTTAGTTTTCAATGCTGATACAATCTGGTTAATAGTATAATCAAAAATAGATAAATAGTCTTCTACTTCTTTTTGACCTCCAACCATGATCGGAAATACGACAATCTTTGCCCCTGTTTGAGATGCCGCAAATTCCGGCGTTTTGCGCTCCCGAAAGGGTTCTATAAGAATGAGTTTCACTCCTTCATTCTTCATCATGGGAATAAGGCTGTTGATATGGGTAGGAGAAGGAGGAATTCCCGGCTTTGGTTCAAGCGTCCCTACCACATTCAGATTAAACCGGTTTGCGAAGTAGGAAAACGTTTTATGATAGGTAACGATTTTTGTCCCACGAAATGGCTCTAATGTCTTTTGCCATTCGGATAATTTCTGATCCAGTCTTTTTAGAAAACCCTTTAGATTGTCCTCATAATAGGCACAATTTGAAGCGTCAATCTGGCACAATCGATCGCAAATATGCGTTGCGACTATCTTTCCGTTTGCCGGGTCGAGCATGAAATGGGGATTCCCCATGGGATGAACATCGCCCATGGCGCGATCAGCAGAGGTGGGCACTTCCATTATGGGGACTCCGGCAGAAGCAACAAGATATCCATTTTCTCCTGCAAGGATTTTTTTGTTTCTCGCGCCAACAACTAAATTCGGCAACCAGCCGATTTCCAGGTGTAAACCCCCGTCGATAAGCATGTCTGCCTTATTCAGTTTAACAATAAAACTCGGTTTTGCATCTACAAAATGCGGGTCTTCCGTGGGTTTCGCAATACTCATCACTTCGATTTTATCTTTCCCGATTTCTTTAGCAATACTGCCCACATCCGGCGTTGACGCTACGATATTTAATTTCGCATGGGCAGCGGTTGCCCAACCTAACATGAATAACAAACTGAGAAATATCTGATATTTTATTTTCATATTGTTCTCCTAATCTGGACAAACGTAATTTAATTGTATAAGAATTTTCATTTTATTTAAGCGGATCACATGGCATATGCGATGTAAAAATCCCCCTTAGAAAAGGGGGCAAAGGGGGTTGTAAAATAACCCAGGAAAAAACACAACCCCCTGAATCCCCCTTTGTTAAGGGGGACTTAAAAGGACTAACTTGATCTTCCCTCTTTAATTTTTAATCTGTGGCCTCTGTGGTTAGCAGTTTTTAAAACTTATGTGCACCGTGTGAACCCAGCAAAAATTCAAACTGCATAAATACAGAATGTTCCGTGTTGTCGTTCTCCAGGATATCATCATAATTATATTGCAGCCGAATCTTTGAAAATTCCGATGGGTAAAATGTGAGATTGGGAGAAAGCCGCCAGCGTTCATAACTTAAAGGGTTATCTGCATACTTTTCTCCATCTACATAATCTCCCCGAAGTCCGGCTACCCACCGTTTTTTAAATCCCCATGCAATCTGAGAATAACTACCCCAGTTATTCAAAACCTCGTCTGGCAAGTCCGCGCTTACATCTTCGCCCGCCTCGAAACGCCTGCCCATGACCTCAGTCTGCCAGGTTATAAACGGGAAACCACCGGCAGCATATTTTGACTTCCACTTCCAGAACATATCGAGACCGTAAATCAGGGTGTTTTCATCCGTCCCTGTCGAATTTGGTCCAAAGGCAGCCGATGCGCCCAATAAAACGGTCTGTTCATCCGTCAGGTCAAAGGAAGTTGCAATACGCGGAACATAAAGCATGTCACCCATATTCCTGACACGTGTATCAACAGCCTCACGGTCAAACAACCCTTCCTCATTTCTAAAGCTGCGAACCGTTTCTCCCTGACTGTCCTGTACGGTAATGAATAATTCCGTATAGTTACTCGTGGGAGCCAGCCATGAAAGACGTGCCCCGGGATTTCTTAATCCATCAGGGCTTAAGAATCGGCCATTAATTAACGGCTGGTCTGCAAAATCCCACGCATGCGGATGAAATTGGTTCAACCTGCCAAACTCTGTAAAAAAAGTACCTGCCTTTACTTGTAAATTCAATGGCAATGACATCGAGGTCAGGTAGGCCTCTTCCACTTCAAGAAATGACTCCCCGTCTTTATCAATCTGAAAGACTATATTCGCTTGACCTTTGAAATATGGGTCTATTGCGCCTTCGAATACAGTTTCCAAATTTTGCACGGTAAACCCACGTTGATTCGGATCGTGACCACCCGTTTCAAGTTTTTCCAAATCCTGAGCTGTCGAGCCGCCAGCCGAAAACAACCCGTCGAAAGAAATATTCATATAATTCTTTCCCATGCTCCATACGGTAAAAGGCTGCGCTGGAGCCCATTTCTCACTTTCTGAAGTCATTGGTTGGCTGGTTGCGGTTGTGCTTGTTTGTGAAAAAATGGATTCTGTTGAAGGAGGTGTTGGAGGAGATGTTGCAACGGTACCAGTTTGGGGCGGCTGGGATTTTTCTTCTTCATTCGTCGTGGAGACCTTCGGGGTTCTGGAATTTACCTCTCCAACAGCCACGTTGTCCCCTGCTTTAGATAGGGGCGATTCGTGAATTGCCCCTACAGGTTCTGATTGTGATATTTTCAGTTTTGTATTTTCTTTCTCTAGAACGACAATCTTTTCTTGCATCTCTTTAAAGCGGGTATCGTAATCCTGTTTCATACTCTCTAGAAGAGTCTTCATCCCCTGAAGTTGGCCCACAATCTCATCAAATTCATCTTTTCTAATACTAATTTCTTTTGTTCCTTCTGCAGGTTCTTCTTGTCCTTCTGTGGTGCTCGTCGGTTGAGAATCTTTGTCGGTTGTTGATGTCACTTCGCCATATACTGTGGTAATGGCGAACGGGTGTTCGTTGTTGCCTGCAATGAGTATATATGCAAGCAATGTGTAAATTATCCATCTCATACGATTCTCCTGTAAAACGCCTTGAAATTAAAAGACAGGTAATAATTTACGGATTAGGAATTCAATGTAGGGGCACGGCGCACCGTGCCCCTACGGGCTTTGTGTCTTTGTGGCCGAAATTATTTGGTTAAGCGGAAAAACAGGAGAAAGCAGGCGGCGGCCGGATGGTAAATTTTTGGATGAAGAGAGACGGAAGAATTGGATTGGAATGACATACAAGATTGATATAGATACAATCAAATCGCATGTCGTGTAATAGAAACAGTCTTAGGTTTGAAGGCGTCTTCAACCACTGGCAGATTTGACAGGTTTCAGGGTTGTGCTGCAAAGGTCTTCCGGAAACCCTAATTTGATGGTCATCGGTAGAATGAGACACAGATTGCTGTGTGTGATTGCAGTGCCGGGCGCCGAAAATACCGTCATGAAAGCCTCCCATCGTCAGGCACAATAGGAGGTATGGAATGAAGATGGAAGCAAACAGGGTATTCACTAGATTTTTATTACCAATTGAATACTTTAAACACATATCGTAACTCTTAGTTTGGTTTGTCTGTTTTAATGAGATGTTATTTTAATTTTGGCTTTACCGTACCATTTACAGGTACTACAGCCTCCTGTATCTGCACCGGTTCCATAAGCTTCAATTTGTTTACCATTGTTTTTTATAAAACCAACAACATAATTAATATATCCACATTCAGGGTTATCTGAATTAATTCCTTCAATCTTGCAAAATACGGAGTCAGCATAGACAACACCTGTTAGTGTGTTTTGGTCACCATCCTCATCAGTCCATGTGGCAGAGATTCCATCTCCATCCTGTGTTACTTCTATACTTTCCTTCCCTTTGCTTTGCCCATTATCTGATGAGTCGGAACAACATGCATTCGTCATTACAATTTTGAATTCCCACGTACCAGATACATCAGGGGGGCAATCACCAAAAGTTAAAGTGGTAACAAACGCTGTAATAAATAGAAAAGAAACTAATGTCCAAAACAAACAGATTGTGTTTCTCATAACAATTTCCTCCTTTATAGAAGTGAGTGAAAGTGTTGGAGTGTCGTAAGGTTGGGTTAAGGAACGAAACCCAACAAAACTTAACGAAAAATATACTAACGCCTTTTTCGATTGTAAGTCAAGTAAAAACCTTGATGTTTGGAAAAGTCATTCAAGAAAATGGCATCTTAAAATCCAGCTTTTTTGCTGGATTTAGGATTTATACTTTCACGCGCTTCCATCTCCCCCTTCTATAAAGGATGTAAATGGCAATGGCACGGCAAATCCAGTCCAGGGCGGAACCGAACCACACACCTGTCAACCCCCACCCAAGTGTAATACCGAAAAGGTAAGAGATGGGGACATGGAAACATAATGTACCGACGATGGTTATAATCATGGGGCTTATCGTGTCGCCTGCGCCTCGAAGACCGCCTGAATACACCATATATATTGCCAGGGCTGGCTGCTCAATGGCGGCAATCATCACGCAAGCAACTACCAGTGAAAGGACGCTGGGTTCAGGCTTAAATATCATGGCCATCTGTCCAGGAAATATCAGGAAGATAAAGGCAAAGAACCCCATCAGCGCCATAGCAAAGTAACAACTGCGTCTCATGCTGAGCAATGCAAGGTTTACATTCTTTGCCCCGATACTTTGACCAACTAAAGTGGCAGTTGAAACGGCAAGTGCAAATCCCGGCATAAATGATATTGATTCGATCCGTATGGCAATCTGGTGCGCTGCAAGTGGTACAGTACCGAGAATTGCTACGATCTTGGCAAAGAACAGAAACCCTATCTGTGTCAAAAAGGCATCGATGGCAGCGGGAACAGAGATAGGGATAATCCTCTTTACCGATTCAAAATGAACCCTAATTATGCGGCTGATTGAGATGTGCAAGACACACCTTCCGGTAAAGAGCTTTGTACAGAGCATCACTGCGCCTATGGTATATGATATAGCCGTAGCCCACGCCGCCCCAGCGACTCCCAATCCGGGGAAAGGCCCTATGCCAAAGATCAAGAGCCAATTAAACAGGATATTTATACAGTTGATAATAATCGTTACCTTCATCGGCGTCTTCGTATCACCCGCCCCGCGCAGAATCCCATTACACGCAAGGATTATCATGCGGAACACAAAGAACCCGCCAACGATCTGAAGATAACTCTTACCAAGCGCTGATACCTGAGTCTCTGCGCTCATCAGAACCAGCATTTGTTGGGCAAAAATCAGCAAGAAGGGTGTAACAACAATACCCAGTACAAGTGACATAAGTACCGCCTGTGATCCAACCACCTGGGCTATTTCCTTTTCTTTTGCGCCAATATGACGCGCAATGATACTGGCTGAACCAAAACTGAGCGACGAGAAGACCATTGAAATAGTAAAATAAAGTGTACCAGCGAGACCCACCGCGGCGAGGGCATCAGTTCCCAATCGTCCGACCATAACCGCATCAACAATAAATACGCTCATGTGGAGGAGATTTTCAATGGCAACGGGAATGCTCAGTTTAAAGATGTTTTTGGTGAGGTTTTTTTCCGTGAGGTCAAGGAGGGGCATGAATTAGTAGTTTCTATAAGAAATTATCCTGTGGATAATGAATGCAAAAGTAAAAAACCAAACTGCAGAAAAGGCAAATTAAATTAGACTCTCGGCAACTAAATTTTCCCCTCCATTGATGGGCAATGTCATTGAATTAAGGGGGAAAAGGTAATAAATATCGGTGAAAACACCGAGAAAATATGGTAAAATCAGGCGAATTATAGCATAGAACACAACTTTATCATAGGAGAAAAAAGGTGAAGAAAATTGTAAGAA
>Ga0209212_1006744_pt1 | contig 13000 bp, 13 predicted proteins | sample RifGroC2_FD_183996 | JGI IMG/M metagenome (GOLD analysis project Ga0209212, IMG submission 183996) | Groundwater microbial communities from Rifle, Colorado, USA - Groundwater C2 (SPAdes) (version 2) | ecosystem: Environmental > Aquatic > Deep subsurface > Groundwater | place: Rifle, Colorado...
CCGGTTATTGCCACCACAAACTCGGGACGAATTCGGGGCAAGACTTCTTTACCAGCGTCGTCTAGCTCACCTGGAACTAACACAACTTGCATTAACCCGGTCATATCGCGCAAATCAATAAAAGCAATTTTACCCATATTGCGCCGCACATGCACCCAACCCTTAAGTAATACTTCATCGCCGACTTTTTTTATCGCATCATCTATATAAATTCGCTTACTCATAATTTTAATAGTTTCCTATTTAGGCAAATTAGAAAGTAGTTTATGGTCATTATCTATTTAATAACCCTAGGAGGGGATAAATATACGCACGTGCACCCAGCTTTTGAGCAAAACCAGTCCCACCGATTTTACCTACTGAGTCTGTAATGAAAATGCTTTTCATAATACCAAGTCATTCTCTAACAAGAACTTTTGACTTCTGTACAGTCTTTAAGATAACTAGCGCATTGTTCTTCCTGTGCACGACGATCCGCTTCTGATGCGTAACCCTGATAGCCACCACAATAAACATTGAGATGAGTGCCGCTAGAATCGTAAACTTTTGTGGCGGCGTCTACTACAATTCCTCCCGAAATCACGGGGTACACAGTGTAGTACTCACCACACTGGCTGACCTTAACCGCCTGCTTCTCTTGAGCACAAATTTTCTCAATGACCGACGAGCTGGCCGAGGCTGCTTCAATAAATTTGAAGGTAGAAAGGATTTTATCTACAACACTATTTTTACCAAAACTTATAACAATTGATAATCGAGGCTCATCTATGAAATAAATGTATTCAAATTTACCACCTGGAAACCCTAACATTATTTCGGCCTCTATTACTCTTTTGCCAGCAAAAAAAGTAGTGGGCTTTGATTCGTATCCGGGGGGTAATGCATACGTGCCAACGGTTAAACTATCATATGTTTCCCCTCTATTAACAGTAGAATGAGGTCTGTTAAATGCGATGATTTCTTTTTCATTATTAACAGTGTCGGCAGTCCAATTTGCAGGATACTTAAACTCAAACCCATACTGCTCGTTGCGGTAAGTTTCCCAGTTGGCGACTTCATCACCTCGATTTTGATTTACCAAAACATAAGCCGTCCCTGCTAACAGAATGGCTATCAACGAAATTGTTATTATCGCTCCGAGATAAATAAATCCTTTTTTCATAGTTTCCTATTTAGGCAAGTAAGAAAGTAGTTTGGGTGGTATTAATCCTTATAAACATCGTGGTCACCGATGGCGTGAAATAAAACCTCGTTCTTACCCAACCATTCAAACACAATCCGCATATGATAATTAACGGAAAAACTATATCGCCCCGCCAATCGCCCTTTGAGTTTGTGCACTTTAAGCGACCGATGATTAAGTTGGGTTTTAAATAGATTTACTTTTTGAAAAATTTCTTCCTGAATTTCGTCGGACAGCGACTGAATCTGTCTAACAAACGATGGCGTGAAACGAACAGCAATCATATCACCATTCTTTTCACCAGTTTGCGCAAATCACCTTTTAGCACCTTACCCTCTCGGGCCTCTTGTTCCGAACGCAACACAGCTTGCACCGCCTGTTCCTCGGCAAAGCTGGTAATGGCTTTGCGAATAATATCGGCCTTGTTTGCTCCCAGACCACTTTTAACCAAATTAATTACGGCTTCCTCTAGTTTGGGGGTTAATGGTACAGAAACGGTACTCATAAGCTTAATAATGGTTAATTCTTAATAACTAGTACTATATTATCATATGATATTATAGTATGTCAATCCATTTCATACTACTTTCCTATTTAGGCAAGTAAGAAAGTAGTTCATAATCAAAAATATACGCTAGTTACTTATTTGACACTTATTATTAGCGCAGGCCGCAGACTTTTGCACCGGTGTAGTGCATTCATTCAATTTACAAATTTCATCTGCTTCTAAATAAGTTCTGGGATCGGAATTTAAAACGGCTTCGCATCCACAGCTGGAATAAATCAGCTTACAATCACTGTCTTGCGAGCACCAATTAACTAGCACCCCCTCAACGTTCATAAATTTATTCTCGGGCACGCTCGTCCAATCATCAAAGCGTGCCACGTCAGTACCGCGCACGATTTCTTTAGTATAGGTTGCGACTTGGTAGTCCGCATTGCCATATTGTGTTACAACTTGCTGCCAGCTGTCTTGACTAAAGGGATATTCATCCTTATATAAAGCAAGGTAAGTAAATGTATGCACAGAATCGTATTGATAAACTGCCACACCCATAATGTGTCCATCCTCAAAAGCTACCAATATCGTGTTATCACCGATAAATTGCAAATCGTCCACATTCCAACTTGTGGATCCTAATACCGGCTGCATAGGTATTGATTGCTGCAACTTGCTCCACTGCGCGATAAAATTATTTATAACCGCGCGCTCGGTAGCTTCAATATCTGCGGCCGGACACGGCATGAATTCGCAGTTTGGCCCACTTCGGCCGACGGCTGAACCATCGGGACAAAGTTTAGCTTCCAAAGTGCAGCCCGCGAAAATATTCTGGTTAGGGCCTTGCGAACCCAAAAACACATACGCCATAGCCGCCAACATTACGGCGATCAAAGAAATGGTTATTACCGCGCCGAGATAAATATATCCTTTTTTCATAGTTTCCTATTTAGGCAAGTAAGAAGGTAGTTGACAGTCATTGCGAGGATCCTCCCAAGGTGGAGACGAAGCAATCTTATGAGATCGCCACGCTACGCTCGCGATGACAAAAACGTAAATCATGGTCTTAATCGATTTAATAATCTCGGAAAAGGAATGGTTTCACGCACATGCTGTAAGCCACAAACCCAAGCCACAATCCTTTCAAGTCCATAACCAAATCCGGAGTGTGGTACGCTGCCGTATTTACGCAGATCCAAATACCACTGGAAATCTTTTACTGGTAATTTATGTTCTTTCATTCTCATTAACAGTTCATCATGATCGTCTTCCCTCTGGCTTCCACCAATAATTTCCCCATAGCCTTCGGGTGCTAATAAATCAGCATTTAAAACATGGGTTTGGTCTTTAGGATCACGCTTCATATAAAATGCCTTCACTTTGCTCGGATATTTTTCCACGAAAATCGGTTTGTCGTACATTTTGGTCAAAAGCGTCTCGTCATCCGCGCCCAAATCATCCATATCGCCAATGTCGCTACCCTCTTTACGCAATTTGGCAATAGCTTCAGTATGGGTGATTCTATAAAACGGCGCTTTAACATTTTGTAAGGGCTTAATATCGCGTTCTAAAATTTCCAATTCTTTTTTGTTTTGCTGCAAAACTTTTTCAACAATAAAAGAAATCAGCTCCTCCTGAATTTTTAAATTACCTTCATGCTCTATGAACGCCATTTCCGCATCCATCATCCAAAACTCGGTTAAGTGCCGACGAGTTTTTGACTTCTCGGCTCTAAACACCGGCCCAAAATCAAATACTCGGCCGTGCGCTGCGATAGCCGCTTCCAGATATAGCTGGCCCGATTGGGTTAAGTATGCCGGCTCGCCAAAATAATCAATCTCAAATAATGTGGTTGTCCCCTCACAAGACGTCGGTGTTAAAATTGGCGAATCTATTTTAATAAAACCCTCATTGTTTAAGTACCAAAAGGTTGAGTTGATAATAGTATTGCGTACTCGCTGAATAGCCCACTGCTTACTAGACCTTAGCCATAGATGCCGATTATCCAATAAAAAATCAGGCCCGTGCTCTTTTTTGCCAATGGGATATTCTTCGGCTTTTTGCACTAATTCAATTTTCTTTGCTTGTAACTCAAATTCTTCTTTTTGGGGGTGCTTAGAAACCGTGCCTTGAATAATTACCGTTGATTCCAAAGTTAAACTCTGAGCTGCCTGCCACGAGGCGGCATCTACCTCTTTTTCACTTACCACTACTTGTGTAAAACCAGCTCCGTCCCGCAACTCAATAAAGTAAATCTTACCCGATGATCTTATATTTGCTACCCAACCTTTGAGACCCACCTCCTGGCCAACAAACTCGGGCAATTTATTTGAAAAAATTGCTTTCATGCCCAGTATATCAACTTCGCTCTGGCTCACAAAAGCGAATTAAAAATAAATTTTGTCTTAAATAAACTTGAACGATTGTCATAAATTGATGCACATTAATACGCCGCCAGTTAAGCTTTTAGCGAAGTTGTTAACCCGAGCATATAAGTATATTATAATAATTTTTGGTCATTTTGGCAAAAAAGGTGCCGCCGACTGACGCCACCCGATTTGATGGTTTTTCTAAATTTCTAATATTGTTCTTCCCAATGATTCACTTCGATAATCGGACTTTCCGTACCGTTAAGTACCGGGTCGAGCGGTTGATAAACCAATAGACTATCGTATAAAACACTGCAGGTACCGGTATCTACCCCTTGAATAAGTAAATGCCAAGTAATTATACCGCCGGTTACGTCAAATACGGGATTACCCGATGTATCTAAAATAAACTGATTGGCCGAGTAAAGCAGTCCCGCCATAGTCAGGCTACCGCCGTTTAAATCAACTTCCAGGTCGTCTTTGGCCATAATTCCCGACCCGGTGGCCGTACTGTTAATTACCAGCGCGTCGCTGGCACCAAGAGTAATTTCAACATCACCGCTCGCTGATAATATGCCATTGATGGTTAAATCTTTATTGGTCCATTCAGCGTCGCCAGTCACAAAAGTAATACCGTTTAAAGTAGTGCCGCCGGGCAAATTTTCGAAATCTGCCGAAGAATAAACCTGATCCGCCCGGTTTTTTAGAGAAGTGGGTGAGGCCGAGTCAAAATCAATTGCCGGCATGCCGATACTGTCAGCCCCTTCAGTTTGAGTTGAATTATTAAGCACCAACTCGGATTGATTATTAATTATAATATTATTACTCGATGTGGCCTCACCATCATTTATGGTTAAAATGGCTTTGCTGGTAACTTTAAAATCTTGATTAGCATGCACTTTACCACCAGTAATGGCGCAATTGCGCTCAAAAGTAATATTGCCGTTTTGTTGTCCGCCGGTCCCCCCGCCAAAAACCGCCTGCTCCCAACTGTCGGCTGAATTGGTGGCGCGAGCCAAACGGATTTGAATTATACGCTGTGTTTGCTGCCCACCCAAGTTATGCTGAGCGGTTACCGTAATGTCGGCCAAAGCCGAGCCTATACTATTAGCCACAACGGTATAAGAACCATCAGCATCAAAAACCGAATTGCGCACCAAAGTTTCATTACTTAATACACCGGCAATAAATTTAGATCGCCAGTCGGGATCGTTTTTTAACTTATAAATAGCTTCATTCGCTCCCGCTTCGGCTAAATAATAAGTTTCGGTAGCTACGTTTTCACTTTTAGAAATCTTAATTTCGCTAGTTGACTGTTCCAGGAAAAAACCAGCCAACAGCAATAGTCCGGCGGTTATGGCCGCCACGGCCACCAGCACAAAACCGGCTGGTTTGTTAATTGATATTACGCGGTGCCACATTGGTTTGTAAGGTTATGGTTTGATTATTGTCAGTAAAGCTGATGTTAATATTTATAACATCAACTCCACTAAAGTTGAACGCTGTTACAAATTCTCCTACCAACCTGTCTTCGTCCACCGCCGCTTCGGGTGGATTTCCAAATTCATCTTCGTCATTATAATAAACATGCGTCGCGGGGTCAGCAGTAAAATAATAATGGCTTACCTCTCGATACAGGTTGCCCGCATCAACATGATAACGGATATATTGAACCGGTGTACTGCTAATATTTCCATGCCCATCTTCAAATAAAATTTCCGCTGCCGGTAACACTGTTAGCACCACATTGGCCTGCCGCAATTCTCGGGTCATGCGGTCTAACACCGCCCGCTGATTTTGAACAATTTCCGCGCGGCTTTCAAGTGTCATTTTAACTTGAGTAGATAATAAGAAAACACTATAACTAACGCCCACCAACAGCAGGGTTATAAAAATACCAATGATTAGTTCAGCTATAGAAAATCCTTTGCGCATTTATTTTTGACTAATTATACTATTTAAGATCAAAGTTTTGGCTGAACCAAACCGACTTAACCAATAAACCGTAACGGTAATTTTCTTCAAACCGGTGTCGGATACGGTAGTATTTAAATCAGAATCTATATACCCCGCCACCGTTTCTCGTTCCAAAATATAAGCCGCATCATTGGGATCAGCCGATACTTTAGCCCTTGGTTCAACCGTGCCAGTAACAATTTCATCATAAGGCGATATCAAGATTTCTTCCATTTTTGCCCGAGCATAAGCCGAGGCTAGGCTGGCCTGTTCGGCGCTTTTGTTAGCTCGGAGAGCCAGCGGAAAAATACTGACGACCGCGACCATACCCACTGCTAAAACCGCCGTAGCCACCATAACCTCGATTAGGCTAAACCCACTTTTTGGCTGCAATTTAATTAATCTGAACATAACCTGATGGTTTTACCTCAACGCTCACTGTTTTATTACTAACTTCATTATAAAGCACTATGATACCCGATTCCACCACTGCTCCCGAGGTAGTAAAAACCACCTCGTTATTGGTAAAACCGCCGGTGTTTTGCCAAGCCACATCCAGGCTTAAGTCGCGCCCCTTAATTACCGTGTCGCTAGCCTCGCGCCGTACCACTTCATAGCGATCGGGGTTAGAATAAATTTTAACTAAATAGGTTTTTTGTTCGGCTACGGTGTTTTGCTGTGCCAAACGCAAATCACCCAATAAAGCCCGGGCGTCGCCATTCAATTTGGTACTTTGCTGCCCCACCCGATACGCCGGTATAGCCACTAAAACTAATATCACCAAAATGCCTATGGCTACCAATATTTCCATTAATGTCATTCCCACCTTACGTATCATGATATTTTTATTATATCACAAACGACTGATACGGTTATCAGCTAACCAGCCGCGGCCGAATGCTAAAGCTACTCTAATTCCTTCTCAATGCCAGTCATTTCCCGCTCCAGCATAACTTCGGAACTTTTCAAGGCTTTCTTTAACCGATCGGCAATTTGCTTTTCCCGTTGGCTCAAACCAGCCTTACCATCCAGTTTTGACACTTGGCTTTCTATTTCTTCATGTATTTATAAGTGTAGGTATTAGTTTTAAAATTTTATTAAGTAAATTTTATTTCTTAACCACAAAATAACTGCGCTAAATACAGTTTAAAGACAATTTTTATTGTATAATATTTTCAGCGAAATTTAAAGAACCAAAAACCGGCCGCTAAATTTTAACTAGCAACCGGTTGCGTAGCAAGATAAATGACCTAACTAACGTATTTCGTAGCGCAGAGTAACGGTTATCACCATGTCCTGCGAACCGGGTTCTATGGCGGGGGCGTTACCGCCGCCGATGCTCACATCCGACTTTATCTCCGACCCGCCCATGCCATAGGCATAGTAAGGCTGCGGGTAATTATAACCTTCGTCTATGGACAGTAAATCACCCAAGCCAAATCCACCGGATCTGGCCACGGCCCTCGCCTTGGCTTGCGCTTTTTGTATGGCTTCTTCCCGCGCCTGGTCTTGCACCGCCGCGGGATCGTCAACTGTAAAAGTTAACTGGGAAACCTGATTAGCGCCGTTATCTACCACACCCGAAACTAGGTTGCCAATTTTTCCAAAGTCACGCACTTTTACTTCCACACTTTGCTGCACGGTATAACCAACTATTTGCGGTGGCGGACAAGTACCGGTATAGCAACTTGAATACTGATACCGCGGCTGAACTTCGTAGCTCTGGGTGCTGATATCTTTACTATCTACCCCCTGACCTTTTACAAAATCCAAAGCCTTATTGACTTTATCTGTATTGGTTTTTTGCAGAGTGGCGATATCGCGACCACCCTCGGTGATAACACTAAAGTTAAATTGCGCCACATCGGGCACGGCCACGGCTTTGCCTTCGCCGGTTACGGAAAAACTTCGGTAGCCCGACGGGTTAACATTTTTGGCGTAGGCTTGTACGTAAACCAGCACGCCGTATGATGCCACGGCCAGCGCCACTACCAGCATGGCACCAACGTAAGCTTTGATTTTGTCGTTCATAAATTAAATGAATAATTATTAGATAAAATCATTATATACTAAAAAATAAATACCAGCAATCGCCTGCCGCATGGTTTCAAACCATGTTAATCATAAGAACGCCTAAGGGATTTTGTCCCACGTGGGACAAAATCCCTTAAGATAAAATATAGTGAAATAATCAGCCATCAACCGAAAGCGCGGGTGATTACATTTGACAAATAATCATCAACAAGTTAACTTTAATGGCTCATTAACATCCAATACCTTTCGGTAATTGGCGGTCTTTTGGCCCCCCAGCTACCGGAAGGGAGCGCTCAAAAAATAAGCGCTTAAGCTCAAGAGAGTTGGTCGCTCTTGGTGCCAATCCTTCCCCTTTATTCTTAATGCTTAAACTATATGTTTAGAGCATTTTCGGGGGCCTTGGCACTAGCTCTAACTTTATTGGTGCTTAATTGGTTCCTTCCCACATTGCTGCAGGCAATAGTGGATGTAGCGCTAAAGCTACTACAATTGTTGAGTAACGCGCTCGACAATTTGCCGCCAGCCATGTAAAAAGTTTAGGCCGTACGATACACATCGTCACGGCCTTTTCTTTTAATAAAAATGTGCCGTCATAAAGCACTCCATTTGTACCCATTCGCGCGTGGCGCCCCGTTGGGTCCGCCGCGGCGGACTTCTACGGGGAAAAAATTGTACGCTTTTTTGTAAACATTATTAACAACAAACTATCCCCACTTTGTACCCATTCGCGCGAATGGGTACAAAGTCAAATTAATAAATCTGCCGTTAATTAATTTTCGGGATACGTCCCATACCTTGATAGATGTGGGGGTAAAATAAAAAAAACCCGAGGGCGCTTTGCCACCCCGGGGTATTTAAAGAAATATTTCTCCTGCTTAAAACATCATTTCCGGCCGGTAATCCTTGACCGTGGTGCCGATAAGAGTTTCGGCGGTTTTGGGGTATATCTCCGCCACTTCGGCAATCAGATTTCGCGGCTCGGGAATTTGAGCAATAAAAGCCAGATGTTCAGGATCTTTCGGGTCCAGTTTATTGATACCCTTAATGAGCTGGCCTTTTTTGTCACGGAATGGAGTTTCGATGCCTTTTCCCCACTGCCGCACCTTCTCCTTATCGTGAGACTCTGGTTCTGTAGTGTTCTTCATAGAGAAGGCGTATTCATCCACACCGGTATAGCGGCTACTGTCCGGAGTAAAGACCTCATCCACCAGACCCAGAAACTCCTCACCGTCGTGGCCGGTTATCATCCCGATTTCCTTTTTGCTATCGAGAAGAATAAAACCACGAGTCTCGGCGTGGACGTATGCCCGCCGGTACGCCTCGGCGCATAATTCCACCCCCTGGTTATAGTAAATACCCAGCAACTCCCTGGCTGCCTCTTGCGTAATATTGATATCGCTCCCGTCGGTCGACTTGGTTGAAGGTGTAAACAGCGGCGCGGGCAACTTACTCCACTTCACGATACCCGGTGGTAACTGCACACCAGCCACGACGCCATTATTTTCCAGGTAATCTTGATAGCCAGACCCTCCTAACATAGCCCGGAAAATCATCTCCACTGGAAAAACCTGGGCCCGACGCACGAACAGAGTTCTACCCATGGGAATGTCGGGATGTGCTTGTGTCACCTTTCGAACCATGTCAATATTTTTCTGACTGGTTCTGTGTATCAGGTGATTGGGCATATCCCCCAGAACCCGCGTGAACATAAAATGTGTAATGGCGGTTAAACTCTCACCCTTGCCCGGGATGAGGAACTTTAGCACTTTGTCAAAAATGCTGATAGTGTCCCTGGCAACCTGGGCGAGTGTGGTCGGCAGACTGGGGAGGTTATATGTATCCCTAACCTTACCTTGGTACAAAAGGTGCTCACGCAAACTGGGAATTATGGCGGACCACCTTACTGAATCCGGAATATGTGCCATGACCACTTTCCTTTCTTCTGTTGTTTTATCAACTCTATTTTTGTCTGCACGATCGCTTCGTCCAGTGTAAAACGCTCAACCAACTTTGGATTGTTTGAATCAGGTAACTTAATTGATGGTAACTGACCTTCCACAGCATAAATACAAGCCCTTAAAAATCCGTCAGGGCCATCAAAATTCTTAAAAACTACCTGTGTTCTAGGCACTTCAGTGATACTTAGTCGAGCGGCCTGAGTGTGAATAGGATTTTGCGGATCGGCAAACGCCTGCCCTACAACCACCAACTTGTCGTTCTTGAGCGTGTTACGAAGATAGGCATCGAATGTTCCAGTCAGATGATTGGCCCAACCGGCACCGACGATGACAACATCCACCAGATCAGGAAGTCTACGACATATATTTAACACATCATCAGTATTCCAATGAAGACTGGCGATAATTACTTCCACCACCACGACATTACCCAGTGAAACTTGTTTTTTCAGGTATTCCCAGCCGTTTTGACATTGCGGCAGATCAGATCTTGATCCGATCATTACAGCGATTCGTCTCATATATCACCTGTGAATTATGAAATTGACAAGGGACGGTTTAAAAGCCCTTCCCTAGTTATTTTTGCGTTATTTTATGCCAATACCTTAGCCTATTTTGCTGGTATTGGCAAGACAAAAACATAACCCTATTTTACGTTTGTACCCATTCGCGCGAATGGGTACAAAGTTAATAAAAAACCCCGAGGCGATTACCTAACCTCGGGATGATTAATGTTTCTATTGCGATTACCGTTACCGCAAGTAGTCGTCGGCCATGAATGCGATATCTACAGCCTTAGATGCCGCCAGCCCAGTATATTTCTCTGGCGAGTAAAATAGGACCGCCAGTTCTTTAGGGATGGCCGCTAGCGCTTGGGATACCTTTACATCGTACTCGGCGATAACCCCAATAGCATCAATAAGAAAGACATCCCTCTGATGACATATAGCCATGGCTTGCTCATTGACCAGTTTATGAGCATCACCTTCATAACCAGCCATTTGCAGGGCGATGTAAATAGGTTCGGCCAAGATCACCTTTGCGCTTTGTAATAAATTCTTTCGCAAAGCGTCGGAATTAACTGTCAGACGAGCTAAGAAAGGAGTGGGGTCGTCTTCTTTTCGCCGCAGTAAAGTATCTAATTGTTGCGTCAGATTCACAATGATTATTGGAAAGTCACGCATAACGCAGCTACCGACCAAGTCGCGCTGGTGTTCACTAATTAGCGTATCCAGAACTTTGCCAAACTCATTTTTTGTCCGAATGTACATCCCTTCCAAGTTCTCAAAGTTAATTGGATTACGCTTATGCGCCATGGTAGAAGAACCAACCTGACCCTTATCAAACGGCTCGCCCACTTCAGCAATCTCGCTTCTCATCAAATGCCGGCAGTCCCTACCCAGTTGCGCCAGTGTTGCCGCGGTCATTAAGCAGGAAAATAAATAGTATGCCAATGGCTCCGGCGGTAATATCTGGCTGCTGATTGGCGCTGGCTTCAAGCCCACCTTTGCCAACACTCTTTCCTCAAATGATTCACCTTCCGGAATTAAGCCAAGACAGAATTGGGCATTATATGCTCCGACGGCGCCGGAAATCTTCCCGACCAATCCACCGGAAAACTCATCCATCTTGCGGGCATTAAAGATAAGCCGAGACAGGATGCAGGCTAGCCAAAAACCAACAGTAATTGGCAGAGCGTGCTGCCCATGGGTGCGGCCAATTTGCACCGTGTCGCTGTACTTAAGAATCAAATCACGAAACAAACCAATAACCTCGGCGATTTTTAACTGAACCACATGATTATGTGCCCGTACGAACGCCAGAATCCGGCCGGTATCTAACGGGTCATAACTAGTCAGTGGAATATGAATCCAACGAGCCAAACGAGGAGGGCAGACGCCATTAATTTTTTGCACCAATGCCCTGATGTCGTGTTTGGTTACTTTGCGTTCCCATTCTTCAACTTCGGTGGTGGTGATTTCTTTTACCTTATCCCGAACTTCGGGCGTCAATAATTCATAATCAGCCGCCGGCATCTTTCCGATTTCGGCCAACACATCCAGAGTGGCCAACTCCACTTCGGCAACTGGAACTATAATGTTATCGTGTCCAAAAAATTCTTTTAAATCCCTTGGCTGATAACGAAGTGTTCCAGGTAACGTCAGATTTCTACTAGTCATAACATCCAACCCTTTCCTGAAATATGAAATTTTAAAGGAGCGGCAACTGCCCTTCCCCAGTTGATTTTTTCTTTATTTTTACGCCCCAACTTTAGCCTGAAACAAATAAAAAAGCAAGGGCTTGAAAAAGCACCTTGCTTGTTTTTTTTAATTATTTCCCTCCTAATTAATGCCCAAAGAAACCGCGCGCCTTGACGTCGGGCACCATAAAGAGTGGTGTTTGGCTACCACGGCACAGATTCATTGTCGCTTCATCGTTCACCGATCCACACGATGTTAAGATGGCGCGAACGCCGGCGTCAATCAAAACTTTGGGCGCATCAGGAAATGGGAAAAAGCTGTCACTGTAGGCAACGGCACCCTTACAAAAATGCCCACCCTCGCGAGCGCGCAGTACTGCGAGCTTGGCTGCCATAACGCGGTCTTGCTGTCCGACCGCGTTAGCCAGGACATAGCGATCGCGAACCAGCGTTATGGTATTACTGTTGCTGGTAGATCCCACCGCCCAGGCCAGCAGCATATCGGGCGAAGTTTCGCTTTTGTAGCCAGAATAAGACGGCAGAATATCTTCAAGCGACAGTACATAATTATAGTTCTGTTGTCGCAAGAAGCCACCGCGCACTGGCCGCAGGCGATACGCTTTATCCAGCAGTAGACCGTAGTGATGCATTTCCGGATTGGCGAACAAGCGGCACTTGTCACCTTTCCGAGCGAGTTCATCCAGGACTTCTTGATTGAATGATGGTGCAATAATGCAGTCCAGCAAGCGTTTTTTGCCCTCGGGCATGGCATAGCGCCGCAAGGTGAAGGCCGCACCCTCG
>Ga0209212_1006747_pt1 | contig 12997 bp, 10 predicted proteins | sample RifGroC2_FD_183996 | JGI IMG/M metagenome (GOLD analysis project Ga0209212, IMG submission 183996) | Groundwater microbial communities from Rifle, Colorado, USA - Groundwater C2 (SPAdes) (version 2) | ecosystem: Environmental > Aquatic > Deep subsurface > Groundwater | place: Rifle, Colorado...
AGACCAGAACGTCTCCCTTCTGCTCATATCCCTTTTTTTCCCTGAAGCAGGAGTCACAGGCATCAAAAGATGTCCGGTAATTGCCGTCAGCCGCCTTGACGACTATAAAAGCGATATCCTTGCCGCCGTCCTCAAAATGGTAGTAGTGCGCCTTGCCGTCGGCCACCTTGGCTAGCGGAATGGTTACCGAGCCGTTTACCGCCTTGACCGACTGGTATTTGCCCAAGCCGGGAATATTGAGGGCAAATGCACTCACGACCGCTACCAACAATGCACCAACAATTGCCACTACTCCTACGAACCGCTTCGATTTGCTTGATACCATTGACCTGCTCCTTTTATTAACTTGGTTTATTTGCACCGCAACCACCGCCGCAGCCTCCCGAAGAAGGTGCGGCATTCTGCCCGACATCCCTGCCGGTTATCTGTCTGAACTGTTCCGGGGTAAGCACCTGCGACAGTCTCGTGTTGAACCCTGTTCCGGTGACCCTTTCAGCTAAAGTTTCAGGTTTGACCACTTTGGTGTCATAGCCGACTATTACCCAGCCGCCGTTCACGTCCACCTCGATAACCGCGACGCCTTTCACTGACTCAATAGCTTTGGTGATTCTACTTGAGCAACTGCCACAGGTCATTCCCGTCGTTTGCAGAACGGCAACGGAATCAGCTGTTGCGCCGACTCTGACGCGAAACCCGAAAAACACCAAAAGGGTAACGGCGGCGATGACGAGAAAAGAGGTTGATATCTTTTTTGCGTTCATGACAAACCTCCTCCAATTCCTTGAGCAAGAGCCCGTGTCGGCGCATTCCCCTGCCAATTCCGCATGCCGTAGAGATTAATGGCAACTCCGGCACCTTGCAGGGCCAGCCATCCGGACCGGCCAAGGTAAAGCGCGACAATCCCCAGAAGTAGTGCCGACAGCGTCCAGAACATAAACGAACTGCGCCGACCGTGGGCGTTGAGAACCGATCCTGTGAGGGAAGCGGCCACTCCTGCCCATTCGATGATGCTTATAGCACTGCTGCTGTCAATCAAAGACACGCGACGACTCCTGACATTAATAGCGTGGTCCCTTCAAATAACGAGCCAAACGCACCAGAAGCTTGTAACATGCCGGCATTACATGCGATTACCATATAAGTTTGTTAACGTTATTTCCAATCAAGCCAAAACAGTGGAGAATATTCAAAGTAGATGGCGGAATATTCTACTAAAGTGCCTTTGATGATTCAGGCTGGAAGGTCCATCAAGTTGAAGGAATTTAGCTTATTGGAGGGTAGTACCGATCGTCTTCTGCTGGAGCCGGTCCACGGGAGAACGCGAGGAAAACAGAGGCCTGATTTTTACTTCACCCGGGGAATGAATGGATTGAAGGCATTTCTGGACGGCTATGCACTGTATTTTTTCTGCTTTAGTAAATCGGAAGTTACTACTATGGGCCCCCTAAGCTACTTCAATATTTCAGGGTGGCGGTCCGGTTCCTGATACCGTTCAGCAATCTGCCGTAGTTCCTCAGGTGCTATTGCCATAAATGTTGCAAGTACGGACGGATCGAAGTGACTGCCTCCTTCGCCAAGCATCTCAGCAGTCGCTGCTTCGTATGTCATGGGTGACCGATACGGACGCTGTGAGGTGAGTGCGTCATAGACGTCAGCCACCATGAACAACCGTGCTCCCAGCGGGATTTCATCTCCTTTTAATCCCTGAGGATATCCTTTGCCATCGTAGCGTTCGTGATGGGCATGGACAATCTCCGCCGCGCCGTTGAGAAACCCGATCTGTTTCACCATCTGGTACCCCGCCTCGGGATGTTTGTGCATCTCCTGCCATTCCACGTCCGTCAGGCTGTCAGGTTTCAAGAGAATTTGATCTGGCACCGCTATCTTCCCAACGTCGTGAAGCAAAGCCCCCATACCTATCTCTCGCCGCGTCTTTTCATCGATGCCAAACCGTCTAACCAGAAGGTCGGTGTATTCGCGCACGCGTTGAGAATGCAGGCGGGTGTTGTGCTCTCGAAGGTCGAGTGCCGAGACCAGGCCAAGAAGGGTCTCCTCGTTGGCCTTGGCAAGTTCCTGGAGAAGGGACCGTTGCCGGTCGAACAGCCACCCGGGAACTACCCCTGCCACCCAGAATCCCGCCAGCTCTCCGATCTGGTTCGCCTGTTCCATGTAGTTGCCTGGCCAATCCAAAAACGCATGCACGATAAAGAGCACGCTGACCACCGATGCAGCGGTGCATGCCCCCCGGAGTCCGAACCAGGCAGCCGCCATGACCGGCGGCAGGAAGTAGAGCTTCCTTAAGACAATGTGCAGCCTATGAAACGAATGTGGCTCGGTTGGGGTTAAATAATGCAGCAAGGCAATTACCCCTATCAAGCCCGCCAGAAACAGGATCTTGGCCCGACGTTCATTTTGACTCACCCGCGTCGCCATTGCTCCTCCGCGCATTGCTTGATTTTACGATTGCGCATAATTTTACGTCTGTTAACTGCAGAAAATTCTCAAATTTCATGAACGCAATTCAGAATATTCATTACCGATAGTATCGGTCTTGTCAACGAGATAAAATGATCAACCCCGCACTTTCAGCCACTTAAAGGGCTATGGACAATTTGGCACGCAAGTTGATGAGTTGGCTTCCTAGTGCTTCTCCGACTTCTCCTCCCTAACGTAATCCAGGATGAAACTCGTGTCCCTTCCGGCTGTCATACTGAGACCGATGATCCCCTTGAACAGGTCGTTCAGCTCCTTTTCCTTGTGTCTGATGACGGCGGTCCTCACTTATTGATAATTCCTTTGACGTGTCATGGATAACGTAGTAGTTAGTGGCAGTTCTTACGTGCGTCGGAGGAGTTCATGGCAGCAAACCTTAAAGAACTTGTAGCACGTTACAAAGCGGACCCCGAATCGGTGTATAACACCTGGTTTATCGAGGGAGGGGCGCGGATGAAGGCGTTTCGTTCTATCCGCCGCGGAGTTGTGCAGATCACTGACGCCATAAGGTCGGAAAAATTCGGCAATGACTTCAAGGGCTCCCCACTGGAGTTCGTCTTATCCTGCATCACCGAGCAGAAACAGGTATTTCAGGGTGCGGCACACCCCTTTTACTGGAAACCTAAACTCCGCATCCCTGACATATACGAAAACGAAGAGAACAAAGCCGCCTTCGGCCGCTTCCTCGAAAGTTGTCATTCCACCTCAAGCGCCGACCGCCTTATCCGTGAGATCCTTACCCTCGACGACTGCCGTATCAAGGGACTGGGACCCGCCGTGGCCAACATTCTCTATTTCCTTCACCCCACCCACATGCCCCCTTTCAACACTGCCATGGTCAACGGCTTCAATGCTGTCTTCGAAGACAACAAGAAGCTGGGATCGTGGACGGCTTACCTGGAAATGCGCGAGACCTTGCTGCAGGCCAATGAAGAACTGCAACCGGCCCTCTCAAAGGATCTCGGGGCCATTTCGGGACTGCTGTTTGACGTGGGGGTTGGGAAAATTGCGATGCAGGGGAATTTCAAAACCGCCCTGGAATTAGACCGGACCAAAATTGAGAAGGCGATGAAGAAGCGGCACGACGAGGTGCGCAGAGAACAGGAAGAGGAAAATTCGCACCTTGAGATGCAGCTTAAGCTGACCGTCATGGGGAGAGATCTAGGGTATGACGTCTGGGTAGCCACCAATGACCGTGGCCGCTCCTGCAATGGAGTGAGCCTGCAGTCGCTTACCGTAAATGAACTACCATCGCTCGATGTGCCGCCAGAGGTAATGCGAACCGTTTCACTCATTGATGTCATCTGGATCGACCGGCAAAGTTGCCAGATTGCTTGTGCCTTCGAGATTGAGAAGAGCACCTCTATCTATTCAGGGATGCTGCGGCTCCAAGACCTCGCCTCGTCGCTGGGAGATAGGAAATACGACTTTTTCCTCGTCGCGCCGGACAGTAGGGAGAAGGAGATCGTCGCACAACTCCAGCGGCCATCCTTCGTGAACTTGGGCAGTGTCACTTTCCGATACCTACTATTTTCTGACATCACCTGTAACTGCGAAGCGATGGCACGATTTGGAGAAGACTATCGAATACTGCTGAAGGTGGCGCGCAGGAAGTGTTAGAGAACGCCAGGGCGCCATTGTCAGGCCGGTCAGCCACTATCTAGCAAGCTAAACCAGCAACAGGTATTGTTTTTGTCTGCAAATCTCCGACCTTTACAGAGAACGTGGGAACTTGTGGGCTGAAAGCAAAATTGTCCGAGCTCTTCGGGGCGGCTCAGCCGCGCTGGTTGACATTGCCGGTACCCTGCAGGATTTTTCGACTTGACATGGGCAAACCTCTCGTGCTTTTATTCCCTCATGTATAAAATCCACCACTTCCATAAAACGGGTTCCCAACTGCTATCTCTCAGAACCATCGCTTTGGTCCAGCTTTTAGTAATGGTAGTTCTTGCATTGCCGGTCTGCTGTTCTGAATCCGGTCCGGAGCAGACTAAATCCGGCTTTAGCCTTGCTGCAGGGAGTGTTGACGGTGGTCATGACACATGCCCGTGCTGCCCGGATGAGGGTACTACCGACTCAGATAACTGCTCGACCTGCAACTATTGCTCAAACTATGCGCCTTTGACGTCATTCTTTTTCGTTAACTACACCCCTTTCGAGTTGGAGCATTTGTCTCGAAACAAGACCACCAGCTTACCTGAAGTTCATAGCCCCATTTTTGTCCCCCCACAAAATCTCGCCTAATCACGTAATCACCACCTAGTTAAATAAGCACGACAACTAACCGCCATAGGCATGCGTGCACCGTGTTCAGCACAAGTAATTCGGTTTTTTGGTCGTTGTTTAGCGCGCATAGTTGTTTTTCTACGTTTAATTATTGCTTGCATAAGTCGTCTAGCCCCTCCCATAAACCGACTGGGTGCTGGAGCTCATTCATGCGCATTTTCTGCTCGTTTAAGTAGTTGCAATGAACGGAGATTACAATGGAATCTAGCCTGTTGAAGAATTTAGCCTTAGTTGCGGTATGCATTCTGCCAACGGCGGCCATCGCGGCGGACCTGGTCAGAGAACCTCTTAACCTCGCCCGAGTGATAGAACTCTCTTCGGCCAGCGCACCTGATGTGCGCCTTGCGATTAACCGCATTGCGGAAGGAGAGGCAAAACTTGCCGGGGCTCAAGTCCGCACCTTGGAAAACCCGAAATTGGATCTGAATGCGGGGCCACGTACCGGCGCCGAGAACAGCATTGATGTCGAGGTCGGCATGGAGATTCCTATCGAACTGGGCAGCCGCCGAAGCAAGCGGGTTGCGGTGGCCCGGGCCGGCATCCAACGTGAAAAGCAGGCAACCGAAGATGTCCGCCGGCAGGCTGTGACCGCTGCAGTCGGTGCCTATTACCGGGTGCTGCAAACAGAGGAACATCTCGGTTTGGCTAAGGACCGCAAAATAATGGCGGAGGAGTTTCTGCGTATTGCAAGGGAGCGACATGTTGCCGGTGATGTCGCCAAATTCGAGGTGAACCTGGCCCTGACTGAAGTCGCACGTGCGGATAGCGAAGTTTCTTCGGCACAGGGTCGTATAGCCTCCACCAGGGCGGCACTGGCCCGAGCGCTGGGGCTGCCGTCGGGGGCTGACCTCCAGGTTGCCGGCAGTATCAAGGAGCGGAGCTTCTTTGACGCCATCCGTTCCGCTCCGGGCTCGGCGAAACGCGCGGACTTCCTGACGGTGCTGGCTGACGTCGAAGCCTCCCGAGCCGCGATCTCCCTGGCTGAAGCCGACAGACTTCCCGATGTCGCCCTCAGGATCAGCTATAAACGCGAAGGCGACGACAACGTCGCCCTGGGGGGCATCAGCGTCAGCCTCCCCTTTATGAACCCGCGCCAGGCACCGGTCCAGGAGGCGAGGGTGCAGCAGCAACGGGCGCAACTGGCGGCCGAAATCAGTCAGGCTGCCATCGCTGCAGAAATCGAAGGGGCACGCAACGCCTATGCGTCTGCGGTCGAAGCTGTGCGCCGCATGGAGGCGGACGGGCTCGCCTTGCAGCAGGAAAACGAATCCCTTGCTCAGGAAAGCTACAGAGCCGGCAAGATCAACCTCTCCACCTTGCTCCAGTTGCGTCGCGAGGCGCTGGAGACACGGCGGGAGTACCTGGAATTGTTATTGGCAGCCGCTGAAGCCGGAGTCGAGTTGGCCTCCGCCAGCGGCCATTGGACCACAGGAAACTAAACCCAAAACATCAAAAGGAGAAACATCATGCGTCGTTCCATACTGCTCTCTCTCACCCTGCTCTTTTCCCTCACCTTTTCCGCCTTCGCTGCCGAGTCCGCCATAAAGGATGCGCACGGCGCCAAAGACGCCAAGCCCGGCACCTACGAGGACTGGTGCGGCGAGCATGGCGTTCCGGAGTCCCAGGACACCCGCTGCGACAAGTCCCTTATTCCCGCCTTCAAGGCCACCGGCGACTGGGACGCGAAGCACGGACTGCCCAAATCCCAGTGCAAGAAGTGCAACCCGAAGCTGAAGATCGTTCGCCCACCCAAAGGGAGCAAGTGACATGCGCCGACTCCTCACACTGGTTACCCTCGTCACTCTTGCCGCGGCATCGGGCTGCGGCAAGAAGGATCAACCCAAGGCACCTGCCGCGGCAGACCAGTCGGCTGCCAAGATAAAGGAAGCCCGGGAAGCGGCTGGGCTTTGCCAGGAGCACGGCGTGCTGCAGGCCCTTTGCACCAAGTGCAACCCGAAGCTTGCCCCTATCTTCCAGGCGAAGGGCGACTGGTGCGCCGAGCACGGCTTCCCGATGTCGGTCTGCCCGATCCATTTCCCGGAACGGGGAGGCAAACCGGCAGTTGACGTGTCAACCGACGACGCCCCGGCGGACGGGACCAAGATAATTCTGAAGGGAAAAGAGACCGCCCGCCTGGCCGGGATCGAGACCACCAAGGCCGTTGCCGGTTTGGGTAGAGCTGAAATCGTAGCCCCGGTTATTATCAGCTACGACGCCGCCCGAGTCGCACAGGTGACAGCCCGTGCCCCCGGAGTGGTGAAGCAGGTCTCGGGGGAGCTAGGTGCCTGGGTCTCGGCAGGTACTACGCTCGCCGTTATAGAGAGCGCTGCGGTAAGTGGCGATCAGTCGAGGCTGGCTGCGGCCCGCTCCCGAGTGCAGACGGCGGAGGCGAGCTATCGTCGCGAGGCGGAGTTGGAGAAAAAGGGGATCTCTGCCCACAAAGAGGTACAGGCCGCGCAGCAGTCCCTGCGCGAGGCGAGTGCCGAATTGGATTCGCTGCAGGCATCGCTGCGCGGGGTCGGTGCTACCGGCAGCGGAGGCCGTTACAGCGTTAAAGCACCGGTTTCCGGGATGGTTACCCAGCGCACCGTCTCCCTGGCTGCCTACGTCGATTCCCACACGCCGCTCTTCGAGATCATAGATACCTCGACCATGTCGGGCGAAGTCGCCATCCCCGAGGCGGAACTTGGCAACGTGAAAACAGGGATGCCGGTGGTCATCGTCATGGATGCCTTGGCCGGTCGCGAGTTCCGCGGCAGCATCGCCAGCATCGCGCCGATTGTCGATCCCCAGACTCGTACAGCGAAGGCACGCGTCAGGCTCTCCAACACAGGCGGCATGCTGCGGGCCAACATGTACGGCCAAGCCCGCATAGCGGTGGGAGGGACAAGGACCTCGTCTCTCGTACCTCCGGGGGCCATACAGCGGGCCAAGTCGGTGAAGCTCGCCTTCGTCCGCCTGAAGCCGGACGAATTCGAAGCCAGACGGGTACAGGTTGTTTCGAGCCGTGGCGGCAACATGGTGGAACTCGCTTCCGGCGTCGAGGTGGGCGAAGAGATCGTGGTCGCCGGAAGTTTCCTTCTCAAGACAGAAACGCTCAAGGACTCCATCGGTGCCGGCTGCTGTGAAGTGGATAGTAAATAGGAGGGAGTAATGCTGAACAAGGTTATCCATTGGTCCCTCAACCACAGGCTCTGGGTCATTGTTGCCTGGTGCTTCATTGCCGTCCTTGGCGCTGTCGCTTTCCTGCGGCTGCCGCTGGACGCTTTTCCCGACACTACGCCGGTCCAGGTCCAGGTGAACACGGTGGCCCCTGCCCTCTCCCCGCTTGAGATAGAGCGTCAGATTTCGGCGCCGCTGGAGCAGGCGATTTCCGGGCTGCCCAAACTGAAGGAGGTGCGATCCGCCTCCAGGTTCGGCATGTCCCAGGTCACCGTGATTTTCGAGGACGGCACCGACATCTACCTCTCCCGCCAGGTGGTAATGGAGCGGGTGCAGGGAGTATCACTGCCGCAGGGGATAGAGAAGCCGCAACTTGGACCCGTTGCAACCGGCTTAGGAGAGGTGTTCCATTACCTGCTCACGGCCAAGGACAAATCGCTGGCAGAGCTCCGCACGCTGCACGACTGGGTGGTGAAGCCCCAGATGCGTTCGGTGCCTGGAGTGGCCGAGGTGAACACCTGGGGCGGCGACGAGCGGCGCGTCGAGATTGTCGTTGATCCGGAGGAGTTGGGGAAGCGCGGACTGACCATGGACCGGCTCATCGACGCGGTCGAGCGCAATAACGCAAACGTGGGAGGCGGCACCATCGACAGTGCAGGCGAGTCGACCGTCGTGCAGGGGGTCGGGATCGTCGGCACGCTGCAGGATATCGGGTCGATTGTCATCACCGCAAAGGACGGGGTTCCGGTCCGGGTGGCTGACGTCGCCCGCGTTGTGGAGGGACGTGAAATCCGCCGCGGCGCGGTTACGGCCGACGGCAAAGGTGAGGCGGTGCTTGGCCTTGGCTTCATGCTCATGGGCGAGAACAGCCACGACGTCACCACAAAGCTCAAAGCGCGTCTTGAGGAGGTCAAGAAAACCCTCCCCAAGGGTGTGCAGGTAGCCACTGCCTACGACCGTACCTCGCTGGTGGACAAGGTCCTGCACACGGTAGAAAAGAACCTCCTCGAAGGCGCTCTGCTGGTCGTCGCCGTCATCTTCATCTTCCTGGGGAACCTGCGCGCCGGACTCATGGTGGCCCTGGCCATTCCGCTCTCCATGCTCTTCGCCTTCGACCTCATGCTTCGTTTCGGCATAGCCGGCAGCCTGATGAGTCTGGGTGCCATAGACTTCGGCCTGGTAGTTGACAGCTCGGTCATCATGATCGAGAACTCGGTGCGCCGCCTCTCCGAGGAGGGAGATGATCGCAGCATCATCGACGTGGTGCGCGACGCGTCCATCGAGGTGAGAAAGCCGACCATGTTCGGCGAACTCATCATCATGATCGTCTACCTGCCGATCCTGGCCCTGGAGGGGATCGAGGGGAAGATGTTCCGCCCCATGGCGCTCACGGTCATCTTCGCGCTTATGGGCTCCATGGCCATGTCGTTGACCTTGATGCCGGTGCTGGCGACCTTCGGCCTCAAGCGCAAGAAGGAGGACAAGGAGCCTTACCTGGTGCGCCGGCTCAAGGAACTGTACCGGCCGGTATTGAGCCTTGCCCTGCGCCAGCGCAAAAAGGTAATCGCAATTGCCCTGGTCTGCCTCGCCGGTGCCGGTTTTCTTGCCACACGCCTCGGCTCAGAGTTCGTGCCGCGCCTTTTGGAAGGCTCCATCGTGATCAACACGGTGCGTCTGGCCAGCGTCTCGCTGGACGAGTCGGTGCGCTACGGCAATCAGTTGGAGAAGGCGCTGCTGGAGAAGTTTCCCGACGAGATAGAGCGGATCTGGACTCGCACCGGGAGCGCAGAAATTGCCACCGACCCCATGGGAGTCGAGCTCTCCGACATATTCCTGACCCTGAAGCCCCGTGAGAATTGGAAAAAAGCCAAAACCCAAGGTGAACTGGTTGCCGCCATGGAGAAGGAACTGAAGAACATGCCGGGGATGCGGATGATCTTCACCCAGCCGATCGAGATGCGTGTCAACGAGATGATCGCGGGGATACGGTCCGACGTGGGGATCAAGATCTTCGGTGATGATTTCGAGATTCTGAAAGCGAAGGCACAGGAAGTGGAAAAGGCGGTAAAGACGATTCCAGGGGCGGCAGACGTAAGTGTTGAGCAGATCACCGGCGCGCCCCTGCTGCAGATAGCAGTTGACCGCGACGCGACAGCGCGCTACGGGATTCCCGCCCGGGAAATCCTGGAGGTAATCGAGGCCCTTGGTGGCCGTGATGTCGGGGTGATGCAGGAGGGTGACCGGCGTTTCCCCATCGCCGTGCGTATTGCGGAGCAGTACCGGGTAGAGCCGGAGGATCTTGGCCGCATACTGGTCACCGCACAGGGGGGCGAGCGCATCCCGCTCTCGCAGCTGACGAAAATCAAATCATCCGAAGGGCCCTCCACCATCAGCCGGGAGTGGGGCAAGCGACGGGTCGTGGTACAGACCAACGTGCGCGGCCGCGACGTGGGAAGCTTCGTCGCCGAGGTGCAGCAAGCCATCGAGCGAGAGGTGAAGTTGCCCAGCGGTTACTATGTCCGATACGGGGGGCAGTTCGAGAACCTGCAGCGTGCCCAGAAACGGCTCATGATTGTGGTACCTGTGGCGCTGGGACTGATCTTCACCCTGCTCTATTTCACCTATGGCCGGGTTTTAGACGCCGCCCGGGTCTTCAGCGGCGTCCCTTTTGCGGCGGTCGGCGGTATAGTAGCCCTGTGGCTGCGGGGCATACCCTTCAGCATCTCGGCAGGGGTAGGTTTCGTGGCTCTGTCCGGGGTATCTGTGCTTGGCGACATGGTGCTGGTGTCGGCGGTGCGCGACCTCCTCGCCAAGGGGGTGCCGCTTCTAGAGGCGATCCAGAAGGCAGCCGAGCAGCGGCTTCGGCCGGTGCTCATGACGGCGCTGGTAGCCAGCTTCGGTTTCATCCCTATGGCGCTCAACACCGGCATCGGCGCCGAGGTGCAGAGGCCGCTGGCCACCGTTGTGATCGGAGGCGTCGTCTCTTCGACGCTGCTCACCCTGCTGGTGCTTCCCGTGTTGTATGCAGTATTCGGCAAGGCTAAAGCCACGGATGGTGAATGAAAGCGTTAAGCTTTGTTGATGCTGAATCTAACTGAAGTTGTTCTCTTTAAAGGAGTGGACGATGAAGAAAGTCAACCTGTTGATAATAACGCTAGCTTTGACGGTGATAAGCGGTTGCGCAAATAGTTCCGCGTTACTAAAGGCTTCAAGCACAAGCACTCGCAGCGATGTCTTCCAGGAAACAATAAAAGGAGGATCGATTCCAGCCGGTTATGCTGACATTACTGTCTATGCATCACTTAAAACCCACGAGCCCGGTGCCTTTTCTGCAAAAGACGTTCACGGCACTCCTGAATACCGGCTGTTGATCAACGTCGATGGTCAGTCAACCCATTTGCAGGGCACCCTGTCGGAAGAAAATATCGATTCCCGTCGTCTTATGGAAGAGGCCGGAAATGGGATACGCTACCGGTTCAAAAAAAGCATTCGACTTAAAGCAGGCGCTCACCGGATTGTGGTTGCCAGTCCTGATGATGGATTCGCCGTCGAGCGCCAAATAGCATTACCGGAAGGGATCAGCAGTGAATTGGTGTTGGAGCCGATTTATGGAAAGGTACCTGGCAAGCAGAGACCAGGGTTTTACGGAGTCGCGAGTTTCAGGGAGGGTTTGGAAGGGTTCGGGGTGACCCTTAACGGGAAACCTTTGCAATAAAGCGGAAACGGGATTCCTTCAGCTTGGGAAGGACAGGCCACAATTGCATCTTATTAAAAGCATGCATTTCAGCAATGGCCCCAGAGGATACATGAAACAAGAGGTCACGGCACAAACCGTAACCTCTTGTTTTTATTGGTACGCCCGGAGAGATTCGAACTCCCGACACCCTGGTTCGAAGTTAGAAAAAACTAATATTTCAGGCTTTTTCACCCCATTTCAACTCACCTCACAAAACGTTTTTTAACTTGATAAATCAATAATTTACGTTATATTATCATTTCAAGGCAGCTCACCGTTTTTCATTGAAGCGCAGGATTTATTACAGCGATTATTACAGCGATTTGGAAACGCAGGCACAATATGGCACGCTCAGCAAACACCCTCTTCACCGACACCATGATAAGGAAGCTGAAACCGGAGGGGGAGAAATACACCCGCTCCGAAGGTAACGGCTTCACCATCCGCGTCCTCAACTCCGGGGCGAAAAGGTGGCTCTATGTCTACCAGTTCGAGGGCAAGCGACGGGAGATGGTCCTGGGGAGCTACCCGGAGGTCACTCTGGAGGCGGCCAGGAATAATTTCGAGGCTGCCAGGAAAAAAGTCAAAAACGGCATCGACCCGATTGCCGAGAAAGAAGCCGAGGCCGAGGCGAGCCGAATGGCCCCGACGCTAAAGGAGCTTTGCGACGAGTACGTCGAGCGCCACGCCAAGAGGTTCAAAAAGACCTGGGAGGAGGACCGGAGGATATTGACCTTGGACGTCATACCGCTCTTGGGTGAGCGCAAGGCGTCGGCAATCGTCAAGCGCGACATCATCCACCTGCTGGAACGGATCATCGATCGCGGCTCCCCTGGCATGGCGAACAACTGCTTCCAGGTGGTCCGGAAGATGTTCAACTTCGCCGTGGAGCGGGACATCCTCCCCTTCTCTCCCTGCAATGGGCTCAAGCTTCCCGCCCCCAAGCACTCGCGCGACAGGGTGCTGTCGGAGCAGGAGATCAGGGCCTTCTGGCAGAACCTGGACCGCTGCGCCATGTCAAACGCGGCCAAGGCGTCCTTGAGGCTGATCCTGATCACGGCGCAACGCCCCGGGGAAGTGGCGGGATTGCATACCAGCGAGATCGTGGACGGCTGGTGGAACCTCCCCGTGGCGCGAGCGAAGAACGCCAAGGCGCACAGGATCCCCCTCACTCCTTTGGCAATGAAGATCATAGAAGAGGCCATCGCGGAGACCAAGGATACGCTGGAAATCCCGCCGGACCAGGAATACAGCGGTTTCATCTTCCCGAACCCTCGCCAGAGGACGCAGCCCATGGCCGGGCATGCGCTGTCAATCGCC
>Ga0209212_1006748_pt1 | contig 12996 bp, 11 predicted proteins | sample RifGroC2_FD_183996 | JGI IMG/M metagenome (GOLD analysis project Ga0209212, IMG submission 183996) | Groundwater microbial communities from Rifle, Colorado, USA - Groundwater C2 (SPAdes) (version 2) | ecosystem: Environmental > Aquatic > Deep subsurface > Groundwater | place: Rifle, Colorado...
CTTATCCGCGCCAAAGCGATAGGCGAGGTGCGGGTCATCCAGGGGACTTTCAGCTTCCAGGCGGAGTACGACCCGGCTAACGGCGCCTTCAGCAATGCGATGGGGGGAGGCGGCGTGCTCGACGTCGGCTGCTACCCGGTGTCCATGGCCCGCCTGATAGCCGGTACCGCCCTCGGTAAAGCTTATGCCGAACCGATAGAGGTCTCCGGTTCAGCCCATATAGGCGAAAAGAGCGGCATAGACGAATGGGCGGTCTGCTCCCTGAAATTCCCTGGCGGTATCCTCGCCCAGGTTTCGACCGGCGTTTTCCTGGCCCAGGAAAACGTGGTCCGCGTCTTCGGTTCTGAAGGGGACATTATGATCCCCTCGCCTTGGGTTCCGGGCGGACGGGAGCCCGGGATCACCCGTATCTTCCTGCGCAAGCGCGGAGAAAAGCAGCCGCAAGAATTAATTCTGGAGACCCAAACCGGTCTCTGCGCGATGCTGGCCGACGCCGTGGCGGCCGGCATCCCCAAACGCCAGTCCCCGGCCATGGACTGGGAAGACAGCCTGGGGAACGTGAGAACCCTGGACCTCTGGCGCAAAACCGCCGGAATAAAGTATCCCGCGGACGTGATCGCAGGCAATATCTGACCGGAGAGGAAAATATGAACAACGTTGAAACAAAAGCTGCTTTAGCGGAAGAAATGAAAAAGACCGTGGCCGGCATAGTGGGGGCCGCCCGGGACAAAGCCGCGGTGGACGGGAACTGGCTTTCCAACGACGACCGCCTTTGCCAGCGGATACTGACTTCCGACCCTGTGGATTTTCTGAAGTGGGACGTGATAGCGAGGACCATGGTGGTAGGCAACGCCGACTTCGTCCCCGACGAGCTGGCTTTCCTGCAGGCACTGCCGGACTGGAAAAGCCGGTGGGAGAAAGCGCTGAACGAGTCCTCCGTGGGCAGCCCCGACCTGTTCCCCGGTTTCCCTTCCAGCAGCGGCAATCTGATCCACCTGGCCTATCACCTGGCGAACTATGAGCAGAAAACAGGGGCGAAAATAACTGATTCCGGTTTTGTACTGGAATTCGGCGGCGGTTACGGCGGGATGTGCAGGCTGGTGCATGCCCTGGGCTTCAAGGGTAAATACGTTATTTTCGACCTGCCGCCTTTATCGGCCCTGCAGCGCTTTTTCCTCAAGATGAACGGGCTGCCGGCCGTTCACGACCACAGGTCCCCCGGCGTCACTGCCGAGACGGTAGTCTGCTCTTCGGATTTCGGGCAATTGAAGGAGATACTTTCCTCGAGGACGGACCTGGACAGCGCTTCTTTCATAGCTACCTGGTCCCTCAGCGAGTCCCCCGTAGCCCTGCGGCTGGACCTCCTGCCGCTCGTGAAACAGTTCAGGTCTTTCCTGATAGCTTACCAGGGTCTTTTCGGCGAAGTGGACAATGCCGCTTTCTTCCTGGAATGGTCCGGAACTATGCCCGGCGTGGATTGGCACAACTGGAAAATCCAGCACCTCCCGAACCAGCGCTATAAAGACAATTATTATTTGATGGGAGAGAAAAGAGTCTGATTTTATGATCGCTAGAAAATGATGGGGGTAATTGTTTTTTCAAGGCATATCCGTGAACAATAGATTCCGTATTATAAGGGATGTTTTCCAATATAGCGCCAGCGCGTATCTATCGCAGGCCATTGGTCTTGTCTCCGGCTTCTGGGTCGCCCGTTTGCTGGGTCCGCATCATTATGGCGTTTTGAACGCGGTTTTACTTGTTTTGGCTTATGGAGCATATGCGGAATTCGGCGTGCTTTCCGCTATGGGACGCGATCTCCCGCTGTATGTGGGGCAAGGAAATCTGCAAAAAGCCGCTGCTGTAGATGGAGCGGCCCGGGGAATCACGATTTGGGGCGGCATAGCCGCCGCCATGGCCGTGTTCGCATTTTCTTTTTTATCAACTCATTCATCAATGATGGCTTTTGGATTGCGGGTTATGGCGGTCGTCCTGATCCTGCAGCAGGTATATACTTATCATCGGGTCCTGCTTCGGTCACATAACCATTTCAGGGAGTTAAGCCAGCAGCAAGTTCTGTTCGCCTTGGCGAGCGCGGGATCGGCTGTATTATTCGTGTTTTTCTGGGGTTTAAAGGGACGGTTAATCGCCGCGATCCTGGCCCAGGCAATTATTCTAATGTACGCTTTATATCGCACTCCCTGGCAGCCGGTGCCCAAATTTAACCTGTCTTTTTCATGGTCGATAACTCGCGCCGGCGTGCCCATCCTGCTCTCCGGACTGATAATAACGATGTTAACGTCCATTGACCGCCTAATGGTCATCACTTTCCTCGATGCAACACAACTGGGATATCTGGGGCTGGCTCTTCTGCTAGCAAGCGTGATATCGCTTATCCCGGCCACGGCAAGCCAGGTGTTATATCCCCGGATCAGCTACCACTTCGGCAATACGGGAAAGAATATCGAGGCGCTGCGGTCATATGTCCTCACGCCGCCAGTGGTTCTGAGCACCATATTGCCGCTAGTAATCGGACCGCTGTACCTGGTTCTGCCGTATATAGTCAAGACTTTCCTCCCGGCTTATACGCCGGGCATCGCCGCCGCCAGGATCGTCACCGTGGGGATATTTTTTTACGGAATTCTGGGCCTGACCGACTACTTTTTAGTGACAACCGGAAAGCTGAAACAATATGCTCTTTTCGGCTGTATCGCGCTGGTCTTGGATATAGTGCTGGACCTGTGTTTTATACGGATGGGTTATGGGATCGAAGGCGTAGCAGTGGGCGGGACGCTGCTTACCTATTTCCTATATTCATGTATCGTTATAGGGTACGCGCTTTCTCATTATACAAGGGAATTCCGGGAGTGGGTCCTGTTCTTCTCCCGCCTTTGGGCGCCGTTCGTCTATATGCTGCTCCTGCTATGGACCTCTGAAAAGCTGGTGAATTACCTGCTTTTTTCCGCGCCGAATAACGACTCGCTGTTGGCCGCGGGCGCCAAAGTCCTGGTGTATTTTATCGGGTGCCTGCCTCTCATTTATATCGCCGCAAAGAAATTAAAACTTGATCTTTCTCGGGAGGGCCTGGCAAATCTGGGCGTCACATGCTAATTGCCGCCCAGCCGGTTTATAGGAATCCGTAAAATGGATAACAAACAACTGGTTAAAATACTTCGCGAGTCCGCCGACCTAGCGGCGAAGCTGGGATCTGTCCGGTTACCTGATGGCCGCACACTCTCTTCCGCTCTTGATATCGAAGGCATTCAGTTCTGGGAGGCCATAGCCGTTGAAGTATCCCTGTATCAACTGCCGGATGTTCTGCGTCCCGATAGAAAGAAATGGCTGTTGGCGCGGAAGGCGCTGTCGTTGTTCCGGGCCGCCCTTTCCAGAGTTCGGAAGGGCTCCTTGCTGCGTAAAACTCCTAGGGACCGGGTAAATTGGCCTATGCGCCCGTTACTATTCCTTGGCTTCACCGATTACATCTACAGGGATGTCTTGAAACCCGTGGTTGAAAGGATGAAGGCCAGGAGCGATGTCCACGTCTGTGCCGTGCATTCGGATTCCGGGTGTAAAAAAAACGACGAGAGAATGTCGATATGGGAATATTATGACGCCGGGGTAAAGCTTCGGGCGTCTGCAGTGTGCAGGCAGTTGCATTCGGTCCAGAGGCTTTTATCGGCCGAGTCCGTTTCACGCGCGTTAGTGGCTACCGGGCATGAACACGAGGCTAAACGTTTCCATGACCTATTGTGTTGGGTCCTGGGGGACAGACTGCCGACGCTTGTCGAGGAAGCTTTGATAGCTAAGAACGTTATCGAGGACCTGAAGCCCCGGCTGATCGTGTCCCCGGACGTCGCGGATTTCCGTACCCGGGTGTATTTCCTTCTTGGGAAGAGGCTTGGAATTCCGCTGCTAGATGTGCAGTTCGGCACATATGCCGACGAGGCCGTGGAATGGAGGTTTTTTCTCGCTGACCAGGTTGCCGTGTGGGGCAGGGAATCGCAGCGTGTTCTTGCAACCCATGGAGTTCCGCCTGAACGGATGTCTATTACCGGTTCCCCGAAACATGATGGGCTTTTTAGGTTTTCAGCGGACGATATCCGCCAGATCCGCGCAAGACTGGGAGCCGGTAAATATCATACAATGATAGTGTTTGCCTCGACGCATTTCGGCAATGAAAAGCATCAGCGAGACATTTATAATTCTTTGGAAAAGGCGATATTTAAGGCGGCGAGCCAGACCCCAGAGCTGTGTCTTGTCGTGAAACCTCACCCGCTCTTAAGCTTGAGCGGGTCGGCGAGAAATCTTGAGAAAAGCTGCCGGAATATCGTATTCGCGGATCCGAAAGAGAATATCGCCGATCTGATTGCGGCTTCCGACGCGGTCGTGCTGGTAGGTTCGACTGCGACGTTCGACGCTCTGATCGCTAACAAATTAACTATCTGCCCAGCATTTCCGGGCTGGACTTGGAATGAAGTGTACGAAGCTACCGGCGCAGTCGTGGTTCCGCGTAATGAAGAGGATCTTTTGAAAGTGTTTAAAACTGCCTGCACTGCAGGAAGCAGGGACCTGCTGGATGCGCGGGCCAGGGCGAGGCAAAGTTTCCTAGATAAACACGTATATATTCCCGACGGCCAGGCCGCGGCTAGAATTGAATCAATCGCCGTTAAAATGGCGGCTGCTCAGCCACATAAACCCAATACACCAGGAGAGGCGTAGCTATGAACTATAACATGGAAGAAATGAAGTCCTTGGAGGCCCAATTCTTCGATAAGAGCGCACAGAAGCGCACGGTCCATGGCCAGATTCCTTACGAGGCCGACATACGCCGCGCAACACGGTTCAGCCCTTCGTCCCCGGACCAGGAGCTGATCGATCCTGAAATGACGAATCTGCTCGAGGGAAAGTTCCGCGACCGCCTGATCGGCCATGTCGCGCATCGCCCGGGAGGAAAAGTGCTGGACATCTGCTGCGGTCCGGGCTGGCTGGCTCTGGAACTTGGCAGGCACGGCCAGGTAGTGGATGCCTACGATCTGTCTCCCAAGGCGATAGAATTGGCAAAGCGCATGCTGGCCGAAAACCCCTACAAGGACGGCTTTGGCAGCGTGACCTACCATCTTGAGGACGTGACTAAATTGGACCTGGGCACGGAATCGATCGATGCCATCTCCGGCTGGTCTGCTTTCCACCATTTGCCGGACCTGACCTCTTTTATGGATCGGGTTCAGAAGGCTTTGAAGCCTGGTGGTATCGTGGCCACCTACGACGATCTGCCGCTGCAGCGTTCGAACATCTGGCTCGGGCGTATTCTCAGGGTGCTGTTGCCGACCTATGACCGCACTTACAGACAGAAACTTCGCGATACTATCCGCCGCCTGCGGGGAATTACCAAAGAGCAGCCGGAATATTTTACCCCTATGGAAGAGGTCGCGGCTAAAGATAAATCCGTATTCGATTTCGCGGATTATCTGTATGATAAGTTCGATGTGCTGTACGATGTCCAGTTTAACGCCTTTGCCTGCGGCCCGGCAATGACGGTAAGAGGCCCGGATTGGTTCCGCTATACTGTCGCGCGGCTGATAATCGGTCTCGACCGCGCTTTATGCAGCCTCGGGATATGCAAAGGGGTTTTGCGCGTTATAATCGCCCGGAAACGCGACGCGGCTAATTAAGGCTAAGGTGAAAGATATGTATACAGAAGCAAAAAAATGCCGGATTTGCGGCCAGGCGGACCTTGTAACGGTTCTGTCCATGGGGGAACAGTTCCTTACAGGGGTATTCCCTAAATCTCCTGACGAAAGGGTAACTAAAGGCCCGCTGGACCTGGCCTGGTGCTCGACTTGCGGCCTTTTGCAGATGAAGCACTCCTACAACCTTGACGAGATGTACGGCGAGAATTACGGTTATCGTTCCGGGCTGAACGGCTCGATGGTGCGTCATTTGCAGCAAAAGATCCGTGGGTTGGAGAGATTGGTTAAATTGACCGATAAAGACCTGGTCATAGATATCGGCAGTAATGACGCGACCTCCCTGAAAGCTTACTCCGGCAAGCACCGCAAAGTGGGGATAGATCCCACTGGCAGCAAGTTCAAGGAATACTACACTAAGGATATTTCCCTGATCCCTGATTTCTTTTCCGCTGGCGCCTTCCGCAAGCTGTTTCCGGATGAAAAGGCGAAAATTATCACTTCAATAGCCATGTTTTACGATCTGGAGCGCCCGAAAGATTTCGTAAGGGATATTGAATCCGTCCTCGCCGACGACGGTGTCTGGCATTTCGAGCAGAGCTATATGCCAAGCATGCTCCGCACTAACTCCTACGATACCATCTGCCATGAGCACCTTGAGTTTTACTCGTTCAAGGTCGTTAAGAACCTGCTGGAGGATTGTGGACTCAGGGTGATAGATGTGCAGATGAATGCGATAAACGGCGGAAGTTTCGCGGTTACAGCCTGCAAAAAAGACGCTTTTTATAAATCGAATATTGCTATCCTCCAGTGGATGATAAAGCAGGAAGCCGAAATGGGATTGGATACGCCCAAACCGTACCGTGATTTCGAGGAAAGGGTTTTTCGGCATAGAAAGAACCTTCGCGATCTTATTGAGGCTCTTGTCGCCGACGGAAAAAAGATCGTGGGCTATGGCGCAAGTACCAAGGGAAATGTTCTCCTTCAATTCTGCGGGTTTACCGCTAAACATATCTGCTGTATTGCGGAAGTAAATGCGGAGAAGTTCGGGGCTTATACTCCCGGCACTAATATCCCTATCGTGTCTGAAAAAGAGGCGAGGGAACTTCGGCCGGATTACTTCCTTGTTTTGCCGTGGCATTTCAAGCATGGGATCCTGGAAAGGGAAAAGGACTTCATGACGCAGGGCGGTAAATTTATTTTCCCTTTGCCGGAAATAGAGATCGTCTAGTCGGGAAGCTTATGCAAAATTCGCGTGTCGTGATATGGGATTTATAGGTTCATGAGCTCCACTAAACTATCGATTTGCATAGCTACCTACAATAGGGCGGATTTTATTGGCGAAACGCTTGAAAGTATACTGCCCCAGTTGACTGACGCGGTGGAGGTCGTTGTTGTGGATGGGGCGTCAACTGATAATACCGGGAGTATCGTTAAACGCTATGCTGAAAGATGCCGTAATATAAGGCATGTGCTTTTGCCCGCGAAAGGAGGGGTGGATAAGGATTATGATCTGGCGGTAGAGCATGCAAAGGGGGAGTATTGCTGGTTTTTCACCGACGATGACATCTTGAATCCTGGCGCCGTACATGCGGTTTTGTCGCAATTGGAAAACAATTATTCTCTTATTATTGTAAATGGGAATGTGAAAGATTCAGGGTTAGCTGATCTTCTTGAAGATAAAAGACTTCCTGTCTCCGAGAATGTTGTCTACTCTCCGGCTGATTTCGAGAGATTCTTTATTAATACCGCGGATTACATGTCTTTTATCGGCTGCGTAGTAATACAGCGCAGTATCTGGATGGAACGGGAACGCGCCCAATATTATGGATATGAATTCATTCATCTGGGCGTTATTTTTCAAAAACCGCTAGTGTCCCCGGTCCTGGTCATAGCAGAACCATATATTTCTATAAGACTTGGGAACGCTCAATGGACTTCCAGAGCCTTCGAAATATGGATGTTTAAGTGGCCGACGCTGATCTGGGGCTTTGATAGCCTGTCCGACCCGGCAAAATCCAGAGTTTCCCCGCGAGAGCCTTGGCGCAACTTTAAAGTGCTGGCCTTCCTGCGCGCTGAGGGCAATTTTACGGCTAGCGAGTATCGCCGTTTTATAAAGCCAAGAGCACGGTCCGTATCGCGTGTTTTGGCGGCCCTCTTGGTGCATACACCCGAGCGTCTGCTTAATTTTCTGGCCACGATCTATTATTTAATAAAAAACCCTTCCTCGAAACGCGTATTCTTTGCCCTGCGAAGCAGCAGATGTTATTGGTTAAGCCCGATATGGAAATGAGCGCAGTTCGTTGAAAAATGAAAGTTCAAATCCTTCTAGCCACCTATAATCCGGACCTGGATCAGTTGAAAAAACAATTGGCCAGCATAAATAGCCAATCCGAAAAGGATATAGAGCTCCTCTGCTGTGATGATTGTTCGGCTAACCAGGCGGAGGTGCACGCCGCTCTTAAGGCCTGTATCACAGAGTTTAAATGGACTTTTCTCCGAAATGAAAAAAATTCGGGGTGCAACAGGACATTCGAGAAGCTGATCTCTCATGGAACCGCCAGGTATTTCGCGTTTTGCGACCAGGATGATGTCTGGCACAGGGATAAGATCCGGGAACTGCTTGCCCTGATGGAAGCTGAAAATCCGGTCCTGGTATATTCCGATCTTCAGGTGATAGATAAAGACGACCGGGTCGTAGCCCCGTCCTTACGCTCTATCCGCAAAAGGCTTTCCCATTTGTCGGGCGCGGGCCTCTGGCGCCGCTTTCTCAGGCGGAACAGTATAACAGGCTGTACGATGCTTGTCGAGGGTGCGGCGGCTAGATCGGCGTTGCCGTTCCCGCCGGAAAGTGTCTATATCTGGGATCACTGGACGTCGATCTGGGCGGCGTATAAAGGAACGATCGCGTATTATCCTAAACCTACCATCAGCTACAGGGTTCATGCCGGAAATCTTGTCGGGGCGAAAAAGCTGGTTGGCATTCAGGACAGGGAGACATACATAGCGAACAGGATTGATAAGGAGCTTGTCTCGCTGCAGTTCGCGCTTGGCAGGCTGGAAGCCGATAAGCAAGCCGGTGGGGAAATCGCGAGCCTGATCAGCCGCGTGTATGCCAGAAGAAAGTTTCTTGCCGGCCCGACAATAGCGGGCTTCAGTGAATTTCTAATGTCCTGTTTTCGCGATCCCTTGCTGCTTTTATTCGAGTTCGTTCTGGCAGTATCCCCGGATAACGGTTCCTTGATAATCGGTATCGCCCGGAAAAGTCTGTTTTAAGTCGATATGAAGACCATTCAATACCTATCGTTGCTGGCTTTGATCTTTGTCTGCGTGTTTGATCCGGGTGACAAAATATTTCACCTTAAGGTCCCTGTATTCATATCTTGCTGGGCTGTGTTCTGTCTTTACAGCTTGAGCGCAAACCGGCGGATCAGTTTGCCGCCGAAACTGTATAGCTGGCTGTGTGTTTTCCTGGTTATTCCTGTGCTTTCCATTATGTACTATCATCTCGTCGACGGGCGGGTCCCGTATGATGGCTTTCAGTATTTGAAAGCCTATTTGTTCGCTACCATAATAGTGGTGATATATGTTTCCAGAATTGACATGGCTAGGACATTCTATGGGGTGCTTACGATACTTTCTGTCCTCATTGTTGTTCTTTTTGCTGTAACTAGCATCAGCCCGTCATATATCCAAAGGCTTTATGTGTTCGGGTTTGAGTATGATTGCATGCAGTTGGGGCAGAGAACCTATGGGTCAATGAGATTTATTTCTATTTTTTATAAAACAACCCCGATGATAGTGCTTGCTATAACCTATTATGTTTTTAAGGTTATGACCGAAACTGGGAAAAAAAAGACGACCTTTTTATTCCTATCGGCCCTAAATATATTCGCGATGTACTTGGCCGGTACGCGGAATAATATCTTGATGTCCATAATAGCTCCTTTGCTTGTTATGTTCATGTATTCCAAATCCAAAATAACAGTGCGGCTTCTGGTGATGGCGGCAAGCGTAGTTATGGTGATGTTTTTCTTCGATGTCGCGCGAGATATGTTCTCAGCTACAGAGAGATCAAATGAATATAAATTCGCATATTTGGCGGATTATGGCCGTATATTCCTGAATCCAATGCAATTGTTATTCGGGCAGGGACTTGGAGCTTATAATTACTGGTCCGTCCACGGTTCGGAAACCGCCATTACTGAATTGACTTTTTTCGAGTTGTTCAGGAATTACGGATTTGTAGGGGGAGCCATACTTCTTGGCCTGATTCTATCCCCTTTGCGTGAGATCCGGAGTAATGTGAAAAGCGCAAAACAGCCCATGCTGCTCGGTTACGGGTGTTACCTGGTCATGAGTTTTTCGAACCCGCTTTTTTTCTCTTCATCAGGAATACTTGTACTGTCGATAGTCATGTCGAGCCTGTTCATGGAGGATAAGCCGGCCAAGGTTGGATCAGCGCGGGCGGCGGTTGGGATTCCGGGAGTCCCCGGCGCGCCCCGGTATTAGTATGAATAAAGTATCAGTCTGCATGGCGACCTATAACGGCCGGGCATTTGCCGAGGCACAGCTAGCGTCCATCTTAAGGCAGTTAAGAAAAGATGACGAGCTTATTGTAGTGGACGACAACTCCAAGGATGACACGCTGCGGGTAATCGACGCTATCGGTGACGCCAGGATAAAAGTCTTTATCAATAAAACCAATCTGGGCGTGGTTAAGGCTTTTGAAAGGGCAATTCGCGAAGCGAGCGGCGATATTATTTTCTTAAGCGACCAGGATGACCTTTGGCTGGAGAATAAAACGGAAAAAGTGCTCGGCCTCTTTATGGCCGACCCGGAGCTTACCCTGGTATTGAGCGACGCGCAGATCATAGATTCCGAAGGCGCCATTGTGTCCTCGTCTTTTTTTACGCACCGGGGCGGATTCAGGGCCGGCGTTCTTCGCAATGCTCTGCGGAACGGCTATCTTGGCTGTTCGATGGCCTTCAGGCGGAAAATGCTCGAGTATTTTATGCCGATCCCTCCGGACATTCCCATGCACGACATGTGGATCGGGATCGTGAACGATATTTTCGGAAAAACAGCTTTTATCGATGAGCCTTTGATCCAATACCGCCGCCACGGCAACAATGCCACTTCCCCTCATCATGCGGGCCTCCGGCGGATGCTGTGCTGGCGAGCGTCGCTGCTGAAAAACATCGCGCTGCTTCTATGGAGAAACAAAAGCAAATGGACCTGATAATAGTGAGCCCTTACTACCCGCCCGATAAAGGGCCGACGCCCATGATGTACGGGGCGTTGGCCGCGGACCTCGCGCATGGCGGGAGCAAGGTCACAGTGATCACGGCGCAGCCCCATTACACCGAATCCGCTTACCTGAGCCGGGCCTGTTGGCCTCTGATCGCCGGTAAAGACGAGGCCGGCGTCGCTGTTCTCCGGGTTTATGTCCCCAGCTTTAAAAATAAATCGCTTTTCGGCCGCGCGGCAGTCTTTTTCTCTTATAATTGCCTGACCGCGGTTTATCTGGCCTTCTCGAAAAGGAAGGATGCCGCGATAGTGGTTAACCCGGCTATGGGAGTTCTTTTTCCGCTGCTGGTGCTGGCGCTCGTAAAAAGAACGCCGATCCACTACAGGATCCACGACCTTTATCCGGATATCGGGGTGCGGCTGGGGATCTTTAGGCATAAGTTCATTATCGCGCTTCTTGCCTGGGCTGAAAATCTGTGTTATAGGTTCTCGGATACTATCTCCGTGGTTAATGCTGGATTCGCCCCGCACCTTGCGGCGCGCGGCGTACCTGAGGCTAAGATCCGTGTTATTCCGGACTGGGCGGATACCGAGGCGATCCAGCCGGCGGAAAAAAATTCCCGTTTCTCCGTAGCAAACTCATACGATAAGAAGTTCGTCGTGATGTACGGTGGTAACATCGGCTATTCCCAGGGACTGGAAACATTAGTGTCCGCCGCTGACGAGCTTAAGGAGAACAAAGATATTGTATTCCTCTTCGTAGGAGAAGGCGCGATGAAGGCGGAACTGAAGCGAAATGCGGAGGCGCGGGGACTGTCGAACGTTCATTTTTATCCTTTCCAGCCGGCTGAAACATTGAGCGATGTTTATGGGGCCGCGGATGCCGGATTTGTCTCACTGGCCCCGAAAGTTTCTCCTGAGTGGTGCCCAGCCAAAGTTTATACCTTGATGGCCAGCGCTCTCCCGATACTCGCGGCGGTCGATCCCGGCGGGGGGGCTGAAAAAACCATCACGCAGGCCGGCGCTGGTATTTGCGTAAGGCACGGGGATACCCGAAGCGGTGCGACGGCTTTACCAGGACCCCGGACTTCGTCGCACTATGGGGCGGAACGGCCGGTCTTATGTCGAGCAGCACAGTTCGAGAAAGGTCTGTACGCGACTGCTAGGGGATATTCTGACTCGGCGGTCTTATGGTGATAAAACATGACGACAAAACCCAGCGGGCCGGGTAGCGGCACTCGCGGAGCCCGCCTGGCAGCCATCCGGCCGATGCTTCAGACGGATATTCCGCCGGTAGTCTCGGTGCATCTTGCCGCCTTTCCCGGCTTTTTTCTAAGTTTTCTTGGCGAGCGGTTTTTAAGCCTCTATTACTCCCAGATCTGCGCGTCAAAGGATGGGATCGCTTTTGTGCAGCCTGATGGAGACGGAAAAGTAGCGGGATTTGTGGCCGGCAGCAGCAACCCTTCGGGCTTCTACTCAAGATTATTGAGGCGACACTGGTTCAATTTCGGGATCGCGTCCTTGGGTGCTTTGTTCAGGAGCCCGGCCATTATCTTGCGGCTTTTGCGCGCGATCCTTCACCCCGGGCAGAATCCATCCGGTAAGGACGTCGCGGGGCTGTATTCTATCGCCGTGCTGCCCTCATTGCGCGGGACCGGGGCCGGCGAGCGACTGGTGCGAGCTTTTTTAGACGAAGCAGAGGGGAGGGGGTGCGACTCTGTCTTCCTCACTACCGACAAGATAGATAATGCCGCGGTAAATAGTTTCTATCTGAAACTGGGTTTTGGGTTGAGAAGGGAATTTGTGACACCCGAGGGTCGCGCGATGAACGAATATTGGATAGAATTGAAGGACCGGAGCTGACCGCGACAGCCCGAAGTTTTTGCTGGTCACAGAATCTACCAGGGATCGAATATTATGGAAATACCTTTTCACCGCGCGCATATAACAGAGGATGAGATCAATGGAGTGGTCGCCGCCGTTAAATCCGGCTGGCTTACCATGGGCCCGAAGACCATTGAATTTGAGGAAAAGTTCCGGGATTACATTTTTGCCGGTTCAG
>Ga0209212_1006749_pt1 | contig 12993 bp, 9 predicted proteins | sample RifGroC2_FD_183996 | JGI IMG/M metagenome (GOLD analysis project Ga0209212, IMG submission 183996) | Groundwater microbial communities from Rifle, Colorado, USA - Groundwater C2 (SPAdes) (version 2) | ecosystem: Environmental > Aquatic > Deep subsurface > Groundwater | place: Rifle, Colorado...
TGGCCCGGGTGGGCGAGCCGATGCAGGAGCACCTTGAGCTGGCGCGCCGGCTGCTCGGCGAACTGCCGGAAGCGCTGCTGGCGGCGACACGCGATCCCTTCGGCGCCTGCGCCCTGGTCTACGGACTGCTCCTTGATCGCGATCCCGCGCTCAGAACGCTTCAGGAGCAGATGGTCGAGTCGCATGAAGGCGGGGCACTGGCAGGGGAACTGCGCCGGCTTGCTCCCGCCCTGGAGACGCTGGAGCCCCAGGTCCGCCTGCCGCTACTGGACCTGGCCCTGCCGGCGCTCCGTTCCCTGAGCCGGGATCAGTTCCGGCGCCTCAAGGAGACCAGCGCAGCACTCGCCGCCGCTGACCACAAGGAGAGCCTGTTCGAGTTCACCCTGCGCTACCTCCTGCTGCGCCACCTCGAGCCCCGCTTCACCCCCGCTTCGGCCAAGGCTGTGCAGGTCTACGGCATCCGCGGCGTCCAAAAGGAGTGCTCCTGCGTCCTCACCTTTCTGGCGCGGGTCGGGCTCAGGAACGAGCATGCGGCCCAGGCGGCATTTGCCCGGGGCACACTGGTGCTGCACGAGCCGAAGGCGGATTTCCCCTTCCTCCCCGCCGCCGAATGCGGCAAAGCCGCGCTGGAGCGTGCCTTCGCCGTCCTGGAGGGGGCGAGCCCGCAGATCAAGCGGCGTCTTATCGCGGCCTGCCTGGAGTGCATCGTCCATGACCGCAGCGTGAGCGTGGCGGAGCTGGAGCTGTTCCGTGCCATCGCCGACGCCCTGGGATGCCCGGTGCCGCCGTGGCTCGCCCTCTCCCCGCCCCTACCCTCCCCAGCCGGCGCCGAGGTTGCGGCTGACAAGCCTTGACCGGAAGCGAGCCTACGCCCCCTCTTTCCTCTTTCCCAAACGCTTTCCTGAAGAGTAAAATATTTAGGTAGATCAACAATATGGAGACTCTCAACTCTTGCAAGGAGGCGAAAACGGCATGAGATTTTCTACTTCGCACGGGCCGGGCTTCTTCCACCACGGCTTCTTCCACGACCATTTTTATTCAGGTCACGACGTCTATGACGAGACCGGCATCCATCGCGGCTGGCTGGCCGCGGTCGGCATCCTCTTCATCCTGCTGGGGGTGGTTGGGCTCGGCGCGGCGACGCTTATGACCCTGGCCAGCGTGCTCTTCTTCGGCGCCCTGGCAATAGTTGGCGGCATAGTTCAGTTGCTGCAGAGCTTCACCTCGCACGGACGGCGCAACAAGGTGGTCGGAGCGGTAATTGGCGCGCTCTATCTCTTTGCCGGGTTGCTTATCTTCTATAACCCGGTGGCAAGTTCCCTGGTGCTCACCCTTTTCCTGGCCGGCACCCTGGTAGCGCTCGGGGCAGCCCGGATCGCGTTTTCCATGCAGTACCGGAACAACATATACTGGACCTGGTCCATGATCTCCGGGATCATCTCGATCATGCTGGGTCTGTTGATCGTCGCACAGTGGCCGATTGCCGCGCTCTGGGTGATCGGGCTGTTCGTATCGCTGGAGATGATCTTCCACGGTGCGTCGGCAGTGGGGCTCTCCATGAAGGAGGGATTTTTGACTTAAGGAGGATGCTGTAGGGTGGGCCGTGCCCACCGCAACGCGCTTGTTCCTCATCTGGAAGGACGGTGGGCAAGGCCCACCCTACGGTCAAGAACGCAGAAAGCCGCTCCCCATTAAGAGAGCGGCTTTTCTTGTGTCTGCCCCCCTTTCCCGGCAGGAGGAGCAGAGGCCTATTTCGGTATGTCCACTACAAAGCTGGTACTGCCGCGCCCCTTGTCCTTGAACTCCCACTCCTTGAGCACGCTGTTGTCGCGGGAGATCCTTATCTTTATCTTCAAGAGATCGGAGTGCGACGGCAACTCGGCGTAATCCACCTCGATCAGGTTCTGGCCGTAGCGCAGCTTGTCGCCGAACAGGTTGTAGTTGTACTGCGTCTCGGGCTTTCCTTCCATCTCCTGCATAGTGACGCCGTTCGCCTTGACGGTTCCGGTGTAGTTGACGGCATAGATGAAGACGCTCAGATTGTCGGGGCGCTCCTCTTTCCCTCCTGGAAAAGACGGCTGGCTCTCCGTCGGCGCCGGCTGCGCAGAGGGAGCAGTGGAACCGGCAGGCTCGCCCTCTGCGGGCGCCGATCCCTGCGGCTGGTTCGGGAAGGTGATCACCCTGAACCCCTCATTGTTCGTCTCCGAGAGCTCGCCCGAGGGGGCGCTCTTGATGGTGATCCCTTCACGGCTAACCATCTGCGCCAATGGGCCCAACATGGTCAGGCCCACCATGGAGATAAGCGCCGCCGGCACCACGACGTAGCCCAAAAGCGCCACTCCGGGCCACTTGAACTGGTCGCCGATACCGCAGGGATACGGGACGTCCCCCTTCATCTCGCGCAGATCGCGGTAGATCAGGTAATGGAAAATCATGAGGTAGGGGAAGAATGCCAGGCCCAGAATCGGCCCGGCCATCGGGATGGCGCCGATCAGAAGGGAGGCGGCCCAGACCAGCAGAAGCCTCAGGGCCACGTTGAACCACTCGCCCCGGACGTACTCCCTGCTCTTGAGCAGGGCGTCTATGCCGTGCACCTCCTCCTGCACCAGTATGAACTGGGTGAAGCAGAACCAGACCGAGAAGATGATCCCGGGGATGAGGAGGAGCATATAGCCGCCGCCAATGATAAAGCCGGTGAGGAAGCCGACCCAGATCAGCGCGAGGACCAACCCATCCCCCTTGGCCAGGGCGTCTTTCAGACCGAGACCCTCATCGATCACCGCGTGCAGGAAGCCGGCAAAACAGCGGAAGCCTAGGTAGATGCTGGCCACCATGCCCAGAAGGCCAATCAGCACGATGGCAACCTTTCCCAAAGCCATGCCTGCCGCCATGGCCAAGCCGACCGCGGCTCCGGCGGGAAGGAAGAAGGCAATTATCGAGAGCAGGAATAGACCGATCAGGGTGGCGAAGCGGCGCTGGAAGATCTCCCAGCTTTCCTTGAACAGATCGCCCACGTCGCTGAGCCCCTTCGGGGCGACCGGCCTCGGTCTGGGCGGCCGGGGAGTACCGGGCCGGCCTTGGGGTGAGCCGGAGACAGGCGGCCGCGGCGGCAAGGGAGGCTTGGGCGGCACCGGAGACTGCGGCTCCATCCCCACCCCAACCCTCCCCTTGAAGGGGAGGGAGTCTTGAGGGGGCGCAGGGGCCTGAGATTCTGTGCCGACCGGAGCCTGGGGCTGTAGCGGAGCCTGCGGCTGGGACTGGGATTCCTGCTGGGCCTGGGACCCCATCCCCACCCCAACCCTCCCCTTGAAGGGGAGGGAGTCTTGAGGGGGCGCAGGGGCCTGAGGTTGAGCCGAGGCCTGCGGCGGGACAGGGGCCGGGGATTTGCTGAAAGTGAAGACCGACTTGCACTGGGGGCAGGTAACCTGACGCGCCCCCTCTGGTACCTTGTCCGCCGGCATCTGGCGTGACAGCCCGCAGGATGGGCAAGAAATCGTGACCATGCTCATTTGCCTCTTTCCTCCTCAGCGCCTTGTAAATCCCTCCCCCTCTAGGTTGGGTGGGGATGGGTCAAGGGGACAGGCACCTGCGGAGCCAGTCCCCCGGGTCAGTCCCGGTTACTCCGGCAACTTGAAGCGTGCGGTCAGGCCGCTGCGCGAAACCGAAACCAGTTGCACCTGCGCCCCTGCCATGGCGATGCTGGCGCCGGGCATAAGCTTCTCCTCATCCTCCGCCTTGCCATTCTGGTTGGCGTCGATGACCAGCGGGTCGTTGGCGTAGTCGCCATCGGAGTTGCCGTCGAAGGCGACAATCCTGTAGGGGGTTCCCTTGACGGTCAGGGTGCCGTACCAGTGGCAGGCGGGATAGAAGCGCACCCCTCCCATGTTGCTGCCGAAGAGCCAGAGCCGGTACGGGGCTACCACCTTTTCCTCCTGGTAGCGAATCTGGATCGAGTAATGGTTGGGCAGAAGGCCAGACTGCTCTCCCTGCGCCGCGGGGCGGTCGTCGGTCAGGTCGCCGTTGCGGTTCTCGTCAAAATAGAGCTTGGGCGGATCCGACTCTTCGGTTATCACCAGGTGCTTCTGGCCGGCGATGGTGAATTCGTCGAAGTGGCGTTTGGAACCGGTCTCGGCGGGGAATTTCTTGAAACCCTGGTCGGAGCTCGGGGAGTCGAAAAGATGAAGGGCGAATCCCTCGGAGGTGCCGAGCCCCAGGGGGAAGCCGTCGGGAGAGGGGGTGAGCTCGATGGCGCTTCCCACGGCTGCGGCTTGGGCCCTTTCGGCCTGCGCTGCCGCGCCGGAAGCCGGTTTGTCGGAATCGGACTTGGAGCACCCTGCCGCGAGCAGGGGAAGTAGCATCATCAAAAGCAGTATCGGCTTGCCCATCCATTCCCCCCTTTACCTGTGCGGGGACTGGCTCCGCAGGTGCCTGTCCCCCTTGCCCGGGAAGCAAACCTGTCACGGTCCTGCCGCCCCCCGGGACGGCATCTTAGCAACAAATCCGGTCATAAACCAAGCGATAAAGAGGCTTGGCGGATTTTTCATCCTGCATTGGCGCGAGAAAATTTCTTGACAGATCTCAGTTCGGCCATTATTTTGAGACCCTTAATATGCGCGCCCTAAGACGTCGAACTTTGATGGCGTCTGGATGCTCCGTGACCACGGCCTATGTCGCCTACCCTGATCCGTCCTGGAAGCCCATGCAAACCAAGTTGATGTCCAGACTTTTTTCGCTCTCCATCAGGGCGCAGATGCTCCTCATGGCTCTGATCGTGGCGCTGCCGGCTGCGGGGATCATCGTCTACTCCGGCGTCAAAGTGCGCCAGGAGGCGATCACGGCCGCCGTCGGGGAAATCGCGAAAATCGGCGACACCCTTGCCGACCAGCAGCGGCATGCGGCCGATTCGACCCAACTGCTGATGGCGGCGCTGGCGCAACTGCCGGACATCAAGAACCGAAACGCCGCCAAGACCCAGAGCATACTGTCCGACATCCTGAAATTGAACCCGCTTTATCTGAACATATCGGTGATCGACCCCCACGGCACCGTCTGGGCTTCGGCGATCACCACCAAGCCGGTTTCGGTGGCGGACCGGCGCTACTTCAAAAACGCTATGGCGACCGGCCGGCTCTCCTCGGGCGAATACATCGTCAGCAGGATGGCGGGGCAACCGACCATAAATCTCTGCTATCCCTTCAACAACAGGGACGGCACCAGGGCGGGCGCGATGAGCGTGGCGTTGCGCCTGGACCGGCTGGGGCTGGACCTCGGCTCCAAACCGTACGGCTACACCATCCTGGACCACCGGGGGGTGGTGCTGCGCAAAAGCTGGGGCGGCTTCAAGGAGGTGGGAGATCTGGTCGAGCCGCAATATTTCGGGCAGATGCAGGGCCAGGCGCAACAGGGGGCCTTGACGGTAATCGGCTACGACGGACAGGAGCGCTTCATAAGCTATCAAAAGCTGCAACTGGAGGGTGAGGATACCCCTTACATCTACATCCGCACAGCGATCCCCGTGGCGCACGTGGTCCGGAACGCCAACGCCCTGCTGCTGCACAACCTGCTCATCCTGGTCTCCAGCCTGGGGTGCGCCTTGCTGGCGGCCTGTTTCATCGGCAAGCGCTCCATCATAGATCCCGTTGCCACGCTGCGCGGGGCCTCGCGGCGCCTGGCGCAGGGCGATCTGCAGGTACGGATCTCGGACCGTATCAGCGGCGGCGAGCTGGGAGAGCTGAGCCGGGCCTTCGACGACATGGCTCAGCAGATCGAAGCCCGGGAGCGCGACCATGACCGCGCCGAGCAGGCCCTGCGCAAAAGCGAATCCCGCTATCGTTCGCTCTTCGACAACTCGCTGTTCGGCATGGTAAAAGTCGGCAGCGACAGGCGGATCGTGCAGGCCAACCAGACCTTCTGCACCCTGCTGGGTTACCGAGAGCAGGAGCTGGTGGGGGTGAAGAGCATTGCCGACCTGCTCCATCCGGAGGAACTGGCCGAGCACCTGGAGATCTACCAGAGCATGGTCCGGCGCGAGGTGGAGAGCTTCACCCGCCCCAGGCGCTACTTGAGCAAAACGGGACAGGTGATCCACGCGGTCTGCCTGGTCCAGGGGATCTACAACGACGCAGGGCTCTTCGAGGGGAACATCGCCTGCATCCTGGACATCACCGAGCGCAAGGCGAGCCAGGAGCGCATGCGCCTTTTCTTCGAGCGCCAGATCGTCGGGATGGCGATAACCTCGCCGGAAAAGGGGTGGCTGCAAACCAACGCCAGACTGCAACAGATGCTGGGCTACTCCGGGGCGGAGCTCGCCGGCACGACCTGGGCTGAAATCACGCACCCGGAAGACCTGGACCTGGACCTGTCCCACTTCCAACGGGTGCTCTCCGGTGAGATGGACGAGTATGCCATCACCAAGAGATTCCTGCGCAGGGACGGCTCGGTGCTGCACTGCGAGATTTCCATCGGTTGCGTGCGCAAGTACGACGGCAGTGTAGACTACTTTCTGGCGCTTCTGGAGGACATCACCGAGCGCAGGCGCGCCGAGGAGGAGATCGAGCTGCTGCACCAGAGCCTGGAAGAGCGGGTGCGGGAGCGCACGGCCCAGCTCGAGGCGGCCGTCAGGGAGCAGGAATCCTTCAGCTATTCCGTGTCCCACGACCTGCGCAGTCCGCTGCGCCACATCAACAGTTACCTCTCCATCCTGCAGGAGGAGTTCTCCGATAGTTTTCCCCGGGAGGCGCGCTACTTCCTGGAGCGCGCCTGCGCCGGAAGCGTCAAGATGGGGAAGCTGATCGACGACCTTCTGGAGCTGTCGCGGGTGAGCCGCTCCCCCCTGACCAAGGGAAGGGTCGACCTGAGCGCGCTGGCCCGGGGGAGCGTCACCATGCTGCGAGAAACCGATCCGAGGCGGGAGGCTGAGATCGAGATCGCTCCCGATCTCTGCGTCATGGGGGACAAGTTGCTCCTGGGGCTGGTGCTGGAGAACCTTTTGGGGAACGCCTGGAAATACTCGTCGCGCCAGCCCCGCGCCCGGATCGTCTTCGGGACCGTGGAGAGCGGCGGGGAAAGGGCTTTCTTCGTGCAGGACAACGGAGCGGGGTTCGACATGGCGTACCGCGACAAGCTTTTCGGCCCCTTCCAGCGGCTGCACGGCGAGGAGTACGACGGCACCGGCATCGGGCTGGCCACGGTGAAGCGCATCATGGAGCGCCACGGTGGGGCGGTGTGGGCCGAGGGGGAGGTGGGGGCCGGCGCCACCTTCTACTTCACCCTCCCCTGAGGAGGCCTGACCTGCTAGCAGCGGCGGGCGAACACAAGGTTCGCCCCTACGATTTTCGATGATTTCCTCCCCGCCTGGCCCGCAATTATTGCTCCCCCCCACTATCCCGAGCAGATTTCTCTGCTAATCTGTTACCGGGCCGCTTCGTTTCCTGATCGTGCTTTGGGGCCGAAGCGGGGAGGACGTCAAAAACCGAGACCAAAGGAGGACAAGCGATGGCTGAGGCAAGACGGATCAAACCACAGGAGGCGCGCAGCAAGGTGCAGGCGGGACAGGCACTTCTGGTGTGCGGCTACGACAGCGAGGAGATGTGCAGCGGCATGAGGCTGGAGGGGGCCATCACCATGGGCGAGTTGAGCAGCCGCCTCTCCGAGCTCCCCAAGGACAAGGAGATCGTCTTCTACTGTAAATGACCGCAGGAGCACACATCTGCCGGTCGGGCAGTGGAATTCGCGGAAAAGGGTTACCGGAACGTGTCGGCGCTGCAGGGGGGAGTGGAGGCCTGGAAGGAAGCCGGGTTCCACTGAGACCGCACCAGGCAAGAGCGCAGTGCGCCGGCTCGATGCGTTTTAGGGGCAAGAGGTTGAGCAGCATGGTCTCAACAGGGTCCCGCTTTCGCTAAAGCTTCAGTGGGCTTGTGGGAAAGGAGGCAGTTATGTCAACTACACCCCCTCGCCCGCTAGGGGGAGGGGGTGCCGGCTCGGAAGCCGCTTCTATCTGGAGGCGGCTTTCTTTTTGGAACCGGATTTCTTCCCGGCGTTTTTCCTCTTCGAAGCGGCCTTCTTCCTGGAGTCCGCTTTCTTCTTGGCAGCATATTTCTTCTTGGATAGATTTTTCTTCTTGGTAGCCACCTGCTTCTTGGGAGTCGCGTCCAGCTTGGCGAGAAGCTCAACCGGCTCCAGCAGGTCGGGGTCGGCCTTCCTCGCCGCCGCAAAATACTCCCGGGCCTTGGCCCGGTCCCCTCTCTTCAGGTGCAGCTTGCCGAGCGCGTTCAGGCTCCTGGCGTGGTCCGGCTTCAGCTTGAGAGCCTGCCCGAACTGGGTCAAGGCGCCCTCCTGGTTACCCCTGAAGGCGTACATCACCCCCAGCCGGTACTGGCTGTCGGCGCTCTCCGGTTTCAGCGCGGCGTCCTGCTTCAGGAGTTCCGTGGTCTCGTCGTAGCGCTTTTTCTGGACGTACAGGGAGATGAGCGCGTTGCGAGCCTCGGTATTGGCGGCATCCAGCCTCAAAACCTCTCTGAAATGCCGCTCTGCCTGATCCGGCATCTTGCGCCGCAGGTACAGGAGCGCGATGCCCCGGTGCGCCTCCACGTTATCGGCGTCCAGTTCGATCGCCCTGATGTAGGCGCTGGTTGCGGAGTTGTAGCCGCGCTGTCTTTCGTACAGGCGGGCCAGCTTGTAGTAACTGAGCGGGTTGTCGCCGTGGCGGGCCACCAGCTCCTGGTATTCGGCGATGGCCGCGTCGAACTCCCCGCGTAGCGAGTAGATCTCGGCCAGGCGCCGGCGGGCGTCGCTGTTGCCACGGTCCATCCTGATGGCTTGCGCGAAACTGCGCGTCGCCTGGTCCAGATCCCCCTTCCTCTCGTACAGCGTGCCCAGGTTGTAATGGATCCGGCTCGAACCCTCCTTGCGGCGCACCGCCTCCTCGTAGGCGGCGACGGCCTCGCTGTCCTGGCCGGCCGCCAGCCGGGCGTCACCCAGCTTGGCGCGGAGCCCCGGCGTGTCCGGCTGCTGCAGCAGCGCTATCTCGTACTCGGCTGCCGCCCTGACCGGCTCCCCGGCGGCCTCGAACGCGGCCGCCCTCTTCAGGTGGTCGCCCGGAGCCAGCGCCCGCTCGACCCCTGCCAGGAGATATTCCCGGTCCGCAAGTTCCGGTTTTCCCATCAGATCCATCACCCTGGCCAGGCGCAGATGCAAGTCGCGATTGGCGGGGTCGGCGGCGACGGCCTGCTGCAACTGGGCAGCCGCCAAGTCGTAGGACCTCTCTTCCTGGTAAAGTCCCGCCAACCCCAGGCGCGCCGTCAGGTTTGCCGGATCGAGACGGAGCGCCTCGTTAAAGGCGTCGCGCGCCCGGTCCCGTTGGCCCAGGCCGAGATGGCTCAAGGCCACTCCGGCCTGCACCCCGGCGTCCGCCGCCAGCAACGGCAGCGCCTGCTGGAAGTGATGCAGCGCCAGGGCGTGCAGCCCCCCCTCCAGGAAGATCCCGGCCAGCGCCTTTGAGTACTGCGGGTTAGCCTTCAGTTTCAGTGCCTGGAACAGGGCAAGCGAGCCCTCCTCGCGGGCGCCGCGCTGCAAGAGCAAGAGTCCCAGCCGCCCCCTGGCGTCGGCCAGCAAGGGATCCTGGTCCCCGGCCCTGCGGAAGGCGGAGATGGCCTCCTCCTGCTTCCCTTCGGCCTCCCCCCTCGGGACAGAGCTTCGCTATCTTCTCCTCTGCCCGGGCGAATTCGGCCGGCGCAGAGCCCGGGGAGACCGACTCGGCTATCAGGCGCGCCTCGCCGCAGTCGTCCCTGGAGCCCCAGGTGAAACCGCAGCAGAAAAAGGCGATCAGCAACAGACCCAGCCGGCCGCCCCTTTTGTGCATGTTATTTTTCATAGCTCCTCTTCTTCGCTTCATTGGTACTGGTTAGCCCCGCCTCCCTGCACCGTTCTCTCTCATGCAGCAGGCGCACTGGTTTTCAACTCCGTCCAGCTCTCCTCCCCCCGGAGGGGGGAGGCTGGGAGGGGGGAAGGTCGTAGCTGTCCGGCTACTTCAAGACCACGAACTCGTCGCGCCGGTTCCTGGCCCAGGCCGCCTCGTCGTGCCCCGGATCGGCCGGCTTTTCCTTGCCGTAACCTATGGTCGACAGGCGCTCGGCCGGGATCCCCAGGTCAGTCAGGTAGCGCAGTGCCGCCTGGGCGCGGCGCTCGCTGAGAGCGAGGTTGTAGTCGTCCGACCCGCGCTCGTCGCAATGCCCCTCGATACGCAACGTGAGCTGTGGATTGCTCTTCAGCACCTGGGAGTTTCCAGTCAGCGTGTCACGGGCCGCCGCGCTAAGGGTTGCGGCATCGAAGTCGAAGTAGATCTTTTGCAGCTCTTGAGGTAGCGGCGTAACCGACGGCTCCCCGGTTTGCCGCGAAACATCCCGATCCGCGAGCTGCCGCGCAGACGCCTGCGCTGCGGTCGGGGCAGCTTCCTTGACGCCGGCGTCGCCGGTGACCGCTGTTTGGGACGGCGCGGCCTCGGCAGCCACCGTCTGCGACGAGACCGGCGCGGCGTCATTCCTGATGACTTCCTTTTTGGCGCAAGCGCTGAAAACGAAAAGTGTGGCGAGAAGAATCGGCATGAGCCGGTTGATGTTCCTCTTCATCTTGTTGTCTCCTTGTTTCATCCTGGATCGATAAAAGGGATGGGGACAGAAGCCCCGCGCAACGGGCGCAAGTCTAGAGAGTGCCGGGGCCGCACGGTGGCAAACGGTCTTATGTATCAGCCTAAGGTCAGCTCGAAAAAGAAGGGGGCGCGCGGGATAAGTTGGGGAAAAGTGGCGGAAAGTCGGTGCTCAGGAAGGAGAAAAGGCGCTGGGCGCGGCAAGCCGGCACGGCGGCGGGTTCGACCGGTTTGGCGGGGAGCGCGACCAGGTCCAGGCTTTTCTTGACCACCTGCTGGCACTTATTTACCTGCTTCTCGATGAAGGCGCGGTGGGTCGGTTTGGGGCGGTGAGGGCGCGAAAGGTCGGGTACCCGCATCCCCAGAAACAGGATGCAGACAACGGTGACGCAGGCGACAGACAGTAGCAGTGCCTGCTTATGTCGGAGGCTGTTTTTGATCATTTCCTCTCCAGCAGCCCTGAAGTTATAGCCCATCCGGGCCAACAATTCAAGCGACCGCTGGAAAATCCAGTAAATCTGACGACTTGTTATGACCTTCCGCACCCTGCTCAAACTCCCCCTGTCCCTTGAGGAGTGGGCGGGACAGTCTTCTCGAGCCGCAGGTCAGAACTCGTAACGTCCCCCGTCCACCAGAAGCTCGAGCTGTGGGATCCCCAGCGCCTCGAGCTCCTCCTTGATGGTCTGGTAGAACTGCGGCTTGGGGTGAGTGATCAGGATGCGCGGCGGCAAGACGGCGAGTTTCTCCAGCTCCTTCATGAGCAGCTTGGCGGTGAGATGACCGGTAAGGAGCGCCATCTGCTCCATCTCGTTGGGAAAGGAGACCTCGACGATCATGGCGCTCAAATCGGTGGCGTAGGGCCAGATCGCCTCGGTGGGCCCGGTGTCGCCGGTATAAAGCAGCGCCTTGTCACCCTTGCGCACGATGTACCCCTGCGCGGCAACCGAGTGGGTCACGCTGCAGGCGGTCACGGTGTAGCCGTCCCCCTGGAAGGTCTCCCCGCTCTCCAGCTCCTGGTAGCTGATGATGGGCGCCTGGGGCGAGGGGATGCAGCTGAAGTCGGGCCAAACCAGGTTGTTCATGATGTGGTTTTTCAGGGTGTCGAGGATTTCCCGGGCCGAGAGCACCTGGACCGTGTGCTGCTGGTTCTTCATCACCAGGTTGTCGGCGAAGAAGGGGATGCCCCGGACGTGGTCCAGGTGGCCGTGGGTGATGAAGATATGCCTGATGGCCCACTGCTCGGCTTCGCTCAGCGCCGCCCCGATGGTGCCTGCGTCCAGAAGCAGGGTATCGTCGATCAGAAACCCCGGCGGATTGAAACCGGGAAATTCGGCTCCGGAACAGCCGAGAACTCGCAAAAGCATCTGTTTCCCCCTTACTTGATGCAGACCCGGCGCACCTCGTGGATGTCGGTCAGCCCCTGCAGACATTTCAGTATGCCGTCCTGCTTCAGCGTGGTCATGCCGTCGGCGATCGCCTGCCTTCTCAACTGCGCCACCTCGGCCTTGTTCTTGATCAGCCCCTTCATGGCGTCGCTGCCGTCCAGAAGCTCGTGCAGTCCGAGCCTCCCCTTGTAGCCGGAACCGTCGCACTTGGGGCACCCCTTGCCCCGGGACAGGGTGAGCGTGGCCGGGTCCAGCCCCAGCGCCCGGAAATCCTCGGGGCCGTACTCTACCACGATCTCCTCCAGTTCGCCCGGCTCCGGCCGGTAGCTCTCCTTGCAGGCCGAGCAGAGCCGGCGCGCCAGCCTTTGCGCCAGGATGCAAAGGAGCGCGTCCGAGAAGCTGAAGGGGTCCATCCCCATGTCCAGAAGCCTGGTCACCGTCTCCGGCGCCGAGTTGGTGTGCAGGGTGGAGAACACCAGGTGCCCGGTGAGCGAGGATTCCACGCCGATGGAGGCGGTCTCCTCGTCGCGCATCTCGCCCACCATGATCACGTCCGGGTCGGCGCGCAAGAAGGCGCGCAGCGCCACGGCGAAGGTGAAGCCGATCTTCGCGTTCACCTGTACCTGGCGCAGCCCCCGCTGGGTGATCTCGATCGGGTCCTCCGCGGTCCAGATCTTGGTCTCCGGGGTGTTGATGGTGGAGACCGCCGAGTGCAGCGTGGTGGTCTTGCCCGAGCCGGTCGGCCCCACCACCAGGATCAGGCCGTAGGGCTTCACGATGTTCTGCTGGAACACCCGCCGGTTGCGCTCGGTGAGCCCCAGGTTGTCGAAGGGGATCGGCTCGCCCGAGGCCAGGATCCTCAGCACCACGTCCTCCAACTGCCCGGCGCTGGGGAGGGTCGCCACCCTGAGCTCGACGTCCAGCGGCCCGAATTTCTTGAAGTCGATCTTGCCGTCCTGCGGGTTC
>Ga0209212_1006750_pt1 | contig 12992 bp, 9 predicted proteins | sample RifGroC2_FD_183996 | JGI IMG/M metagenome (GOLD analysis project Ga0209212, IMG submission 183996) | Groundwater microbial communities from Rifle, Colorado, USA - Groundwater C2 (SPAdes) (version 2) | ecosystem: Environmental > Aquatic > Deep subsurface > Groundwater | place: Rifle, Colorado...
AAAGAATAATTATGCGCCCGAACTCGAATCCGCCGTTTATGTGTTGCGCAGAAAAAACGATCTCCATCATTATTTTTTCCATTGATCATCCTCCGTTCTTCACGATCTCGCCGATAATATTTTCATCCCAAACATGAAAGCGTCAATTTTTCAATAAATTACCGTTCCTATTGACTTGACGCGCCGCAATGTGTTAAAATTATCTGTGATGTTTAGATTTATCGCGATATTAATGATTTTAATAAATATATCCGCTTTTGTTCCGTGTTCGTTATATCACGATCACGAGTGCGACGACGAGCACGATTTCGCGCAGGCTGGCGCCGAGCATAACCATTGCGGCGGCGCAAATCATTGCGTCTGTTCTAAAATTATAACGCCTTTCGCTGAAAGGGTCTCGCCGCCTCAGTACTCCGGAAAATTCAATATTAATAACGAATTTTCGCTTATCATAAATCATCTGGAAAAATCCATATTCCATCCTCCGCGCTTATCATAATTCGTTCGATCGAACTCCCGCGAAAGCACGATGCTCGCCAATCCGGCGGCGGCTTTCGTTCTTATTTTCTTTGTTTTTATAATTAAATATTCAAAATATAATAATAATCGATGGAGGCTCCATGAAAAGGTTACCATTCCTGTTGCCGGTTTTGTTTATCTCGGCCGCTCTTTCACTCACAGGAACGCCGCTGGCGAACGCCGGCGAATATAATTTCAAAACTTTTAACGAAAAGGTTTCAAATTCGAATTACGAGATACAATTACTTAAAAACGACCTGAAAAGTTTTGAAAAAGCGTCAGAAGCCGAGGCGAAAACCCTTCCTATAGTTCTCGAAGCTGAAGGGGAAGGGCTTATCGGCAATACCGAAGAAAAAAGATACGACGTTAAAAATATCGAACTTTCGAAGACATTTGAAGCGGGAAGGATACCGCGTTTAAAAAAGCGCAAAAACCGTCTTGAAATGGAAATAAAAAAGCAGGAGATCACCCAGGCCATAGAAAATTTAATTTATGACGCGGACATCGCCGTGTTAAAATGCGTCAGAGCTATCGATCTGAAAAAACTATCAAACGAAAACCTCGACATGGCCGCTAAAACGATCGACGCCGCGGCTAAAAAATACGAGGTCGCTCTCGCTTCGAGAATGGAGCTGGAACAAGCCGGAATCGACTATGAGATACAATTTTTAAAAAATATGGAAGTGCAGAAAGACCTGGAAATCGAAAAAAGAAGCGTTGAAATAATCAACGGCATGACGCGTGACGCTTTTATCGATAATTTTTTCTCTTCGGGGCGTGAAGGCTCTCTCACCTCCGAGATGGAGCTTCTTTCGGCGAATACCGCGATCGAATTATATAACGCCGACAAATTATTCAGACTGGCCATTGAAAACAGGCGCATAGTGAAATCGGCGCTAAACGAGATAGAACTCTATAAAAATTTAATAGAACTCGAAAAGCAGTCGGGCGGGCCGGAGTTCAAACTCGGCGTATATAGAAGCGTGAACGATGTCAAAGAAACCGAACGCGGCGTCAGATTGGGACTTTCGATCCCGATTCATGATTTCGGAAAAAGAAGCGCCGCCGTGGAATCGTTGAATTTGAAATTATCCGGCTATGAATTCCTTAAAGAACACAAAAGTTATTATCTCGCCGGCGTCGAAAATAAGATATTGCTCGAAGTGAACGAAAAATACGATACATGCGTCTTTTACCGCGAGAAACTCAAACGGCTTTCAGGCGTCGTTCTGAAAAAGTCGTCGAATATCTTTGAAATGGCGAGGATCGGATACGCCGAAGGCGCAACTACCCTTTTTGAATACCAGAACGCCAAAAAGAATTATTTTGAATTTTACGAAAGCCTCATACAGGCTTCGATAGATTTCAACATATCCCTTCTCGAACTCAGAAGAGCCTGCGGTATAGCGCCTTCCGATAACGGCGACATAATGGAAAAAATACTTTCGAAAATCGGCGCGGCTGGTGATGTAAGATGAAAAAAATGAATTTTTTTCTGATATTTATCGCGATCGCAATTTATATTGCAACGCCGAAATTCGTCAACGTGAATTTTTCCGAGGCCGCCGAATCCGCGCATGATCACGAACAGGAAAAAGCGGAAGCGGTGAAACCGGCCGCAGCGGCTCACAATCACAAAGAAGGCGAAGTATGTCCGGATACGGCGAAAGAAGCCGGGAAAATCCCTGCCGCGGCGAAAGACGAGCACGCGGGCGAAGCTGCGGGCGCACATGCAAACGAAGCCGCCGAACCTGAAATAAAAATCGACGGGCTCGAAGAAGAACCCGTTAAGGTGGAAACCGTATATGAGGCGGTTAAATCGAACGGAACCGTAAAATTTCATCCCGAACATTACGCGAAGATCACATCTCTGGTTCCAGGAAAACTTAAGCAGCTGAAAGTAAAGCTGGGCGACAGAGTAAAAAAGGGACAGGAACTCGCCGTCATAGAGTCGATCGAGATATTCAACGCCAAGGTCGAATATCTGAAAAATCTTAATAAATATGAAGTTTTGCTTTCCAAGTATGAAAATATAGTTAAAATGGGCGAACTCGGCTCCTTCACGCAAAAGAACGTCGAAGAGGCCCAGACGGCTCTGAGCGACGCTAAATCGCAGTTCGATAAATCGGAGATAGCTCTTTCGACGGCCCGGAAAAAATATGAGCGCATAAAAAAATTATTCGAGTCGGGAATATCGTCGAAATCCGAACTCGAATCGGCCGATAACGATCTAAAAAGCGCGTCTATCGAGTATGAATCTTCAAAATCGAAATTTGATAATATAACGAAATCATTAAGCCGCGTCGAAAAACTCAGCGACTCGAAAATCTCTTTAAAAAAAGAGGTCGGCGACATCCAGACCGAATTCTTCGAAGCGCGTCAGAATTTAGACGTGTCGCAAAAATACCTGAACATGGTCGGCGTCGAGTGCGATCCCAATGCGGGATGCAATATCCACGAGCTGGGCACATTCTCGATCTATTCGCCGATAGACGGCGTTATCATAGAACAGCTCTCAGCCATCGGCGCGAGCATCGACACGGCGAACCCGGTAATGTGTGTCGGCGATTATGACAAGGTAGTGGCCGATATCGACGTATATGAAAACGACTGCCCTAAAATTTCGCCCGGCCAGACGGTCAAGGTCGAAACTTCTGTAAAGGTACCGATTATCGGAAAAATCGTATATATAAGCAACCTGCTCGAGCCGAATACCAGAACGCTCAAGGTGCGGGCTGAAATATTCGAGAACGCAGAACTTTTAAAGATCGGTGAATTCATAAACTGCGATATACTCGTTTCCGAAAGGCCTAACGCCATAACTATACCGCAAAAAGCTCTGGTAGAAGACGGCGACAGGCAGCTCGTTTTCGTGAAATGCGGAAAATCGTATGATAAGATCTACGTTAAAACCGGGTACAGATTCACGGACAGAGTCGAAATAAAAGAAGGATTAGTTCCCGGCAACGTGGTCGTTACGATCGGCAACCAGCAGCTTTTTAACATGGCTCTTTCGACCAAACTCGAGTTAAGCTGCGATTCATGTAAATAATAAGGGGATCTTAAATGCTTTCAAAAACGATAGAATTTTCAGTTAAAAACAGGATACTGATATTCATTGCCGTGGCTGTTCTGACGCTGGTCGGAATGAGCGCCGCGGTGAACGTCAGCCGCGATATACTTCCCGACCTTTCGATCCCGATAGTCACCGTGATAGTGGAAAATCACTCGCTGGGGCCGGAAGATATCGAAAATCTGGTCGCCAGGCCCCTTGAATCGGGACTGCGCGGCATCCCGGGCGTCACAAGGGTCACCAGCATTTGCGGACTCGGGCTCCTGGCCATCAGCATAGAATTTCAGTGGGATCAGGACATATGGCGCTTAAGGCAGGCCATATCCGAAAAAATAGCCGCCGCCCAGCCGGGGTTTCCGCTGGGCACGGAAATATCCTCTATAGGAACGGCGTCCTCTCGCCTTCTGGAGGTATTCGAATTTTATATAAGCGGCGGCACCGACGAAATGTCGCTGCGCGATACGGCGAATTTCCTGATAAAACCGAAACTTCAGACGGTCGCCGGCGTTTCAAAAGTAAGGCTTTTCGGCGGCGAGACGAGGCAGTATCAGATAAATATCGATCCTAATAAATTGAAAAATTTCGGCCTTACGATCGAAGCTATAGAAAAAGCCGTCGAAGAGAATAACCACAATTTCACGGGCGGCATATACCCCACCGGCGCCGTCGAATACGTCATACGCGGCATAGGCGCCATTAAAAACATATCCGAACTCGAAAGCACCATAGTCACTTCCCAAAATGGCGTTCCGGTTTATCTTTCGGCTGTCGCCAACGTTTCGGAAGGCCCCGCGTTGAAGCGCGGCCTGATGAAGGCTGAAGGCAAAAGCGTAATATCGCTTACCATTTCCAAACAGCAGGGCGCGGATACCGTCAAAACCGCCGGCGCGATCAAATCCGCGCTTAACGAAATTAAGCCGTTCCTGCCCGCGAACGTCAAAATGGTGACCTTCTTCGATCAGTCCGAGCTTATAAACGACACTTCCAGAAATCTCATAGAAGCCATGCTGATAGGCGGCGCCGCCGTCGTAATAATCATTTTCATGTTTCTGACCAATATCATTGCGACGCTTGTTTCGGCGGTAACGATACCGATATCGGTCGCGGCGACTTTTTTTATAATGAAGTTCGCCGGCGTTTCCGCCAACGTCATGTCGCTCGGCGGCCTGGTAGTCGGGATGGGAATACTCGTAGACGCGGCGATAGTCATATGCGAGAATATTTTCAGGCATATCGAGCTGAAAAAACTTTCGACCTATGACTCGGTCGTTATCGGATCTATCGAAGTGTTTAAACCGGTTCTTACGAGCACCTCGATAATTTGTACGGTTTTTATTCCGCTGCTCGCGCTTTCCGGTTTCGAAGGCCGCATATTCTCGCCTTTCGCTTTTACCATGATAACTTCCATTTCCGTCGGACTTTTGTTATCTTTCCTGTTCGTTCCGCCTCTGATCTATGTGCTTCTGGAAAAATTCAAAGGAGCCGCTGCGGCGAAACAGTCTCCGATATCCCGCTACCTTTCTGAAGTTTACGTTCCGCTTCAAAGAAAAGTTTTAACCAATGCCAGGGTTTTCGCGATTTCGGTGCTGGCTATATTCGCCGTGGCGCTCGTTCTTTTATTCAGGCTGCCTGTCGAGCTCCTGCCGCCGATAGACGAGAACGCCGTCATGCTCAGCATCGTGACGCCTCCCGGCTCGAGCCTCGATGAAACCGCCAGGCTCACCAAAATCGCCTGCGATAAGATCAAAGACGTCGCCGACGTCGAATCGGTGCTTCAGAGGAGCGGCCGCGCCGAAGGCTCCGACTGCGTCGAAGGCGTCAATGTTTCCGAGCCTTACGTTAAACTCGTTCCGCGCTCGAAAAGAACTCTTTCGATGGAAAAAATAGTCGAGGCCATGAATGAAAAAGTCAAAGATATTCCCGGCATTCTCGTTCTTTTCACGCAGCCTCTCGCCAACCGCATAGAAGAAACCATGTCGGGCACATCCGCGAAATTTTCAATTAAACTTTACGGATACGACCTTGCCGTCTTAAGCGAAAAAGGCAACGAACTTCTGACTTTGATTTCGTCGGTTCCCGGCCTGACCAACCTTCAGCTCGAGCAGACGCAGGGCGTTCCCACTATTATAATAAAGCCGAACCGCCGCAAAGCCGCCAAATTCGGTTTGAATATCGAGGAAATAGCTCGCACGGTCGAACTCGCGATAGAAGGCAAAAGCGTTTCCAAAGTATTGAACGGCGGCCGTGAATATGATATAGTCGTCAGGCTCGACGAACGTTTCAGAAGATCGATCGCCGATATAGGCGAGCTTTATATCGATACGCCCGCGTTCGGAAAGGTCAAACTCAACGAGGTTGCGGACATCAGTTCCGTGAAGGGGCCGAGCTCCGTCAAACGCGAGGACCTTCAAAGGCGTATTCAAATTAACGGAAGCATTTCGGGGCGCGACCTTTTTTCGATAACAGGCGACATCAGGCAAAAGCTTGCAAACTTCAAGCTGCCCGAAGGATATTTCGTGGCCTTCGGCGGCAATTATGAAAAACAGGTCAATATGCTGCGCGAGATAACCTACGCTTTCACGCTGGCCCTGGTCGGCGTTTTTGTGATACTTTTCATATCTTTCAGGAGCGTCAGCCAGTCGCTTCTGATAATAGGCACGATACCGCTCGCGCTTATGGGCGGAGTATTCGCCCTTTTCGTGACGGGCATTTCGCTTAACGTTTCATCGCTCGTCGGGCTGATAGCGCATTTCGGGCTTTCCGTCCAGAAGGGCGTCATACTCGTCGAATATATAAACGATCTGCGCCATAAGGGACACAGCCTCATGTCCAGCGTTATAAACGCCGGAAAGATAAGGTTGCGGCCGGTCATGATGACCACCTTCGCGGCTCTCTTCGGCGTGCTGCCTATAGCGCTCGGCTACGGAGCGGGCGCGGAAATGCAGCAGCCCATGGCGGTAGTTCTGATAGGCGGGCTTATCACGTCGTCTTTCTTCACGCTGCTTTTACTGCCGCTCTTTTACGGTTTCACCGAAAAATTCGCAACGCGCGAAAGTACGAAAGACACGAAAAAACTCATAAATAAGGTTTATGGCGCCCATGATATCTATCCTGATGAGATAGACGATAACCAGAAGTAATCCTTAAAATTTAATCCTCATAATTTAGTCCTTATAATGCAAATAATCCGGAAATTTCACGCCTGGCGAGAATTTCCGGATTATAAATTTATAACTACTTATTTTTAAACTTAAACGTTTTCGACCCTTAAGATCTTATAACCTGCGAATTTCGTTCCCTCGTAATAAATTTCGATGCCCTCGCAGTAGGAAGGCGGGCCGCCTAAAGCTGAAAAATTTTCTTCGGAAGGAAGACAGGCAGCGGCTATGGTCTGCACAATTCCGCCATGGGTAACTATCAGGACGCGACCGTTGTCGGAAATTTCGGCCACGATCTTCGCCGCCAGCGTTCCGAGTTCTTTAGTGAAACGCTCAAGCGCGGAGCCGGACCGCATTTTGTTGACGAAGTCGGCATACGGCGAGTCCCAGAATATTTCAGCGTTGACATCGTTACCAAGCGTTGAAAGTATTTCGAGCTGTTCGTCCACGGCGAACCCCATCGCTATGGCCGTTTCGAAGGCGCGCTCGAGAGTGCTCGTGATGACGCGGCCGGGTCTGTTCGTACCGCTTCCGATGCGCCTGGCGAGTTCGACGCCTTTCTGGTTCAGATGCGCTCCCGCGCCTCTAACACTGTGCCTTCTGACTTCTATGACCTTCATTTTAATACCTTTCTGACCGCGCCTTTATTTTTATTCTTCTTCGCCGTCTGCGGTGATCTCTTCGTCGTCTGATTCTTCAGAAGAAGGCGCGGGTTTGCCGCCGACTTTTACGCTGGCTACCTGTTTTTTCTCCGCCGGACTGGCGGCCGCAACGGCGTTGGGATCGAACGCGCCTGCGTCTTCTGTTTCGACGGTTATTTCGTCGCCGGCTTCAGAAACTTCTCCTTCTTCGGATTCGGTATAGTCTATTATAATTTTTTCGCCGTCCTGGTTCACGAAGTAATCGTCGATGCCCTCGTCGGGCGCGCCGTGCGAGCACATGGATTCCGGCTCCAGGCCGCGCTTGAACGACTGCAGCGTTTTATTGGTGCAGGTTTCGCAGGCGATAAGCCCGGTCTCCCTGCATATATGTTTTTTAGTTATATTGGCGGGTTCTTTGAAATCTACGACAGGCTTATCTTTCACCGCCGCGAGCATGAACTCCCGCCAGACCGGACCGACCGTGCGCCCGCCCGATTTGCCGCTGCCGAGAGGCTTGCGGTCGTCGTTGCCCACATAAATCGCCGAAACCAGGTTCGGAGTGAACCCTACGAACCAGGCGTCTATGTAATTATTGGTCGTGCCGGTTTTGCCGGCGGCCGGACGCCCGATCTTTGCGGAAGTGCCCGTTCCCTGTTCTATGACGCCGCGCATCATTTCGGTCATTACGAAAGCCGTTTCCGGCTCCAGCACCTTTTCTCCCCTGTATCCCGGATCGTAGATAACGTTGCCTTCGTTATCGACGACCTTGATTATGGCGGTCGGCGGAACTCTTATGCCGCCGTTGGCGATAACGCCGTAAGAAGAAGCCATTTCAAGCGGAGTGACGTCGCAGGCGCCGAGCGCGAGTGAAAGGTTATTGCCCAGATGAGATTTTATGCCCATTTTGTGGGTGATGTCTATAACGCGCTGAATGCCGACTTTTTCGAGCAACTTGACAGCTATCGAGTTGAGGGACTTTTCAAGCGCCGTTTTAAGCGTGACATCGCCGAAGTAACGGCTTTCATAGTTGGCCGGACGCCATACCTTTCCGGTGTAAGGATTGACCTTTTCGATAGGCTCGTCGGTCATGACGCTGTTGGCGCTCATGCCCATCTGAATGGCGGCCGTATAGATGAAGGGCTTGAAAGTCGATCCGGGTTGGCGTTTTGCCTGGGTTGCGCGGTTGAATTCGCTCTGCTCGTATGAACGGCCGCCGACCATGGCTTTGATATAGCCGCTCTGCGGGTCGAGCGAGATCAGCGCACCCTGAAGCGTCGGATGGGTATCGAGCGGGTTGTCCTTGTATATTTTGGCGTTCAAAAAAGCTTCTTCGGCGGCCTTCTGAATGTCCAAATCGATCGTCGTATATACCTTCAGGCCGGAGGTATAAACTTTTTTCGGCCCGAATTTATTGATCAGTTCCGTCCTTACGTATTCTACGAAATAAGGCGCGCGTGTGATCTCTTTTTTCGTCGTTTTAAGGTGCAGGGGCATGTCCTTGGCGGCGCTCGCCTGCTCTTTGGTTATAAAGCCGTGCTCGGCCATCTTGTTGAGGACGAGCACCTGTCTTTCTTTGGCTTTTTTCGGGTTGATGAACGGGTCGTTGCGTGACGGGTTCTTCGGAAGACCTGCAAGTATAGCCGCTTCCGCGAGCGAAAGATCGGCCGGTTTCTTGCCGAAATAAATTTCAGAGGCCGAAGCTACGCCCCAGGCGCCGTGGCCGAAATAAATTTCGTTAAGATATAATTCGAATATTTCCTGTTTGGAAAATTTCTGCTCTATTTTAAACGCGAGCAGAATTTCTTTTATTTTACGGGCGAATGTCTGTTCCTGGGTTAAAAACGCGTTACGCGCGAGCTGCTGAGTGATGGTCGATGCGCCCTGGCGTATTCCGCCGCTTCTCCAGTTGGAGACCGCGGCGCCTATTATGCGCACGAAATCGATACCGTAGTGCTCATAAAAACGGGAATCCTCGATAGCGAGAAAGGCCTGCTGTAGTTTCAGGCTGATCTCGGTCATTTTGACCTTCTCGGTGCGGTTTTCCACTTCGTGGAATTCCGCTATCTGAGCGTTATTGCTATCGTAAACCTTGGTGTTGAGCTTGGGCTTGTAGGTGTGGTATCCCACTTCCGGCAGCTGGTCCGAAAACGTCTTCACGACGCCTATCACGGCGCCGGCGACGATAACGGTGAGCATTAAGAACATGAAAAAGCAAAATTTTATGAACGAAAAGACCAGTGACCTTTTTTTAGGTTTGGGCTTGACTTCGGTAGTCAACATCTATATCCACTCTCCTTGATGTAAACAAAAAACGCCATGCCTGTTAGAGTGTTTATCGGAATTTAATTTCTTTTGTTGAGTTAAAATTAATTTAAGTACATGTTATGATTTTTTTCGTGGGCGATGCTAGTATGGGGACCGTGGCCTGGAAATACTTTCAACCCGCCATCGAGGGTGAATAATTTTTCCTTGATCGACCGGCTTATCGCTTCGAAACTTCCGCCGTGAAGATCGGTCCGGCCGACCGACTCTAAAAATAAGGTGTCGCCGGAAAAAAGCGCCTTATCGTCATATAAATAACAGGAGCCGCCGAACGTGTGGCCGGGAGTATGGATGGTCTTCAATTTCAGCTCGTCCGAAATTTCGATCATATCGCCGTCTTTCAGCACGAGGTCAGGCCGTTTCAATGAAAAACCGGTACCGCTCATAATTGAATAATTAATCATCGGGTTTGCCAGCATTTCGATTTCAGCCTCGTGCGCGGCGAGTTTGATATCGTTGGACGCGTATTTGGCCAACAGAAAATTTACGCCGCCTATATGGTCGTAATGGCCGTGAGTCAACACTACAAACACAGGCGTCAGATTAAGCCCCTCTATTTTACGCACGATCTTTTCAGGCTCGGCGCCCGGGTCGATTATCGCGCATTTTTTTGTCTTTTCGCAGTACAGTATATAGCAGTTCACCTGAAGCTCGCCTACCGGCGTGAGCAGAATGTTTCTCACCATAAAGGAATTCGCCTTTCTTTTTTATATTTTTTAGTATAATCTATTATTTGTTTTTTATTTATTATCTATCAAAAAATCAGAACGCGGCTTATGAAACCGTACTGTGCGGATGCGGGCTTATCAATACCGAAGCCACATACGGCAGATTTCTCAAATACTGCTCGTAATCGAGGCCGAAGCCTATCACGAACTCATTGGGGATCTCGAAGCCGACGTAGTCGATATCGAGTTCGACCTTGCGGCATGACGGTTTTGAAAGCAGCGAGCATATCTTTACGCTTTTCGGACTGCGCGTTTTCATATACTCCTTTAAAAAACTCAAAGTAACGCCGGTGTCGATTATATCTTCGATTATTATAACGTTTTTGCCCTCTATGTCCTCTTCAATGTCTTTGGTGATCTTGACCTTGCCGCTCGTCGTTTTTTCGTTACCGTAGCTGGAAACGCCCAAAAACGAACATTCGCACGATATCGTTATGTGGCGGCACAATTCGGCCATGAACATGAACGCGCCCTTCAATATGCCTACCAGGTAAACGCTTTCGTCCTTATAATCGGCCGATATCTGAGCGGCCATTTCTTTAATGCGGTCACGCAGTTCGTCTTCGGATATTATTTTCTGCACTTTAAGAAGCTGGTTCTTGATTTTATATTCAACATAAGACATATAGCAGGCTCCTTTTCTTTGGATTCGCCGTTCGCATCTGAACATTATATTACAACAAAAACGGCTAAATGTAAAGCGTTTTTACTCATAAATCACGGGTAAAGCCGGCGGCTTAAAGGCCGCCCGGCCGGGATTCGCGACCGCGGAGAAGAACCTGAGAAGGTCCGCCGCCGCGCTTGACATCCGGGGCGCGATAGGTTATAATTAGCCGTTATACACAATCACGGAAGGTGAGTCAATGAATGAAAACAAACGCTGCCGCGCCTCGATGCCGCGGAGCTTAAAAGACGAAATAATCAAAAATAAATCAGGCTACCGCGCCGAAGAAAGCCTTAAAACGCGCGAGATGCTCAAAGAACTCAAACTCAACACGGTCTGCGAAAGCGCACTGTGCCCCAACCGCGGGCGCTGCTTTAAAGACGAGGTCGCCACTTTCATGATATTAGGCGACCGATGCACACGCTCATGCACTTTCTGCGCGGTCGCTAGACACAAGCCCGAACCCGTTAACGCCGCCGAAATAAAAAACGTGGCCGAAGCCGTGCGACGACTTAAACTTAAATATGTCGTAATAACCTCGCCCACGCGCGACGACCTCGACGACGGCGGCGCCACACACTTCGGCTCGGTCATTAACGCGATACACGAACTTTGCCCGAATACTAAAATAGAAGCGCTCATACCCGACTTCAAAGGCTCGCTCGATTCACTCAAAAAAGTTTTCGTCCCGGGCCTCACCGTTTTATCGCATAACCTCGAAACCGTTAAACGCCTCTACGGAGAAGTTCGGAGCGGCGCAGACTACGGCCGCTCGCTCGAACTGATAGGACGCGTCAAGAATATATCGAACGGCGTATATTCGAAATCTGGAATAATGGCCGGGCTCGGCGAAACCTTCGACGAGGTCATAAGTCTTATGAAAGACTTGCGCTCAGTCGGTTGCGACATATTCACCATTGGCCAGTATATAGCGCCGTCAGTAAAGAGCCACGCAGTAAAAGAATATGTAGATAACGATATATTCGAAAAATATAAAAAAGCCGGGCTCGAAATAGGATTCGCCGCAGTCGCCTCGGCGCCGCTGGTGCGCAGCTCGTTCCTGGCCGAAACCACTTTCAACGAAGCGTCGCCGCTGACACTGTAAATTACAAACACATTCACATATACTTCTTTTTTTTGATAGGGAGGAAGAAAGGACTGATAGCCCTTTCCTTCCCCTATCCCCAAAGGCCGCATATAATAAGCGGTAATCTTTATTTTATACTGATGTGTCTATCACTTCCCCAGGAGCCGTCGGCGTTATGAAAAACGAAGTTGATGGATTCGATTTTAATGCCGGCGGTTTTGAAGGGGCCGAGTTTGACGCTGTATGTTTTGCCGTCATCGTTTAAAACCATGGTAGTTTCGACGGATTTGCCGTCGGGCCATTTTTCGGTGCCGGCCGGCCAGAGTGATTCAGCGGGCATTTTCCAGCCGTTGACGCCCCAGTGGAGTTTGGCGTTCTTAGGCGAGCTGATGGTTATCGCGTCGTCCGGGCCGGGATTTTGGGGTGTCCAGCAGGGCTTTTCGGGTTCGGGGCCGGAGGCGTCCCCGACGAAAACGTAATTGACGGGTGAGTATGCGGCGTTGCCTGATTTATCGGCGGCCGCTATGCGGTATGCGTAGGTAGTTTTCTTTTTTCCGGCTATTTTAAATGAATATTCGAGCGCCTTGACCGAAGGTTTGGGATTGGTCTGGGGCGCAATTTCTTTAGCGGCCATTGGGGCGTTCTTCCAGACTGAATCGGGCACGGCGGCGCCGCCGCGAGCGACCTCGGCGTACTGCAGATTGACGTGTTTAAGGCCGTTCAGATCATAGACATAAGTCCACACGGTGAAATCGGACGGCATGGGCTTATCGCCCCATTCCATTCCGCCCGGGTTATAA